>OJIO01000186.1_pt1 | contig 49934 bp, 47 predicted proteins | sample 1595621 | NCBI WGS metagenome assembly OJIO01 (sample SAMN05416776, study PRJEB24817) | seawater metagenome | isolation source: Sea water | place: Canada:Atlantic | collected 2013-07 | reverse complement strand
TCTACACTATCCTCTTCGTCGGCAGCGTCAGATGTGTATAAGAGACAGAATCTGTTGTGGGTCTTCAGAACGTGGATTGTCGTCAGTGAGCCAGACTGAATCCGCATATTTCATCGCTGCCGCCAGCATCTGCGGGCGCTTGCTCCGATCTCGATCACCGCCACAACCAAACACCAGCGTCAACGGCTGCTGCCAGGGCAACAAGGATGACAACACGCTCACCAGCGCATCCGGTGTATGGGCAAAATCCACAATGACCGTCGGGCCATCGCCGCAGGATGGCCGATATACTTCCATCCGCCCGGCAACCGGCTGCAACTGTGCGGCGGCGTCGACCAGCAACGCCAATGACTCTCCAGCAGCAGCCAACATAGCAATCGCCGCGACGGCATTCGCCAGATTGAATGCTCCCAGTAACGGTAACTGCAAGCAGCACTGTCCCCAGGGGGTAATCAACTCCGCGCTGATACCCGTACTGTCCAGAGCCAGTATGCGATAACCGATATGTTGAACATTGCCCTCGGCATAACCCTGCACAGCATCGCCAGTAATGACTTCGTCCGTCACCAGGCCATAACTGTACCGCAGCCCCTGTATTTCGGTGTCTGCCAGCAACCGCTGGCCATAAGGACAATCACGATTAATCAGTACAAAACCGGTATGGTAATCCAGCAACAGTCGACGCTTGGCCTGGTAGTAGCTTTCCATATCGCCGTGATAATCGAGATGATCCTGGGTCAGATTGGTCAGTAATGCGCCTTCAAAGCTCATCCCTGCCACGCGCCCCTGATCCAAGCCGTGAGAAGACACTTCCATCGCTGCACGACAGCCGCCCTGTTCAGCCACCTGAGCCAATGTCCGCAACACCACCGACAAATCCGGTGTTGTATTACGAGTTGACGCCAACTCAGGCCAAAGCCCATTACCCAGCGTCCCCAACACACCACAAGGCTTGCCCAGTGCCTGGGAAAGCTGTGCCAGATACGACACGCACGAACTCTTGCCATTGGTGCCCGTCACCGCGAACACAGGCAAATGACAAACCTGCTGATAACGACGATAAAGCCATGCTGCTAAGCGGGCAGACACCACAGGAGCAGAAAAAACCGGCACTGCGGTCTGACCGAATTCACAGCGAAATCCGCTATCCGCTTCCTGCAAAACAGCCACTGCACCTTTCTGGATGGCAGCATTGATATATTCTGCACCGTGACTGGCAGCACCGCCTCGAGCGACAAACAGGTCTCCTGGTTGCACATCCCGGCTGTCCGTTACCACTTCGGCAAATTCACGATCCCACTCCGGTGGAACAAACAGATCATCCTGCAGCAATTGGGAAAGCTTCATTTCGGGCCTCCGGCAACAATCAGGGAAGCCGCTGTCGAATCGTCCGGTGCAATCTGACGTAAACGCAGTGCCTGCTCCATAATGCGCGAAAACACCGGCGCAGCGACTTCGCCCCCGTAATACTCACGCCCTTGTGGTTCATCAATCGCCACCACCAGCACCAGATCAGGATCGGTGAGCGGTGCGATACCGGCAAAGACTGCGTTATAAGTCGCATCTTCATAGCCGTTTTCGCCGACCTTGTGCGCTGTCCCTGTTTTGCCGCCCACCCGGTAACCGGCAACGCGGGCACGCCGTCCAGTACCGAGGTCGGAGGTGACGGTTTCGAGAATATCCAACACCTGGCGGGCGACCTTATCGGACATCACCCGCTGACAGTCTGGACGTGACTCACTGTCCAGTAACAACGTCGCGTTCAAACGGCAACCATGCTGGGTAAAACTGGTATAGGATTGCGCCAGCTGCAATGGCGAAACCGCCATGCCGTAACCGTACGACACCGTCGCCAGACGCAGGTCATCCATCTGTTCGGGGTAAGGTAAAATACCGACACTCTCACCGGGAAAGCCCAAGCCAGTAGCCTGCCCAAGACCGGCAGCACTCATGATTTTGAACACGGTTTCCGCACCCAGATCCGCCGAGATCAGGGTCACACCCACGTTACTGGATTTGGTAATCACGCCGGTCACATCCAGAACGCCATAATCGCGATGATCGCGGATAGTTTTGTTTTTAACCCGCAAATAGCCCGGACTGGTATCGACCAGCGTGCTCGGGGTATAGCGCCCGGAATCCAGCGCTGCTGCCACGGTAAAGGGCTTCATGGTCGACCCTGGCTCCAGTACATCGGCCAGCGCCCGATTACGCATATACGCTGGTTTCAATCCGGCCCGATTATTGGGGTTGTAGGAAGGCTGGTTCACCATCGCCAGAACTTCACCATTATGAGCATCCAGCAACACCGCACTGCCAGAAGCCGCATGATGCTGGCGTACAGCGGCCATCAGCTCGCGATACGCCAGATATTGCAAACGCAGGTCAATGGTCAGGCGCAAGTCATGACCCGGCTGAGCCACGGACTCCACCGCTAACTGCTTGACCACACGGCCATAGCGATCACGAATCACAGTACGGCGTCCACCCGTACCCGTCAGGTAATCGTTATAAGCCAGCTCCAGACCCTCCTGGCCGTTGCCATCAATATCCACGATACCGACCACATGAGCGGTCACCTCAGCGGCAGGATAATAACGTCGAAAACGACTTTCGAACTGCAAACCCTCCAGTCCCAAAGCCACAACCTGATCGGCCTGGGCCGGTTGCACCTGCCGATCGACATAAAAGAAACCGCGCCCACGCTGGCGGGCAGCAGTGATTTGCTGCGTCAGCCGATTGGCAGAAATCCCCAACACCTTGGCCAATGACGCCACTTGGTCAAGGTCAAACACCTGAGGATTAAGACTGATGTCCGTCACTGCCGTGCTGACGGCCAGCGGCTTGCCGAAGCGGTCAGTGATCATGCCGCGCCGCGCCGGTTGAACCTGAGCGCGGACAATGCGTTTTTCACCTTCTTCAAACAGAAAAGGCTGATCCACCGTATGTAACGAGATCAGCCGCACCAGAATCAGCAACAACAGCGCAACCATCACCATCAGCACCAGTACAAAGCGCCAGCGGGTAATGCCCTGAGCTGAATGATCATGCTGTGAGGCTGTCATTGAGAAAGAATCCTGACCTGTTGTGGTTCAATCATATTAAGTTCACGTCGTGCACGCTGATCGATCCGGGAGTAGCTGGTTAATGCCGCCAGTTCCAGCACCAGTTGTGTCTGTTCCTGCTGCAAAGCGTCACTGTGTTTTTCGAGCGTCTGCCATTGCTGAACCAGCTGACGATGACCGTGACTGACTCCGATTTGCACCAGAGCCGACACCACCACTACCAGCCAAACCAGCACGACAGCCAGATTCATGGCAAGCGCTCGGCGATACGCAACACCGCGCTGCGAGCGCGGGCATTACTGCGAACTTCATCATCGTCCGGCATGATGGCCTTGCCGATACGTTTCATGGTTTTGCCTAAATCCGCTTCCAGCACAGGGAGACCGGGAGGCAAATCGCGCCCCTTCTCCTGAGCTCGAATAAACCGCTTTACCATACGATCTTCCAGCGAGTGAAAGCTGATCACCGCCAGCCGCCCCCCCGGCACCAGAAAATCCACACTCTCATTCAGCACCCGTTCCAGATCACCCAGCTCATTATTCACCGCAATCCGGATCGCCTGGAAAGCACGGGTCGCCGGATGCTTGTGGCGCTCCCAAGCTGGATTGGCTTCCTTGATCAGCTCCGCCAGCTGCAAGGTACGGGTGATCGGAGTGGTGGCACGGGTGGTCACGATGGCGCGAGCCATACGTTTGGCAAAACGCTCTTCACCGTATTCTTTCAGCACCCGGACAATGTCATTTTCATCGGTGGTTGCCACCCACTCAGCGGCCGACAAGCCCGCATCCGGGTTCATACGCATATCCAGCGGGCCATCACGCATAAAGCTGAAACCGCGCTCTGGATCATCCAGCTGTGGCGACGACACCCCCAGATCCAGCAAAATACCGTTGATACGTGCAATGCCACGGGCGGCCATTTCCTGCTTCATATCAGCAAAAGACGCTTGAACCACTTCGAAGCGCGCGTCTTCCTGATGCAGCTGCTCGCCGGTTTCAATGGCGCGCGGATCCTTGTCGAAACCATACAAACGACCATCAGCAGCCAGCTGTGACAACAACAAACGACTGTGTCCGCCACGACCAAACGTGCCATCGATGTAGACCCCGGACGGATCATTCAGGCAACCGGTAACGGTCGGTTCCAGCAACACGGTTGCGTGGGCCAGCTCTTGCAGATTCATATAGACAGACTCTTGAGTTCGTCGGGAAGATTTTCCAGCGACATGGGTTGTTCCAGGTAGTCATCCAGCTGACCATCCCAACGAGCCTTGTCCCAGAGCTCCAGCTTGTTGCCCTGACCCATCAACACACATTCTTTAACCAGCCCGGCGTACTCGCGGCAGGCAGGACTGATCAATACCCGGCCACTACCATCGGTTTCACACTCGGTGGCATAGCCTTGCAGCAGGCGCTTCAGCTGTTTGCTGGCAGGATTCAGTGTGGGCAGCTGATTCAGCTTGGCTTCAATCTTGATCCACTCTTCGAGCGGGTAAACCATCAGGCAACGATCCTGGCTATCCACAGTCACCACCAACGCAGACACACTCGCACCCTCCAGCGTTTCCCGCACTTTTGCAGGTATCGCCAGACGACCTTTGGCATCCAGATTGATGTGGTGCATTCCGCGAAACATGACAGGTTAATCCATCACGGTTGGCAGATTTCAGTGGTGTTGATCAGCACAGGAGCCTCGATGTCTTTCGTGATCAGGAATGTCAATTCAGGGCAAGCAGACTATAGCTCTACGGGAAAATTTATTTCCTACTATTTCCCACTTTTGCGATCAAATTCGCCACAATTCGACACTTTGGGACACTATAAAAACAGGCCGGTGCCATTGCAAGCTGACGGATCGCTTGAAATGATGAAATTTGCTTTAAATCACAAGCACTTAGAGGCTTTTATGGCAGGACGAAAAAAAGTCATAATCAAAATATTTCAAAGGAACCGAGCGGTGGAAGCATTACTTAAAGTAACTTCTAAGGTTCTGTAACATATTGACACAACCTAGATTGTTTTCGCATGAGAAGTGACCACTAACCAACCAATAGTTTGATCAACATGAATTTATCCACACAGTCCATCCGTTATGCGCCCAACAAGCCCACTCAGGATAAAAAAGTCGATAGGGAGATGGCTGAAAAAACGCTACTATCCAGCTTACCCAGCCGACTTGACCGTTTGTCGGAATGCGCCTCCAGAGCCCGGTCGCGAACAGATAACCGCGCAGCAGAGCTGATCACCGACACGTCTGCGTACCAAACGGTTAATCGATACAACAAACCCATTCCTATGCCCACATTGGCTGATTACCCATCGTCATGAATATTCAGAAACTTCAACTGGCTTCCCAACAACTGCGTGACAACAAGACCTTTGAATGGCTGGTTGTCTCCGTCATCATCATCTCAGCCCTGCTGATTGGTGCCCGCACCTATCCAATCCCCGATACGCTGATTTTGCTCATTCAGTGGCTCGACATCGGCATCACCCTGCTTTTCCTGTTTGAGATCACCGTTCGCTTTTTTGCCGCCCCGGACAAACGACGTTTTTTCTATAGCGGCTGGAATATATTCGACACCCTGGTGGTCGTGGTCAGCCTGATTCCAATCGAAAACAGTGAGTTGGCTCTGGTCGGACGACTGGTAAGAATATTCCGGGTACTGCGGATGGTATCGATCATTCCGGAACTGCGCATGCTGCTGAATTCCCTGCTACGGGCCATGCCGCAATTGGGCTACGTGGTATTGCTGATGTTTATTATTTTCTACATCTACGCAGCAGTGGGAGCTACCTTTTTTGCCCATATTAACCCGGATCTGTGGGGTGATATTTCGATTGGTATGCTGACCTTGTTCCGCGTCATGACCTTCGAAGACTGGACCGACGTTATGTACGAAACCATGGCGGTTTACCCACTGTCCTGGATCTACTACCTCAGCTTTATCTTTCTGACCACCTTCGCCTTTTTGAACATGGTCATTGGTATCGTGGTCAATGTGCTGGAGGATGAGCATGCACGCGAACGCGAAGCACAGGATCAAGCAGAGGGCAAGGCCACACTGGATGACCTGATGCTGGAAATCCGATCACTGCGAAAAGAGCTTAACAACCTGAAACCGGACAACTGATCCGGCTCCGCTACCAAGGAAACCCCATGCCGTATCTGGCCCGAGTACTGTTAAAAGGATCTGTCGTCGTCCTGCCGCTGGTGATCACTGCCTGGCTGTTGTGGTCGACACTGCTATGGCTCGACAATATCGGTCTCGAACTGCTGTCCTGGACCGGTCTGGAGATCGACAGTGCCAGTTCCGGCATCCCCGGTTTCGGTCTGATCGTCATGCTGGTCAGTCTGTTTGTGGTCGGATTGCTGATCCAGTTCAACCCTATCAACTGGTTACACACCTACCTCGAAGACACCCTGCTACGCTTCCCTGTCGTCAAAACCCTGTACGGTGCAGTGAAGGATTTTACCGTGATGTTTGATGGCCAGAAAAAACAACCCCAACCGGTGGTATTGGTTGATATGCCCGGACAAGGGACATTGGTCGGCTTTATCACCAATCAGAACGTCCCCGCCGTAGTACAACAAACCCGCCCTGAACAGCCTCTCGTGGCTGTTTATCTGCCCATGAGCTACATGGTGGGTGGTTATACCCTGTTCCTGCCCAAAGCACAGCTGACCCAAGTCGACTGGTCTTTTGAGGAAGCCATGCGTTTTGCCATTACTGCCGGTGTATCCCAAAGCCAATCGCTGAACCAGGCAAAGTCGCGACCGCCCACAAACGACAGCGCAGCCACAGAGATGTGATACATCTCAAGCAACATGGCAGGCCCTTTGCTATAGTCTTTTACATGCACGTTAATTGTCGCAGCAACACTCGCACCAACACTGAAAGTACTGAAACGATAATGGCAACACTCATCCAGTCTATTCACAACCCGGTCAGAACGGCATGATCAACGCAGCACGACTCCAGCAATTTATTCCCTTTGAAGATCTGTCTGAAAATGCCCTTCAGGAATTGCTGCCGCACTTTGCACCGGTTCGTCTGGCTCAACGTGGCGTGCTGTTCAAACGGGGGCAGCAAGATGACCGCTGCCATTATTTGCTGGAGGGTGCCATCGACCTGGTCAACGATCACTTTGAAGTGACTCAGCTTAATGGTGAGGACGAAGGCAACTTTCTCGCCCTGGATGCCACCCATCCCATTCACAAATATTCTGCTGTTGCAGTCAGTGACTGTCTGATTGCCAGCCTGCCCAGACGCTACCTTGAACTGATCAGTACCTGGGTCGAAGTAGCCCGCTCGCTTGAGTCCGATGAAGAAACAGACTGGCTTGAAGCCCTGTTAACCTCAGAGCTGTTTAATCGCATTCCGCCAGGCAATATCCAGCAATTACTCTCCCGTTTTGAGGAGCGCGAAGTCACTCTGGGCGACGTGCTGATCCAGGAAGGCGATGAAGGCAACGAATGCTATGTCATCAAACAAGGGAAAGCCGTTGTCACACGGCGCAACGGCAAGCAGGAAGAAACCCTGGCAGCACTGAGTAATGGTGCGCTCTTCGGCGAAGACTCCCTGATCAGCAGCCTGCCCCGCAGTGCCACGATTACCATGAGCAGTAACGGCATCGTCATGGTACTCAGCAAAAACGATTTTGATACCCTGTTAAAAACACCGGTACTGGAATACGTCGACCCCCAACAGCTCGACGAGCTGATCGAAAACAGCGATACCGGCGTCATCCAGCTCGATGTCCGTACCCAACAGGAAGCCGCCATGGCACCGGTTGCACGCGCACGCAATGTGCCTCTGGCGCAACTGCGTAGCCAGATGGATAACTTCAACCGTGATTTTATTTACGTTGTACTGGGAGAAGGTCGCGCAGAAGCAGCGGCCTATATCCTCAGTGAAGCCGGATTCGAGGTCAAGATACTCAGGCACTGAAGCCCTACAATTACCCACTCCGTCCAGAAAATCAGCTGATAGAGCTAGGCGTATCCGGCTTCTGGTCCTATAGTTGCGCCTTCGATCATCGGCCAGGAAAAGCGCGAATGTGGATCAGCACCAGTTGTGAATTTTCGTTTGAAATTTCTGTGCCCACACCTTTTATTCTTATGTTGCGCGCCCGCCGAGGCTCCCAACAATGGGTTGCACGGGAAGAATATGAAGTGCTCCCCAGTGTGCCAGTCATAGAGTTCAAGGACTTCTATGGCAACGACTGCCAACGCCTGATCGCGCCCCCTGGCCCCTTCGCGCTGTATTGTTCAGCCGACGTGATGACGCTCGAACATGTCGAAGAAGCCCCAGGGACTCCTTTCGTCGAAATCCAGAACCTGCCATCGGATGTCCTCACCTACCTGCTGCCCAGCCGCTATTGTGAATCCGACCGCTTTTACCTGCTTGCCAGTGAAATCACCCAAGGCTATTTGCCCGGTTACGATCAGGTGGCAGCCATCGAAGACTGGGTGCGCCGCAATATTCGTTACGAACCCGGCACCAGTCCTTCGCCAGTCTCAGCGATTGAAATCAACCTGCGTCAATCCGGTGTCTGCCGTGATCTGTCTCACCTCTGTATTGCCCTATGCCGGGCACTGAGTATTCCTGCCCGTCAGGTAGTGGGTTATCTGTACGACCTGCAACCGATGGATTTACACGCCTGGTTCGAAGCCTATGTCGGTGACCGCTGGTACATCTTTGATGCCACCCAATACGGCCGCAAGGGCGCTTACGTTGCCACCGGCTATGGCCGCGACGCAACCGACGTTGCCATCTACAACCAGTACGGCCCACCGGTATTTCCCATCGAACAGATTATCTCGGTAGAGATGGTCAATCGTTAAGCGGACGCTCCGGGTCAACCCGCAAGTCCCGAGGAATCGGCATGTCTGGATGACGGTCCGGCTTCGGCCCCCGACCCTTGACATACATATCCATCTGATAAATATACGCCAGCACCTGTGCCACCGCGACGTACAGGCCTTCCGGGATTTCATCACCGATGCGCGCATGGGTATACAACGCACGAGCCAGCGGTGGTGCCTGCATCCGGGGCACATTATGCTCCTTCGCAATCTCCCGAATTTTTAGCGCCGCCTGGTCTGCACCCTTGGCCACCACAACCGGCGCCGTCATCGAATCCGACTGGTATTTTAACGCCACAGAAAAGTGAGTCGGGTTAGTAATCACCACATCTGCACTTGGCACATCCGCCAACATCCGTCGTTGTGCCGCCTCACGCTGCAGCTGTCGAATCCGGCCTTTGACTTCCGGTTTACCCTCGGTGTCCTTGTATTCGTCCTTGATTTCCTGAAGGCTCATCTTCAGCTTTTTGATATGGCTATGGATCTGCCAGGGTACATCGACCAGCGCAATCAGTGCCGTGGACATACACATCAGAATAAACGACCAAAGCACAATATGAACGGCACCAGGAATCGCTCCTTCAACCGGCATCGACAACAGGCTCAGGGCATCGTCAAAGAAGTACCCCAGTACCATCCAGGCACAAAAACCGACCACCAACACCTTGGCCCAGGCCTTGAATAACTCCACCAGCGAATTGGCAGAAAACATACGTTTCAATCCGGCCAGCGGACTCATACGACTTAACTTCGGGGCCAGTGACTTGCTCGAAAACAGCCAACCGCCAACCCCCAAAGGGCCAGCAATGGCGGCCACCAGCATCAGTGCCAACCAGGGAGCTAACGCCAGTGCGGCACTGTCCAGCGATGCCATCAAATGATGCGCCATACGGCTGCTGTCAAACACATCCGCTCGCCCGACTTCAAAGCTGTAACGGGCCATAGCGGCCACCTGACGGGTCATATACGGCCCCAACGCCAGCAATCCCAGCGCCCCGACCACCAATACCGCAGTGGTATTCAACTCTTTCGAGCGTGGCGCCTGGCCTTCCTCACGGGCTTTTTCGAGCTTTCGTGCCGTGGGTTCTTCGCTTTTCTCCTGACCAGTATCTTCAGCCATACCTCAGCCTCCCACCAGTGTGCGCGCAAAAGCAAACAAGGCTTCCATATGGCGATGAAACGACAGTGCCATATCCGTCATCGTCAGCCACAAGATAAACAAACCAACCACCATGGTGACCGGAAAACCCAAGGCAAAAATATTCAACTGCGGGGCGGCACGGGTCATCACCCCGAAGGCCAGATTCACCACCAGTAACGCCGCCAGCGCTGGCAAGGCAATCACCAGTGCCGCAGCAAACATCCAGCCACTCCAGTGCACAATACGACCGAGATCAGCCGCCGACCAACTCGACATACCAACGGGGAGCGAGTAAAAACTTTGTACCAGCACCTCGATCAGTACCAGATGGCCATTCAATGACAAAAACACCAGGCTGACCATAAACAGCAGCCACTGCGAAATCACCACCACCGACGCACCTTGTGACGGATCAACCGTGGTCGCAATACCCAGACCGGTTTGCATGGCAATCAACTGACCCGCCAACACAAATACCTGCGTCAACATCTCGACGATAAAACCAAGCGCAATACCGATCAGCAGCTGATGCAAAATAATCACAAACGCAGCAACCGACATCGCCTCCACCTTCGGCAAAGGTGGTAAGACCGGCACAATAACCAGCGTCGTCGCCACGGCTAACAGTAGCCGGATCTGGGTCGGCACCATACGAGTACCCAGCAGCGGCATCACCATAAACAGGCCACTGATGCGGGCAAACGGATAAATGTAACGGCTAATCCAGTGACCAACTTCAAGATCGGTAAATTCCAGCATAATGACCGCTTATTGACGCAATATCTGGTTCAAGCAAGGGCTGTGCCGAAGAAGTTTGGCAGACCCTCACGCTCATCGTAAAACCGACTCGCATACTCAGGGGCATTCTCATGATTGGAACGATTGGAGCGATCCTGCCGAATACCAGGTCATCAGCGAATGAACCGACCAACCTCACCACCAGCACCACCAAACTGAATCCGTAACAAATCCCCTGCAGCAGATGCCCTGCTCACCACAAAGCTGTATACTTGCCGCCCTTTTTTTCACGCCCCCGGCAACTGCTGCCGAGTGCGTTTCAGGTAACCCAGACACAGGACGCTCCATGGCCAAACGTACTGCTTTGTATGCCAAACACCTGGAAGCCAACGCCAAGATGGTGGACTTCGCCGGGTGGGAAATGCCGATTCACTATGGTTCCCAGATTGTTGAACACAAGGCGGTGCGCGAACACGCCGGGATGTTTGATGTATCACACATGACCATTGTTGATCTGGCTGGCTCCGATGCCACGGATTACCTGCAAAAACTGCTGGCCAACGATGTCGCCCGTTTGAAGGAAAAAGGCAAGGCGCTGTATAGCGGCATGCTGAACCAGGATGGCGGCGTGATTGACGACCTGATCGTCTACAAGGCCGACGGCGGTTACCGTTTGGTGGTGAACTCGGCGACGCGATCCAAAGACCTCGAATGGATGGAGAAAAACCTGCGCGGTTTTTCCAACCTCAGCCTCACCGAGCGTCCAGAGCTGGCCATGGTCGCAGTGCAAGGCCCGCACGCCATTGCCAAGGTAAAACTGGTCAAACCGGAAGCGGCCAGCGCCATTGACGGCCTGAAAGTCTTTCAGGGTCGGGGGCAGGCCGAATGGTTTTATGCCCGTACCGGTTACACCGGTGAAGACGGTCTGGAAATCATGGTGCCAGAAACAGAAATCGCTGCATTCTGGCAATCTTTGCTGGAAGCCGATGTACAACCCTGTGGTCTGGGCGCGCGCGATACCCTGCGACTGGAAGCCGGCATGAACCTCTACGGCAACGACATGAGCGAAACCGTCAGCCCCTTGCAAGCCAACATGAGCTGGACCATTGCCTGGGAACCGACCGACCGACCGTTTATTGGCCGCGACGCGCTAGAAGCCGAAAAAGCCACAGGCGTGCCCAACAAGCTGGTTGGCCTGATACTGGAAGGCCGTGGCATTATGCGTTCACACCAGAAGGTGATCGTTGATCTGGGTAACGGCGAGCAACAAACCGGCGAGATTACCTCTGGCACTTTCAGCCCAACGCTGGAATGCTCTATCGCCATGGCGCGCGTGCCGGTAGCCACTGGTGATCGCTGCTTGGTGGACATTCGTGGCAAACAGATAGCGGCCAAAGTCGTTAAGTTGCCCTTTGTGCGTAACGGTAAAAAGGTCTACGAGTAAATAGTTCCAATTAAGTAGGTAGCGTTCGCGCAGGGGCATTTCAGCCAACTGCCGGACGCCGTAGAATGCAGCAACAACGATAACCCTGAATTAACATACTGCTGTTGCCGTGCCGACCAGCACACAGATACCCCGACATTACCCGGCCCTGTCTGCTGCTGGTCTCTCAAACGCACCCGCAACATCAATAGCCTGGAGAAAGAACATGGCCAATGTACCTGCAGATCTGAAATACGTCGCATCTCATGAATGGATTCGTGTCGAAGCCGACGGCACCGTGACCATCGGCATCACCGATTTTGCCCAGGAAGCACTCGGCGATGTGGTCTTCGTTGAGCTACCAGAAATCGACGCCGAATTCGAAGCCGACGCCGAATGCGCCGTGGTTGAATCAGTAAAAGCCGCCTCCGATATCTATGCGCCACTGGCTGGCAAGATCATCGCCATCAACGAAGACCTGGTCGATGCTCCGGAAAAAGTCAACGAAGACCCATACGGTGAAGCCTGGTTCTTCAAGATGGAACTGGCCGATGCCGCCGACCTGGAAAATCTGATGGCTGCCGATGCCTATAGCGCGGCTTGCGAAGGCTGATTCTCCCCACCCGAGTCACAAGTACAAGTTACAAGTACAAGTGACGCAACACCGCGCGCAACCCTGCTGCCGCACAGCAGCACACATTCGAACCTCTGACTCCTCAGGGGTTCTTTGCTTTTAAACTGAGGGTAACCTTCTCAATGACACCCACTCTGTCACTGCAACAACTGGAACAACGCGATGCCTTTGTAGGCCGCCACATTGCCTCAAACGGCACAGGAATTGACCACGTCGAAGCCGATGCCATGCTAGCTACGGTGAATGCCGACTCCATCGACGCGCTGACGGCCGAAATCGTCCCGGCCGATATCTTACGAGCGCCATTCCTCGCTATTGCCGACAGCAAGACAGAATTTGACGCATTGAACTATCTGCGTACCTTAGCCAGCCGGAACAAAGTCTTCAAAAGCTACATTGGCCTCGGCTACCACGACACCATTATTCCGCCGGTCATTCTGCGCAACGTGCTGGAAAACCCCGGCTGGTACACCGCCTACACGCCATATCAGCCAGAAATCGCCCAAGGTCGTTTGGAAGCGCTGCTGAACTTCCAGCAAATGGTCATCGACATGACCGGCATGGAACTGGCCAACGCCTCGCTACTGGATGAAGGCAGCGCCGCCGCCGAAGCCATGGCGATGGCCAAACGCTCGGTCAAGAAGAACAAATCCAACACCTTCTTTATTGATCAAAACTGCCTGCCGCAAACCATCGACGTAGTCAAAACCCGCGCCGAAGCCTTTGGTTGGGACATTCTGGTTGGCCCGGCTGACGCTGCCGCCAGCGCCGACGTATTTGGTGCACTGTTCCAATATCCGGGTAAAAACGGTGACGTGCGTGATTTCACCGCCATCATCGACGCCCTGCACAACAACAACGCCCTGGTCGCCATCGCCACCGACCTGATGGCTCTGGTAACCCTGAAATCTCCCGGTGAGATGGGTGCCGACATTGTCCTCGGCAACGCCCAGCATTTTGGCGTACCTATGGGCTTTGGTGGCCCTCATGCCGCCTTCTTTGCCACCCGCGACGCCTTCAAACGCTCGATTCCCGGCCGTATTATCGGTGTCTCCATCGACGCCCAGGGCAAACCGGCCCTGCGCATGGCACTGCAAACCCGCGAACAACATATTCGCCGCGAGAAGGCCAACTCCAACATCTGTACCGCCCAGGTATTACTGGCCAACCTGTCGTCGTTCTATGCCGTTTACCACGGCCCGACGGGTCTGAAGACCATTGCCGCTCGCATCCACCGTTTGACCGATATTCTTGCGGCTGGTCTGACTTCAGACGCTGGCAAAGCCGCCGGTATTAAACTGGTCACCAGCAGCTGGTTCGATACCCTGACCATTAAAGTAAACGACCGCGCCGCCGTACTGGCCCGCGCCGAAACCGCTGAAATCAACCTGCGTGACGATCAGGCGTTAGGCATCGACACAGACACACTCGGTATCACTCTGGGTGAAAAAACCAACACGGCCGACGTGCAACAGCTGTTCGACGTGATTCTGGGTACCAATAAAGACAGCCACAAACTCGACGTGTACACCCTCGACGCCAGTATCGTTGCCACAGGTTCCACCTCGGTGCCCGCCGAACTGGTACGTACCAGCAACTTTCTGACTCATCCAACCTTCAACCAGTACCACAGCGAGCACGACATGTTGCGCTACCTGAAGCGTCTGGAGTCGAAGGATTTAGCCATGAACCACAGCATGATCACGCTGGGTTCCTGCACCATGAAACTCAACGCCACCACCGAAATGATCCCGGTGACCTGGCCAGAATTCGCCAACATCCACCCATTCGCACCCAAGTCCCAGACCCAGGGCTACGAAGCGATGATCGGCGAACTGGACGGTTACCTGCGCGCCATCACCGGCTTCGACGCCATCTGTATGCAGCCGAACTCCGGCGCACAAGGCGAATACGCCGGTTTGCTGGCAATCAAGAAATACCACGAGAGCCGTGGCGAAGGTCACCGCAACGTCTGCCTGATTCCGCGCTCCGCCCACGGCACCAACCCGGCATCTGCCCAGATGGCCTCCATGCGCGTGGTCGTCACCAACTGCGACGCCCAGGGCAACGTTGACTTCGACGACCTCAAAGCCAAGGCCGAAGAATTAAAAGACCAGCTCTCCTGCCTGATGCTGACCTACCCGTCGACCCACGGCATTTATGAACAAGGTGTCAAAGAAATCTGCGACCTGATTCACGCCAACGGCGGCATGGTGTACATGGACGGTGCCAACCTCAACGCCCAGGTCGGCATTACCCAGCCCGCCTTTATCGGCGCTGACGTATCCCACATGAACCTGCACAAAACCTTCGCCATTCCCCACGGTGGTGGCGGCCCCGGCATGGGTCCGATTGGCGTCACCGCCGCACTGGCTCCCTTTGTCGCCAACCACGCCGTACGCCCGATAGACAACGAAGCCAAAGGCAACAGCGCGGTATCGTCTGCCCCCTACGGCTCTGCCAGCATTCTGCCGATCAGCTGGATGTACATCACCCTGATGGGCGGCAACGGTCTGCGCCTCGCCACCCAGAACGCCCTGCTGAAAGCCAACTACCTGGCCAAACGCCTGAGTGACCACTACCCGATTCTGTACTCCGGCCAGAACGGCCGCGTGGCACACGAATGCATCGTCGACCTGCGCCCAATCAAAGCCGAAACCGGCATCACCGAAGTCGACATTGCCAAGCGCTTGATGGACTACGGCTTCCACGCCCCAACCATGTCTTTCCCAGTGGCGGGCACCTTCATGATCGAACCGACCGAGTCTGAATCCAAAGCCGAAATCGACCGCTTTGCCGACGCTATGATCGCCATCAAAGGTGAAATTGACGCCGTCCAACGGGGTCAACTGGACGCCGAAAACAACCCGCTGAAACACGCCCCCCACACCGCCGAAGTCGTCACCGTTGGTGAATGGGATCGGCCGTACAGCCGCGAACAAGCCGTATACCCCACCAAAAACCTCGGTGCCCACAAGTTCTGGCCAAGCGTGGGTCGTATTGATGACGTGTATGGCGATCGGAATTTGATCTGTTCCTGCCCGGCGATTGAACACTACGAGGATTGATTTTCTGGCAGGCCGTTGATGTTTGTTTTCGAGGCAGTCAACGCAAGGCAAAAACAGGAGAAAAGAGGGAGTTTATGGCTAATAAACAACCGATTTGAACCTGTTTTTGACACCGTAGTGGCAACGCAGATAGCAGGTCAGCAGCCTGCTAGATGATAATTCCGGTACTCCAAACAGTAGCGACATGGCTGCTGATGTTCTCGACCTTAATCGGTTCTGCCATAGCAACAGCGGCGACGTTAGAAGGTAAGAAGACGGTTTTTCTGCTCGACAAGAAAGGCCATACGTTTGAAATCGCTACAGTGGTGTTTGAGCCCTGACGGTGATACCAGCCGTTATAAGCTGAGTTTGAGCCACCGGTTTCAAGGATTTCTTGCTGTCGATGAAGGATATGAAATGCCTGGAAGGCCCGGAGTTAATGTGCCATTTAGCCTGCCCCTATTCTCAACCCCATACCGTCAGCCGAGATAACCTAAGCTGTCGGTGCCATAATTTGCTGTTTATGTTCAAACAACCGGCGGAATTCGGGGCGAATTTCTGGAATGGTGTGTATTTCGACCTGCCGATTAAAGGGGGGTGATCAAGGGGCAAAGCCCAGACCAAACCGGCGTAGCGAATCTTGCGGGTCACGCTCCAGTCGTATTTGGTGATTTGGCTTCCCCAATCTAACAACCAGCAAAAGCCCAAACCTTGGGCGAATTATCATTTCCCTATCACATCCTTGTATTTTGCTGCTCAACAACGGTAGCGCCATCTATTTAAGGATCGTTCAATCGATAGGATTGGATGGATCCAGGTTAGCCGGAGGCTCTTTTTGTTATCGGGCTAATCTGCCCTGCTTCCGGGAGCTCCAGACCAGTCATTAGCCAGTAAGCATACTCAGGCCACACCGTGCCGAGAACTGCTAGTTCGGATGCTTTCATTTCATTCTCGCGCCGTTTCACCTTGTGCCACTTCCCTGACTTGATACCAGTTTGCTGTTCCAGCCATGGCATCTTCACTTGTTCCAGATCCAGCAATAGATTTAATCTATCTACTACATCACCCACTATTTATAATTCCAATTTACCCATATTGGGTATTTATGCCTAATATAGGCAAAAGGTGTTGGAGCACCGATCACCATCGAAATTGATTTCACAGCCTACCACGAACTGCCTGTTTCCCGGCAGTCTGGTTGGGTCAGGAGGTTCTATGTCCTGTTTTTCCATATTTTCTATCCGAGTCATTCCTGATGCGCTTGAGTTGGAGCAGCTTTTGTCCTGATCATTAACGAGCATGAGCTGGAGCGCTCTGACGGTCACGATGACAGCGGTTGTTATCACCATGGCAGCCACCTCGATATGGGTATTATCCAGGCATGAGTTGGGGTATCCAGCTGCGATCAAGGCCTTGTTGGTAGTGTTGGCGTTGCTGTTGGTTGTCGGTCAGTTAGTCATTCTAAGTGTGGCCAGGTAACAGGCGGCTGTCACGGAGTCGGGGGCATTTCAACCCGCGTATTTTTATGATCCCATTAAGTTAGGAAGGAACCTGTGCAGCCATTTCATTGGAACCCGGAGTTTGAAACCGGCATTGATATTATTGATACCCAACACAAACGTATCTTTGACTATTTACAAGAGGTCGACGCTGCTATAACGCAGCGGGACGACCTTAAAATTCGGGCAGTGGCCAAGGCCTTGATTGACTATTCCATTTCACATAACGCGTTTGAAGAAAGCCTGATGGAGCAAGCCAATTACCCGGTGTTGGCGGCTCATGCCAAGGTTCACGAGGCCTTTCGGCAACGAGCGATCAGTTACGACCAGCGGCTGGAAACAGGTGAAGACAGTATCAAGGTCGCCAAGGAGGTGCGTTCGGATATTGGCTTGTGGTTAACCAATCATATTCAACGCGATGACAAGCATTATGTCCCCTATGTCAAAAAGACGCTGGAGGGCAACTTCGTTCGGCGGATGGTTAAACGCTTTTTTGCCTGAGTCAGCCAACGGTTCAGGTTGATATCAGTGATCAGGGGCGTTCTCAATTATTTAACATGCCCTGTCAGGGGGACAAATTCCGTCAGGTAAGGCGCTGGACGCCGAGAATAGCGAGTCCTTTTCAAGTCCGACAACACCGCATAGCGGGATATTGACCCTGACCCTTCGGGCTGAGGCCAGTGGCTTCCAGCACGGCGTTATTCGTCACTTGTTTAACTCGCTAAACCGCGCTCCTCATGCCTTGTTCTGACACCAACGGGCTCTCAGCAGGCTCGGTTTAATCATTGAGAACTCCCCCTAATCAGTAACCTTGTTTTTCAACGTACCGTCTGGTCTCGGCCAGAACACGGTCGAACATCCCCAGCAGTTCGTCTATCTGATCTTTGGTAATAATCAGTAGTGGGCAGAAGGCAATGGCGCTGCCGAAAGTGTTGTCACGCTGGTAAATTTCCAGGGTTTTAAATGCCGTGGTAGGAGCGCTCGCGGGCGATAACCCTTTTCTTTGCCGGTTTGCCAATGGCGTTGAAGTAATAACGCAGCAGTTTCAACTGGGTATCGTTGGCGTCACTGCCGGAGTTGCCAAAGAATATATGGGCATTATTGACCGGTATTTATTGGCCGTTTAACAGTTTTTTTTACCACTTATCTGCCATGGTTTATGGCGCTGACATTGTATTGATTTTCAGCATAACAAAGACGAGGGAGATGCTTGATCACATATTCCATATCGTTACATTTGAAAATATTATACAGCACATGGCTGAAAATCCGCCCCCCGTCGGTGTGTCTGCTGTCTGGTCTGGCCCTGTTGGATGTTTTGCTGGCCCTGTCAAAAACGCAATGGTTGCGTTCCTTAATCACGCTGGTGGCAAAGCTGGCAAGGAGTCTGCATAGGAATATCAATACCAGATAAGATTTTGCATTTGTTTTTCTGTGGCAAAACAGCCGCCAGAAAAAATGAGGAGATTGACATGAACCCCATGAACTTCACGCTGAAGCAGTTACGTTACTTTGCCGTTGCCGGTGAGCATCAAAGTGTCACCAAAGCCGCTGAGTTGTTGTACGTCTCGCAGCCGTCGATTTCGTCGGCAATTTTGCATCTGGAAGATGTCACCGGCCTCAAACTGTTTATTCGTCACCACGCTCAAGGACTGAGCCTGACACCACAAGGGCTGGCGTTTTACCGCAAAACCCGCAATCTGCTGAAAGAAGCAGAAAGCCTGGCCCAGTTTGCCAGCAGCCTGGGCACAGAGATTTCCGGCACCTTGAAAGTGGCGGGCTTTCCGACCGTTACCGGTGCGGTGTTACCCAGCATTCTGAAACGTTTTGTCGACCAGTACCCCTCGGTGTATGTGGACTGCCGCGAGTTACACCAGAAAGATCTGATTCAGGGTATTCAGGATTGTGCCTATGAAATCGGTATCACCTACGACATGGAATTGCCTAGCAGTGTCTCCTTTGAACCACTGGTATCACTGCCGCCGTATGCCGTTGTCAATCGTGAGCATGGTTTGAGCCAGCGCACGTCGGTATCCATGGCGGAATTGGCACCATTGCCATTAGTGATGCTGGATTGGCCAGTCAGCCGTCAATATTTTATGTCGCTGTTTATCTCCCTCGGCCTCAACCCTAATTGTGCCTACCGAACCCATTCCCTGAGTATGGCGCGGGGCATGGTGGCTAATGGCTTTGGTTACTCCTTGCTGAATATGCCGCTGTCTCAAGACAGTGACACAGACAATCTGGTCGCCATCCCTATTGAAGACGACCTGGTGTCTTTGACCATGGGTGTCGTGAAGTTGTCGGAGTCGGTGCCAACCCCCGCAGCCAGCGCCTTTATTAAGGAAATAAAAAAATACATGTCGGAGTTCAGCGATATACAACTCGGAGAAGTCAGCTCGGTGACCATGCCATTACTGGCGGCAAACAGCTTGCCAACAAGCGCCCTTATATGAGGCGCTTTCTTTTATCTTGCACTATGGATTGGCATTATTTGCCTGAATAATAAAACATGATTCAGGCCTAAGGAAAAAGATAATTGATGAACCCCACCCCGACAGGATTAACTTTTGGAGAACCGAATATGAAAACTCTGAATCTTCACGTGGGGCACTTACATGAAAACGAACGGCATTATTTCCTGTATTCGCAAGATAACGCTGGGTTCCGTATTGGCGCTATCAACAGCAACCATGATAACCACCACCGCGAATGCGGGTGAGTTATCCATTGGCCACACCACCTGGGTTGGTTATGGCACCTTGTATCTGGCTCGTGACCTGGGTTACTTCAAGGAAAAAGGCTTGACCGTCGATCTTAAAACCATCGAAGAGTCATCCATGTACATGGCAGCACAAGCGTCGGGTCACCTCGATGGCTCAGCCTCGACTGTCGATGAGATTCTGAAATATCGCCCCAAGTTCTGCTTTGAATCGGTAGTGGCACTGGACGACAGTTACGGCGGTGATGGCATTCTGGTGGGTGACGATGTGAACTCGTTGCAAGACCTGAAAGGTAAACAGGTTGCAGTGAACGAAGGCTCTGTTTCCCAGTTCTGGTTATCTTACTTACTCAAGCAAAACGGCATGAGCCTGAAAGATCTGAAAATCCAGAATATGACCGCCGACGATGCCGCCAGCGCCTTTATGGCCGGACGTATTCCTGCTGCCGTTACCTGGGAACCTCATTTGTCCATGGTGCGTGCCAAGAAAACCGGCAAGGTGCTGATCGACAGCAGCACAACCCCTGGCGTGATTGTGGATGTGGTCGCGCTCAGCTGCAGTGTTATCAAGAACCAGCCAGACGATGTCAAAGCCCTGGTTGATGGCCTCTATCGTGCGGTCGAATACATCAAGCAACACCCGCAGGAAGCCTATGCCATCATGTCCAAGGGCGTAGGTGGTTACCTGTCTGACCCGGCTGAGTTTGCCGCTGCCGCTGCCAATGTCCGTTTCTACGACAAGGCCATGAATGAAAAACTGTTCGGCACCAGCAACAAGCCGGGTGATATCGCCAGTCTGATTACCACGGCGAATGACACCTGGAGCGCGCTGCAACAAACCGAACTCAATGTGACCTACGACCAGCTGATCAACAGCGACTTCGTGGCGCAGTGAGGAGTTTTTGATGTCAAGCAAACGCGGTGTACTGAACACCTGTTTGACTCCTCGGGAGGAGCTGCCAAAGCAGCTCGTTCTCGGCACAGGTTTAATCGGCTGGAGTCTGGTGTTATTGATCTGGGTGACTTTTTCAGTCACCGAAATCGTTCCGAAAATGTTCCTGCCATCACCATTGGATGTCTTTGACGCTGGCGTTCGTATGGCTAAAAACGGCTCTCTGGCGGTGCATATCTGGGCCAGTTTTCAGGTCGTTATTATTGGTTTCTTTATTTCTTCGATCGTCGCCGTGCCGCTGGGACTGATGATGGGCAGTTTTCGCATTGTGCAGGCGTTTCTGGAACCGCTGGTCAACTTTATGCGCTACTTGCCAGTCACCTCGTTCGTGCCACTGTTTATTCTTTGGATTGGTATTGGTCTGGAGCAGCGTGTCACGGTGATTATTTTTGGGGTGTTTTTCCAGCAACTGGTGATGATTGCCGATATTGCCCGTGGCGTTCCCAAAGACTTGATGCAGGCAGCCTACACTCTTGGTGCCAGCCGTCGTGAGGTGATGACCCACGTTATTGCGCCAGCCTCGCTGCCGGGCGTTCTGGACACCTTGCGAGTCACCATTGGTTGGGCCTGGACCTATCTGGTGGTTGCCGAGCTGGTCGCCGCATCCAGTGGCCTGGGGTATATCAGCCTCAAGGCCATGCGTGGCTTCCAGGTCGATATTATCTTTCTGGCCATCATGATTATTGGTTTGCTGGGTCTGATTACCGACCAGTTTTTCCGGGTTTTACGCAAGAGGTTAGGTTCATGGGACAGCTGAACACCACACACGCCGTCGCGACCCACACCGATGACACCACTCTTGATCACCCTGTGCAGTTGTCGATTGAAAACGTCACGTTGCGTTTCCCCAAGCCAGACGGCGGTGAATTTACGGCACTCGATAACGTCTGCATGGAAGTTCGTGATCAGGAATTTGCCGTAATTGTCGGGCCGTCTGGCTGCGGCAAATCCAGTCTGTTATTTCTGACGGCTGGTTTGAGTCATCCCACTGAAGGGCAAATTCGGGTAGCGGGTGAAACAGTCACCGAGCCGGGGCCTGACCGGGGCATGGTGTTTCAGGGCTACACTCTGTTCCCATGGCTCACCGTTAGGGAAAACATTGAATTCGGATTGAAGCGCAAACGTGTGCCAGCACCAGAACGCAGCGATATTGTTGCGCATTATCTGAAGGAAGTGGGGCTGGAGAACTTTGCCGATAACTACCCCAAACAGCTGTCTGGCGGTATGAAACAGCGCGTGGCCATTGCCAGAGCACTGGCCAACGACCCGAAAATCCTGCTGATGGACGAACCGTTTGGTGCACTCGACAGCCAGACCCGGCTGCAAATGCAACAGCTGTTGTTACGGGTGTGGGAACACAAGAAAAAAACTGTGGTGTTTGTGACTCACGATATCGACGAAGCCATTTTGCTAGGCGATCGACTGTTCGTCATGGGTGCGCGTCCGGGTCATATTCGGGAAATCATTAACGTCGACATTCCCCACCCCCGCACTCTGAGTCTGGCTATGGAACCCGAATTTATCGCGCTCAAGCGTCGCGTTATGGCGCTGTTGCATGATGATCTGGATGAAATCCATTAAAGGGGACGCGTTATGCAAACGACAGAATCGTTCGATTATATCATTGTAGGTGCGGGTTCGGCTGGCTCGGTGATTGCCAATCGCCTGAGTGCCAACCCGGATGTTCAGGTATTACTGCTAGAAGCGGGCGGCAGTGACAACAGCCTGCGCGTGCAGATACCAGCTGGCACCATTACGCTTTATAAAAGCCAGGTGTATAGCTGGAACTACTTTTCCGTTCCGCAACATGAGCTGAACAACCGCCAGCTGCATTGCCCCCGAGGCAAGGCGCTGGGCGGTTCGGCCTCGATGAACAGCATGATTTACATTCGTGGCCATGCCAGTGACTACGACCAATGGGAGCAGGCCGGTTGCCCCGGTTGGGGCTGGCAAGATGTGCTGCCCTTGTTCCGCAAATCCGAACATAACCTGCTGGCCCAGTCCGCAGACTTTCATGGTCAACAAGGCGAGTTGCTGGTTGATAAACCCAAAGATCCTAACCCCTTCAGCTACCGTTTTTTACAAGCCGCCAAAAGCGCTCTGGGGGTTCAGCAAAACTCCGATTTCAACGGTGCCACACTGGCAGGCTGCGGCATCTACAACCTGACCCAGAAAGACGGCAAACGGCTGTCCAGCTACCAGGCTTTTGTCGCCCCGGTACTGGACACCCGTATCAATTTGACCGTACGAACAGGCTGCCAGGTTGAACAACTGACGTTCGAAGGCAAGCGAGTGACCGGCATGGTGGTCAACGACAACGGCCAGCGCAAGACCTTGAACGCCAGCCGGGAAGTGGTGCTCAGCGCCGGTTCACTCGGGTCACCGCATATTCTGATGAAGTCCGGCATTGGCCCCGCGCAACAGCTTCGGGCTGCCGGTATTGAGCCAGTGGTTGATCTGCCCGGCGTTGGCCAGAACCTGCAAGATCATCTCGATGGTCTGGTAACGGTGCGTTCGAAGAACACCACCACCCTGGGCTTTTCCTTCGGTGCCTTGCCCAGCATTCTGACCTCGCCATTACGTTACCTGGCCAACCGCAAGGGCTGGCTGACCACCAATTATGTGGAAGCCGGTGGTTTTTTCAAAACACCGCTGGCAGGCGATATTCCCGATGTACAGTTTCACTATGTACCGGGCTACCGCAGTCACCGTGGACGACTGTTCGAATGGGGCCACGGCTACGCCATTCACGTCTGTGTGTTACGGCCAAAAAGCATCGGTGAATTACGTCTGGCAGCAGATCAATCGCTGGCGCTGGATTACAATTTTCTGTCAAACATGGACGACGCCAAGGTGCTGATCGAAGGTCTGAAGCTGGCCCGTAGGGTATTGGCAGACAACACCTACGATGACGTTCGTGGCAAGGAAATGCTGCCCGGTGCTGCCGTGCAAACCGACGCAGAATTATTGGCCTATATTCGTGAATACGGTGCCACGGTGTTCCATCCGGTGGGCACCTGCAAGATGGGGATGGATGATTTGGCAGTAGTTACCCCGGAGCTGAAAGTTCGGGGCATCGAAGGGTTGCGAATAGCGGATGCCTCCATCATGCCAACACTGATCAGTGGTAACACCAATGCTCCCTGCATCATGATTGGTGAGAAGGCAGCGGAGCTGATGTTGCAGTAAAACCAATGGGCAGGATGACTACGCACCTGCCCTTCATCTCACATCTCACATCTCACATCTCACATCTCACATCTCACATCTCACAGCTCCACATGCACGCATGACTAGTCCGCTTGGCTGGATACCGCTTGCTCTGCCAGTAGCGCCACCAGCCGCTGCATCATCACTTCGCACTGTGCCAGTTGGGCCGCTTCAACAAACTCGTCCGGCTTGTGGCCCTGATCCATACTGCCCGGCCCGCAGACCACGGTAGGAATCCCCAGCGCCTGACAAAACAAGCCGCCTTCAGTACCAAAGTTAATGGTGTGCAAACCCGGTTGATCCGTCAGTTGCCGCACAAAATGAATGACGTCGGCATCACTGGCGGTGGTCAGACCGGGATATTCACTGGTCATACGGCAATCAATTCGACAGCCAGTATCAAGGGCTTGCATCTCTTGCTGCAACTCGTTGGCGTATTGCTTGAATAACGCCAGGAGATCCTGCGGTGATTCTGTGGCGATGTTGCGGAATTCAAACACAAACTCACAGTGCTCAGGGACGATATTCAACGCCGTGCCACCTTGAATCGTACCGGTATGCACCGTGGTGAAAGGAATTTCATAGCCATCGGCAAACGGGCCATTGTGTTGTTTATCGCGTGCCAGCTGTTCCAGCCAGACCACCATCCGGGCAGCGTAGTTGACGGCATTAACACCAAGCGGAGCCATACCGGAATGGCAGGCTTTGCCCGTCACCGTCACCTTGCCAGCCAGCTTGCCCTTGTGGGCAGTAACAATTTGCATGCTGGTGGGTTCGCCAATAATCGCCATAGCCGGTTGGATCGGCAGCGTTTGAACGGTATCTATCAGCCTGCGGACACCCAGGCAACCAATTTCCTCGTCGTAAGAAAATGCCAGATGGATTGGCATAACTAACGGCTGCTTCACCATGTCAGGCACAGCAGCCAGCACCACGGCGATAAAACCTTTCATATCGGTGGTGCCACGGCCATACCAGCGGCCTTGCTGTGCAGTCAGTTCAAACGGCGGGAAATGCCAGTGCTGACCCGCCACCGGCACCGTATCGGTATGGCCAGATAACATCACGCCAGGGATGTCTTGCGGCCCAATAGTGGTGTAGAGGTTGGCTTTCTCGCCGCGCTCATCATGAATCAGCGTACTGTCGACGCCATGCTGTTGAAGGTAGTTCTGAATAAAATGCATCAGCGCCAGGTTGGAATGAACACTGGTGGTGTCAAAACCAATCAGCGTTTCTAACAGTGTGCGGGTCAGTGCTGTTGCCATAGCAGTCTCATCGGGTGGCTAAAGGACAGGCTGAAAAGCCGATTTATTCGTTACCCGGCACACCAAACGCACTGGCATCAGCCGGTTGTTTGGCCCGCTTCACATAATCGTCAATTTGCGGCTGATACTGCTCCCAGACCATTCGCAACTCATGAATCGGGCTTACGTGCCAGTCCACGCGTAAATCCACCACGGGCCAATCCGGCTCAGCACTGACTTGTAGACCGGCGGAAAATACCGGCCCCATTTCGCCACCAGCTTTCAGACCCGCTTCCAAAGCGATCAGCAGACGTTCAGCCAAATGACCGGTTGAGTGCTCAAAAGCATCGATCATGACATCTGGCACATGGGTACTGGCCAGCAGGTTACCCATGGCGAGACAGTGTTGCCCGACCCGAGTCGCATTGATGCCTAATGCTTCTTTGCCACTGAAGGTAATGCCCCGACCCTGCGCATCCAGCACGCCCACCTGGCGCCAGTCGAGATAACGGTCAGCCTGCTGCAGATACTTCAACACTTCATCCGGGGCACAGCCCTGTGCCATATAGTGCAAGGCCAGTGGCCCCAGATCAGGGTTGGTGACATTCTGGCTCAACGCCACCCCGACACCTGAGCGGGTGTAGGCACAACGACTGGCGACGCAAATGCTGGATGATGTAATGGCACAACCGACCATGCCGGTGTCCTGGCAGATCCCCGCAACGGAAAAGGTCATCGAGCTTCCCCTGCCACCGTATCGGGAATAACAGCAATCACATCAATTTCCATCAGCCATTCAGGCTGGCCCAACCCGGCGACCACCAGTCCGGTTGAGATCGGAAAAACGCCTTTCAGCCATTTGCCGGTTTCTTGATACACCGCTTCACGAAACCGGGGGTCGGTAATATAGGTGGTGGTTTTGACGATATGAGAGAGATCAGATCCGGCTTCTTGCAGTAACTGCTGGACGTTTTTCATCGCCTGTTCCGCTTGGGCACGAGGATCCCCCAGACCAATCAGCTTGCCGTTAAAGTCCGTCCCGACCTGCCCTCGGAGATACACGGTATTGCCTGCTTTCACCGCCTGGCAGAGATCATTGTCAAGACTCTGGTTCGGGTAGGTCTCTCGGGTGTTAAACATACGTATACGAGTGTGTGTCGGCATCTATCGGCTCCGAATAAACAAGAAAATAACCCGCGCAATCAGGCTGGTAACAAGAGTCGATGGCGATGATGATCGTGCGGCATCAGCGCCACCGGGTTGAGCATGCAGTTAACGCTGTGCAGCATCCTTGTAGTCTGCATACTTGCGCTGGGTCCCAATGTGATCAGCGATGTGTTTGGCGTCATGCCACACACCCCAGATAAAGGTCGATCCTCGACGCGACAGCCATGGCAAGCCGACAAAATACACACCGGGTTCACTCGATACGCCACGTTGGTGGCGGGGTTTGCCCTGCTCATCAAACGCATCCACCTGCAGCCAGCTAAAATCCTGGCTGAAACCGGTCGCCCAGATGATGGAGGTAATACCCGCCGCCTTCAGGTCAAGCTCAAGCAAGGGATTGGTCATGCATTGCGGATCTGGCAGCATGATTCTGGCTTCCGGCTCTGGCGGCAGATCCAGCCCATTACGTTCGATATAGGCATCCGCTGCATCCAGCAACGAGAAGTAGTTTTCATCGCCGTTACGGATGTTGTCGCACAGATTGTTGGCAAAGATGGCGCGGCCGTTATGAAATGTTTTGGTCAACCCCACCAGTGTCATGCCCTGTTGTGCCAGACGACGAAAATCAATGGTATGGCCACCTCGGGCACCACTGACGGCAATGGTAACGTGCTCTTTGCCGGGGCTAACTTCCTCCGCGTCCCACAACCCCAGAACTCCCAGCCACCAGACAAAATCGCGGTTACGATAAGCGCGTGGCGGACGGTCATGGGCACCAACAGACAGATAGACCTGTTTGCCAGAGCGTTGCAGTTCATCGGCAATTTGCACCCCGGAAGAACCGGCACCCACCACCAGCACATTCCCTGCGGGTAATTGCGGTGGATTGCGGTATTCAGCCGAATGGATTTGTAATATCGAGTCATCGGCAGGCGCAATAGCCGGGATCAGCGGTTGCTGAAATGGCCCTGTAGCCGCCACTACATGATGGGCCGTGATGACGCCATCGGATGTCTCTATGGTGAACCCGGCACGGTTCCTATTACGAGTGACTCGCGTCACCTCAACACCGGTTCGAACCGGTGCATTCATTTTTCTGGCGTATTCAACAAAGTAATCGGCGACACGTTCTTTGGCGGCAAATTCATCGGGTGCCATATCCTGAAATTGCAGACCGGGAAACCGGTCGTGCCAGACGGGGCCATTGGCAACCAAAGAATCCCACCGCTGACTGCGCCAGCGCTCGGCTATTCGGTTGCGTTCCAGTATCAGGTGGGGAATATCCAGTTTGGTCAGGTGTTCGCTGATGGCGATACCCGCCTGACCTGCGCCAACAACTAGCGTATCGATATCAAGGGTATGGGTTGTCATAACTCTGCCAGTCTCATCATTAATCAGAAGCGCTGCTACGTGAAAAGACAGCGCGCTTACAGCCAGCCTCGCTGACGGCGATGTCCGCAGCGGATTTCTGTTCGTCAGGCAGAGCATTAAAAGACCAGGCCGACACCCCACAGCGACACCAAACCCATATTCTGTGACGGGCCAGGTGCTGGAGTGTCGGTTTGACCTTCAGATAACGCCCTGACTGAAGCTATTGACCGAGACTAGGAAGAAAATGGAATGCCTTAAAATATTTTTATTTATAAAGCTGCATTGATAATACTGATCCAGAAATATCTGCCGTGAATCAGCCGCTGGCGCAAGGCTGAACAATAAACAGTCAGGGTTTCTTTATAGAAAAATACAATGCAGTGGTCAGGTAAAATGTATTTTAAAGACGCGATGACTCGATTAGCCTCTGTTTGGATTACACGTATTTTCAGAGCGCATTCAAAAACGCCGCGAACGATGGTTAATATTTTATTGTCGAGCACGGCGGTTTGGGGATGTGCCCGCTCGTATTACCCGAGGGCACTATGACACGCTTCAGCAAACAGTACTGGTTAGAGCAGCAACAGCAGCTAAACATGCCCAGACAGGCATGGATTAACGGTGAATATGTTGACGCCAGTGACGGTGCCACCTACGACACCATCAACCCTGCCACCGGCGCAACACTGACCGCTACAACAGCCTGTAGCACCGACGATGTGGATCGCGCAGTCGGGGCCGCCAAAGCTACTTTTGCATCCGGCGTATGGGCCGATCAGTCACCGGCAGAGCGTAAAGCGGTGCTGAAAAAACTGGCGATGCTGATTCTGCAACAGCGCGAAACCTTTGCCTTGATGGAATCCCTCAACGTCGGCAAACCAGTGATGGACTGCTACAACATTGATATCCCCGGTGCCGCCGGATGTTTTGAATGGTACGCCGAAGCCATCGACAAACTCTATGGTGAAGTCGCCCCCACCAACAGTGCCAATATCGCCACCATTACCCGTGAGCCGGTGGGCGTAGTGGCCGCCATTGTGCCGTGGAATTTCCCACTCGATATCGCCGCCTGGAAACTGGCTCCAGCGCTGATCAGCGGTAACTCCGTGATCCTGAAACCCGCCGAACAATCCCCGATGACCGCACTGAAACTGGCGGAACTGGCCAAAGAAGCTGGTTTGCCCGATGGCGTACTGAACGTGGTGACCGGTTACGGCGATGTCGTCGGCAAGGCACTCGGTCTGCATATGGATGTCGACTGCGTCGCCTTTACCGGTTCTACCGCCGTCGGCAAGCTGTTTATGAGTTACTCAGCCCAGTCCAATATGAAACAGGTATGGCCAGAAACCGGCGGTAAAAGCCCGAATCTGATTTTTGCCGATTGTGATCTGGAGGCTGCTGTCGAACATGCCGCGCTGGGTATTTTCTTTAACCAGGGTGAAGTGTGCTCCGCCAACTCCCGCATTCTGGTGGAAAAGAGTATCTACGATGTGTTCGTTGAGAAATTTGTTGCCAAGGCCAAAGCGATGGCAGTCGGTGATCCCCTCGACCCGACCACGCAAGTGGGTGCTCTGGTTGATGCCAACCACGCTGCCAATGTTCGATCCCATATCCGCACAGCCATCAACCAAGGGGCGGAGCTGCTGACCGGCGGCTTGGGAGATGAGTCATCTTGTCTGGTTGAGCCAACAGTCTTTGGCAAGGTGTCAACGGATCTCGCCATTGCCCAGGACGAAGTCTTTGGCCCAGTCGCCGCCGTTATGGCTTTTGAAAATGAGGAGGAAGCGATCAGCATCGCCAACGACTCTATTTATGGCCTGGCTGCTTCGGTCTGGACACTGAATATCAATCGCGCTTATCGCGTCTCTCGCCGTTTGCGGGCCGGCACCGTCTCGGTGAACGCCATGGATGCGATTGACTACAGTGTGCCATTTGGTGGCTACAAACAGTCAGGTTTCGGCCGTGACCTGTCGCTGCATGCCATCGACAAGTTTACCCAGCTGAAAACAACCTGGATCACATTAGGCTAACGAGAAACAATAAATGGCAGAGTCAGCCACAACGGCTGGCAAACAGAATCAGGGAGAAGGTCTTTGAAGGGAGTGTTCAACAGAACTGGCAAAAATGGTATCTCAGGCTTGAGCCTGACTGTGGGGTGATCCTCACAGTCGGCCAATCACCTGTTTTACTGCTTATCGCAAGGCATAGCTTAACGCTGCCCTGCCATTGCCCTTAGTGGCTGAATTTGGTTTTTGCTACCTTGCTGAATACATCCTTGATGCTGAACATAACGCCAAAACTTGCGGCGGCGCCAGACATGATTTCAGCCAGATATTCAGTGCGTAATTCGCGCGCTTCAGCAATGCTGCGTTCAATAGTGTCGTTAGCTTGGGTAGTGGTATTGGTTTCGTTGTTGTTCATGAGAGTCGCTCCGGGTGATTGGCTGGTTGATGCGAGCATACTAAGTCTGAGCCACTCTTTTAAAAAGCGATCCTTTTTCAGTAGAATCATGAGAAAAACTAAGCATTTATATTAAAAATCAATGCATGTTTCAAAATGAGCCTGACCCATCAATCAGCAATGTCTGATATACCGGGCATTTCAGCCTAAAACTGCCATCAACGATGGCCAACCCGAGTAACATAGCTGCCTGTAAACCCTGAAGAATATTCATCCATAAAATACCTTTCTCCGTTTTTCTCGGCCTTTACCTTTAAAGGTGTCACCAGCGATGACGAAAAGGACAAGGCAACAATCGCTGAGAATGGACTTGCCCGTCGTGACCCCATGCAGACACATGGAGCCAGAGCAGCAATCAGGGACGACGATCCGTCAGTCTCGAAATGCGTGTTTTTTATCCATCAGTTGCTGACGTTGTTCCGACGACAGCAAGGCCATCATTTTGGTTTTTGCCTGAGTGCCGATCAGAAACATTTGCTGTTGCAGTTCCGCCAGCTTGCCATACGCCTTGTTGAGGGCTTTTTCGTCAAACTTTTCAGCAGCGTACAAATCACGGATTGTGTTGTGTATGTCCATCATTGCACCGGTAACAGCCCAGTGATCCTTGCGCATTTTATCGCGAATACCGGTCATATCTGCCCGCTGCCCATCGGTCAGATCAAGATCACGCCAGACCAATTCGCGCTCTTCTCCCATCCGGCCCATTGGCATCATGCCTGGCCCCATTGACATCATGCCGGGTCTCATATTGTCGGTATCGGCATGACGCATATGACGGCCGCCGCCATTCCTGCCATCCCGATCCCTGCCATCGAAACAGGCATGCCCCTTCATACCGTCATCCCGCTCAGGCCGGTCATCATCCGCTGTCGCGGCCACCGATACAGCACCGAGCAGAATCGCCAAAACACTACCCGCAAGCGCTTTGCGGGAGTTGGTAAAAGCATTAATCATGGTTTTCTCCTGTAAATCACCCATCACCCCTTGAACCAGGGTCAGTTGCTGGTTGGATCAAATCACCAGCGTTGCGCCGAGTATAGGGAACAAACCGCAGCTGAAAACGGCAGTACCCTGGGTATTGCATACATTTGCATCGCTACACAAAAACCGGATGGTTCCTGACATTAGAAAGACTTACCAGGCCTATCGATGAAGTGATTACCCGGCACACAGATCCGCACTGCCACTCGCGTCTACGGGCAGATTTTTTAATCAAACTACCGTAAAATTTGCGTTCGCTTATTCATCATCATCCAAACCCCACCGCTCCGGGCACTGATACTTCCTATGATTCGACTGACCAATATCCAGCTTCCTCTTGATCACAATGACGCGGCTCTGGAAAACGCCATTGTATCCATGCTGGATATCAACGCTGAGCAACTGGTGCGCTTTGATATTTTTCGACGTGGCTACGATGCCAGAAAAAAAACCAGAATCCTGTTGATCTATACGCTGGATGTCGAAGTACAAGATGAGTCCGGCTTGCTGGAAAAATGTGCCGACAACCAGAACATCAAAGCAACCCCCGACCTCAACTATCATCCGGTTGCCAAAGCACCTGATGCGCTGACCGAGCGTCCGATCATCATCGGTTTCGGCCCCTGCGGTTTACTCGCCGGGCTGGTGTTGGCACAAATGGGTTACAAACCACTGATTCTCGAACGCGGTAAGGAAGTACGCGAACGCACCAAAGACACCTTTGGTTTTTGGCGCAAGCGTGAACTGAATACCGAATCCAACGTACAGTTCGGCGAAGGCGGTGCCGGGACGTTTTCCGACGGCAAACTGTATAGCCAGGTAAAAGACCCCAAACAATACAGCCGCAAAGTGCTGGAAGAATTTGTTGCAGCTGGTGCGCCCGACGAAATCCTGTATGTCAGCAAGCCCCATATCGGCACTTTCAGGCTGGTATCGATGGTGGAACAGATGCGGGCAACCATCATTGAGTTAGGTGGTGAAATACGCTTCAGTGCTCGTGTCGATGACCTGCACATTAAAAACGGTCAGGTAACGGGTGTTACTCTGAACAAGAGTGAGCTGGACGATGGTGAACATATCGCATCCCGGCACATCGCACTGGCGGTTGGCCATAGCGCCCGCGATACCTTTGAGATGTTGCTCAACAAAGGCGTCTATATAGAAGCCAAGCCGTTTTCGATCGGTTTTCGTATCGAACACGAGCAGTCTGTCATCGACCAGGCCCGTTTTGGTCCAAACGCAGGCAACCCGATATTAGGGGCCGCCGACTACAAGCTGGTCCATCACTGCAAGAATGGCCGCTCGGTATACAGCTTTTGTATGTGCCCTGGCGGTACGGTGGTCGCAGCCACCTCGGAAGAAAACCGCGTGGTCACCAATGGTATGAGCCAGTACTCACGCAACGAGCGTAACGCCAACAGCGCAGTCGTGGTCGGGATTGATCCGTCGGATTACCCCGGTGGGCCGCTGGCAGGCATTGAGTTGCAACGTCAGCTAGAGAGCCATGCCTATATTATGGGCGGCAGCAACTACGATGCCCCGGCGCAAACCGTTGGCGCTTTCCTGCGCGACGAAAAATCTGAGCAATTGGGCACGGTGCAGCCATCGTTCAAACCCGGTATCAAGCTGACGGATTTATCTGACGCCTTGCCCGACTTCTGTATTGAGGCCATTCGCGAAGCAATCCCGGAATTCAACAAGAAAATCAAGGGCTTCTCGTTTGATGGCGCCCTGCTCACTGGTGTTGAAACCCGCACCTCTGCGCCCATCAGTATCAAGCGCGACAACAACACTCTGCAAAGCATCAATACTCAGGGGCTATATCCGGCCGGAGAAGGCGCGGGCTATGCCGGTGGTATTATGTCAGCAGCCATCGACGGCATCAAAATCGCCGAGGCCATGGCGTTACATATGAATGAAGAACAGAGCAAATAGGCCAGCTAGCCGCAGCGCCAGAGGGCAATGTATTTATCCGCTCTGGCGTCTACCGCTCACGGTTTTCCCTGTTATGCTGTTGCACCCAATTATTCTCCTCGCAGGATATTTTCCATGGCTACTCCGATGCAAATCCCGCTGCCTTCTCCCCAAAAAGAACTGGCGCTCAACGGTGTGTGCAGTTACCACATTGAGGGTGAAACCCTGTATCTGGACGTTGCCGAGGTCGCCAGCCGCCGCAATGCCGATTCTGCCAGTGGTGAACTGGCACTCGAAATCTGGGCGCTGGAAGCACCGTATACTGGCGGCAACTTTTCCGGCTACCTCATTGCCAGCCAGCCTTTGGGGAGCCTGAGTGGCCAGCACTGTTTTCGTAATTGTTCCGCTACTCTGCCGATGCAAATGCCAACAGAAGGTGTCTGGACTCTGGTACTGATGCTGCGTGAATCGACGGATGGAGGCCTGGTCACCCAGGATTACATTAATTTTTCTCAGCAGGTTCTGGCCGAATGCAAAATGACGCTGAGCCTTTGTAGCTAAAGAGCTGGCAGTATAAGGGCACTCCCGGCATACGGCCCAGCCAGTCATACTGCCCGACAGAGCCTCTGAGCCTATTCACAAGCGTTGATAAAACGTTCTTATTCGTTATAGCTGATTGATAATTTTTGACACCAAGAGATTCAGCAGCAGCTGATATATAGCCTAATCATTGCCACAGGAATACATCAAAACGCCAACAACAAGACAAATTAAAATCATTCTTATTTATAAAACACCTTCGACGATTTTTATTTCGTCCGACATCTTTCAAATCAAACAATAAAAAAGTCACAAAATAAGTCTTTTAGACTCTGTTTTTTGTAAAAACTATCGAGTTAATCACAAAAATAAACATTACACTTACGTTACTACCGTATAATCAATCCATTCATGATCACGCATAATTATCCGGCAAGGCAGGATTCCCTGACTTGTCCAAAGCACTTATTCAACGCGAATTTATTACTCTATGAAATATCTGGCACCTTCTGCTTTAACGATCTCTCTGTTCTTCCCACTGTTATCACAAGCCGCAACATTGACAATTCCTGAAGCAGAATACCTGACCGGTAGCCTGTGTATGCTGTCACAACGGATGGCCAAGGATTACATGGCGATTGGCGCAGGCATACGCCCTGACGAAGCGATGAAAGATCTGGACGAAAGCATCGCGACTTTTGAGATGCGCTATCAAACCTTGCTGGAATACTCCGAAAATAATGCCTCTGGCAAGTCGATCCAAGCCATCGGCACGGCATGGGAGCACTACCGTAACAACATTATCTCACCGCCAAGTCAGGCCAAAGCCATCTCCATCATCAAGGAAAGTGAAGAGCTGCTAGCGATTTGCGACAGCGCGGTGGCATTCATTGCACATCAATCCAACTCGCCCATCGCCCAGTTGATTGAAGTTTCTGAGCACGGCACCACACTGACCCAGAAAATTGCCAAGTATTATTTTGCCTTGTACTGGAACGTTGACGGCAAAACCCTGAAACAGGATTTCGACAAGTCGGTAAAAGAATTTGATGATTCTCTCAATTCACTGACGACTTCCAGCTCCAATACCACCGAGATATCGGCGGCACTGGCCAAGGTAAAGTCACAATGGAAATTTTCGAATTCCGGTTTCAAGCTGGATGAACAAGGCCATTTTGTACCAACGGTTATTTCGGTCACCAGTGAGTCTATCTTTAATAAAATGTCCGCCGTGGCGATTATGTACGAAAAGCTGGCCGACTAGAGCTGTAGTCGTTTTTTATTAACGTATTTATTTTTAAAGGTGTGTATCAATTACATTTTGACACACCGGATTATCAAGGCGGGCGAACAGCCCGCCTTCTCCATTGGGCTGTCGTCATCCACTTTGGTGTGGTCAAAGATGGCTCGATAACACTATCGCATAGCAAACATTTCTTGATGGAAGCAGCCTGCATTCATACCAGCGGCTGTCAGCTCACGGTTAAGTTGCTGTCCAAAGGCTGCCGGGCCACAAAACCAGACACTGGCTTGCTGCCATTCTGGCACCTCTTCCATAATCTGTTGCGCCGTCAAACGCTTGTCTTGCCCGGAGAGCACCAGGTGCAGCTCCACACAGGCATCACGGGCATCGCTTATCAACTTGTCGAGTGCCTGTTCATCAACGTCAGCCGTCGTATGATAAAGATCAATCGATTGCTTGCCGGGCAGCTGTTGCAGTTGTTTCATTCGTGCAATAAACGGCGTAATGCCAATGCCCCCCCCTATCCAGATCTGACGCGGACGATCATCTTCAAAGTTGAAACACCCATACGGGCCTTCTACCGAGACCGGCAAACCGGGTTCCAGGTAATCCATCATCTGAACGGTGTGATCACCCAGCGCCTTACTGATAAACACCAGACAGGGATCAGCCGGATTCCAGGCAGAGGCAATGGTAAAGGGGTGAGGCGCTTCATCCGCACGGCTTTTCAGAAAAGCAAACTGTCCGGCGCGGTGTCCCGGCCACCCATGATCCGGGCAGATACGGGTTTCTATCGTCTTCATATCCGGGTAGCGAATCACACTGTCGATATGACCTGCAACCGTACGACGCTTGCCCACCCGGCCTGCCAAAATCCACACAGCCGATAGCGTCCCAGCCAGAATCAGCAGTGCCAACAACCAGCCAATCGGCTGTGACCAATATTCAAATTTGATCAGCACTACCGCGTGAAACACCAATGCGAGGTACGCCACTGCGATCAGGGTATGAGTCTTTTTGAACCAGTGATACGGAAAGCGCTTGATCAATGCCAGTACCATCAACAAGGCGGCACCATAAAAAGCCCATTCACCCACTTGCTCGGCCAATTCGCGCACACTGTTGAATGCCCCTTCAATCAGCCCTGGCGTTTGCTCTGGCCGAGCTCCTCGTTGTGGTCGTTCCAGCCAGCCCCAACCCACCATCCATTTGGTGCCCTGGGCAAACCACCAGTGCAGCACCGCTGTCACCAGGGCCGTAATACCCAGCCATTTGTGTAACCGGTACATTTTATCCAGGCCATTCAGTCGTGCTTCCAACCAGGAAGATCGCACCGCCAATACCATGGCCAGGCTCATCACTGCCATGGCAATCGCTCCGCTGTACTGAATAAACACCGCGCGGAATGAGAAATAGCTAAAGGGTTCGGGTAACAGGGAGTCGGCCAGCAACCACAACAGGGTGATGGCCAATAGCAAGCCGAGGTACAGGCGGGTGGCAGATTTCATATTGTTTTCCATGCTCAGATGATTCACAGGGACATTCAGAGCCGGGTAATAGCCAGCTCAATGTCTATCTGTGAATTCTGCACGGAAGAAGGTTAACAATGGGTTAATATCGCCAGAAAAACCGGGATTTAACGCGTCAGCTCAGATCTGAACACAACGATGTCGGTTAATTAATAGCTTCAGACATCCTCACCACATCCCGAATAACTTTTTTCAGCGTTTCCTCCGGCTGCCCACCCGACACCAAATGGCTGCCATTAAATATCATCGCCGGAACAGAACTGATGCCCTGTTGTTGCCAGTGTTGCTCGGCATCCAGTACGTCATCCGCGTACTGATTACTTTCCAGTACGGTTCGGGCGGCAGCGCCATCCAGCCCGACCTGTGTTGCGATACCACACAGCAGATCAATATCATCCGGGTTTTGATTGTGGGTAAAGTAGGCCAACAGTAACGCTTGTTTTAACGCCAGCTGGTCACCCTCACCTTGCAACCCGGCCCAGTGCAACAACCGGTGAGCTTTGAAGGTATTCCATTTTTTACTGTCGTCACGAAAGTCAAAAACAAACCCGACATCCTGGCCCCGTGCGGTAATCTGCGCCTGGCTTGCGGCAACCTGCTCCGGACTGATGCCGTATTTGCTCGACAGATACGGCACTACGTATTCGCCGTCACTGCCCATGTCGGGTGTCAGCTCAAAGGGATGGAAATGAATGGTTGCATCGACTTCATCGCCCAACTGTTGCAGCGCCCGAGTCAGACTGGCGAGGCCAATGGCGCACCAGGGACAGACAACATCAGAGACAAAATCGATGGTTAACGGCTTGGACATGACGATTCCTTTATTCTGGCGGGCGACCTTGCACATACCTTCAGTATGTCGGTTGTGGCATCACTTGCCCAGCCTGCGAGCAGCAACACTCTGCAACACTCTATTATTCCAACCTTGCCGGAACTGAATCGTGTTACAGCGCACGCGACAGTACCAGTGTGCACTTCAGCCGCTGACGCCCGAACGACGCCATATGAATAAATTCATCATGCCGGATTGGAACATCGATAAAGTCAGTGCTACTTTGGCCTTCTTCCTTCTCAAAATCCGGATCGGTCAAGTACACATAGTCCTCATCGGCAAAGGTCACCACCACCCAGTGCGGTGCCCGATTGCGGTTCAAGCGCCAAGTACTGATCAGGCAAACCAGTACCTCACCTTGTTGTAGATGCTGGCGTAATTGTTCCAGTGTCAGCGACTGTTCGACCAGGGTCACGGTGGTATCGGCCAGCCGCTCAACAAAATCCTGATGCACCAGTTCAATCACCGCTTTTTTGTGATCACCCCGTACACCATCGATAAAAGGCACACCGTTATGACTGACGTACAAACGTACCTGGGCACCGCGCTGGTAGGCACTGAGCGCCAGTCCATGGGGCGAGCAGCCTCCATGACCCGTAGTCATAAAAATGGTGGTGGCCTCGCGCCAGATTTGCAGCTCTTCCCGACGGCTCATCTGGTACTCCGGGTTCAGACTGTGTAAACCCATCATCAAACTGGCCGGGCCGCAGGTAAAATCCGTCGTCTGCTCGTAGTAGGTCGTGGGTCGCACAGGATTGCTGCGCTTGCGATACAACGCCTTTTCCATCCGCACACCATCATCACCATTGGCGTAATACTGCGGCAAACGGGCAATGGTTTTAAAACCAGTTGCCTTGTAAAGCTGGCAGGCGACGGTATTACATACGCTGACTTCCAGGCGTACAAACGCACAATCGTGTTGTTCGGCTGCCTGCTCGGCCACCGCCATCAACTGTTGGCCCAGCCGCTGGCCCCGAAACCGCAACGCCACCGCCAACGAATACACACGGGCCAGCCAGGTTCCTCGACGGTATAACACCAGCACATACCCGGCCATTTCACCGGCCTGCTCGGCAACCAGTACGCTGGCATGGGCATGACGAATAAAATGGCGAAAACTGCGGCGCGATAATTGGTCGGTGGTAAAGGTGCTGTTTTCCAGCATTACCAGCTGAGCCAGATCAGCTTCAACAGCAGGACGAATCAAAAAGTCGGTCATTATGGAATCCGAGAGAAAACAGCGTCATACCACCAACCAATACTTGAATGTATGAGGTGTATCTAAAAATATCGCGCGATGAGCCATGAAAAACACAGCAACAAGCAAGAACAAAGCGCCATATACAGATGATAGGTGAGCATTAAGCGCCGAGGTGTAGCGCCATTGTTGCAAACACTCTGGTTTTGAATTCAGGTTTGAAATCTGCCCGACAGTCTGACACTGGTGCCCTCCAGGTAACATCAGAATTTCTTGCTCTACAAAACAAGAAAATTTCGTTATACGTCGCAGGCGGCAGGCCTCACCATGCGCCACCGTTACGGTATTCCCGTCTGTTCGCCATCAGCTTTTCACCATCATTCATATTCCTGAGGACCATGTGCCATGCCTGCGTATTACGTCGTTGTTGATGACCTGAACGACTGGGCACCCTACTTCCCTAGTAAAGACGTTATTTCGTTCGAACAATACCTGGCGTTGCCTACCGAGACCTCGGACAACAAGGTGCGGGTTATCAATTGCTGTCGCAACAGCCACGCACTTGGCCGTGGCTACTATGCGTCCTTGCTGGCAGAAGCCCGAGGCCATCACATCATTCCGTCCATTACGGTATTTAATGATGTACGCCGTAAAGCCCTGACCTCATTGCAGCTGGAAGGATTGGAGCAGACCATCGACAAACTCGCTCGGCAACTGGACGACAGTGGCACCGAGCTGGTATTTCGGCTGTTTTTCGGCAGAACCCCGATCAGTGCCTTGGCACCGTTAGGCAAACAATTGTTTGAGCGTTTTGCCGCGCCGATTCTGGAAGTGCGCTTACGCAAGCAAACCAGCTGGACCGTCGACCGAATTCGAGTACTGGCGTTGGGCGATCTTAAAACCGAACAGGATCAAACCGATTTTGCCGATGCGGTCGATCAGTACTCCAACCTGCTGTGGCGTAAGCCTCGTACTCGCAAGCGTTACCGCTTTGATCTGGCCATGCTGGTGAACCCGGACGAAGCAATGCCGCCCAGCGATAGAAACGCCATCGCCCGCTTTGTACGGGCTGGCAAGCGCCTGGGCATCAACGTCTCGCTGATCGGTAAAAAGGATTACATGCGCCTGCCAGAATACGACGGCCTGTTTATCCGCGAGACCACCAACATCGACCACCATACCTACCGCTTCGCCAAAAAAGCCGAAGCCGAAGGCCTGGTTGTCATGGATGACCCGACATCGATATTACGTTGTACCAACAAGGTGTACCTCGCCGACTTGCTCAAGACACATCGTATTGGCACCCCTGCGACTCGAATCATCAGCCAGCAATCCGAAGCCATATTACAGGATCTTGAACAGTCGTTAGGCTTTCCGATGGTTTTGAAAACACCCGACGGGTCGTTTTCACGTGGCGTGATCAAGGTCAGTGATCGCAAGGAACTGGAAACAGGGCTGAAACAGCTGCGGCAAAAATCCGCACTGGTACTGGCTCAGGAGTACATGTTCACCGACTACGATTGGCGTATTGGCGTACTGAACAACAAGCCACTGTTCGCCTGCCGTTACTTTATGGTGAAGGATCACTGGCAGATCTACCAACACCACACTGGCTCAGTGGATTCTGGCGGTTTTGAAACCATGCCGACCTATGATGTCCCGCGTGATGTACTGGATATCGCCCTGCGCGCCACTCGCCTGATTGGTGATGGCCTCTACGGTGTCGACATCAAGCAAAGCGGCAGCCGGGTGGTGGTTATTGAAGTGAACGACAACCCCAGTATCGACAGCGAAGTGGAAGATCTGTCACTCGGAGCAGCGCTTTACCACGAGATTATGGCGGAATTTCTGCGCCGCATGGAAGACCGGCATCGCGGCTAATCGCGGAGATAACGGATCAGACGACATCACATCGCCTGATCCGTTATTCACCCGTCACCCGCTCCGTCACCCAAGTATCACAACATCCGTTTCAGGGTGTCATCCTTGAGTTTGAAGTGATGGAACAACGCTGCGCCAATGTGCGCCAGCAACAGCACAATCAACACCTTCGAAGTGATACCGTGCACCGCACCCAGCACTTCATGTATGTCCTTACTCTCTCCCATCAGCGTTGGTAAACCCAGACCAAACAGCGCCACCTCGTGACCACCGGCCTGAGACATCAAAATACCGCTGAGCGGCATAATCAACATGCATAAATACAGCAACCCCTGCAGCGCCTTGGCCTTGATCACATCCTTGCGGCTCAACTCAGGCAACGCATCCACCGGGTTGGTAAACCGAGAGATAAAGCGCAGCACCAGCACAATCAACAACAGCACACCAAACGACTTGTGCAAGCCCAGCAACTCGAACTTCTCCGGGCCCTTCTCCATATCCTCCAGCGTCATCCCAACCGCCAGCAGACCAAAAATCAACAGGGCCGAACCCCAGTGAATCACCTTGCTAATCAGGTTATAGCTGCGAATTTCAGTATTCATAAAGGCTATCCATTGTTATGTCATCAATCATCAGAGGACATTATACGGTCGCAACCTTAACCGAAGATGAACAGGATCAGTATCCGCGCAGGTTTTTTGAAACGAACGGAAAGCAGTACAAGACAATATATTCGCTTTAGGATGCCTCTAAAAAGAGAGCGAGCGATAAAAGGACAAGACAATATTTGACGAAAAAGCGCGGTTTATGAGTGATAAATGAGCATTTTGAGGCGATTTTCAATCGCCGTCATTTCGAGTGCAGCCCTTTATAGATGTGCCCTTTACCCCCACCGGATACAAAATGCGGTCCTGGTAACCGGTCAGAATTTCCATGGTGCCAGCCCAGTCAGTATCAAACCGACTATCGCCGCTATCGATCACCAGGGGGCGGCCCGCCAGCGCGGTGATTTTGGTTTTGGTGGAGACCAGGTTGATGTTGTCGCGGCCAATACGAGTCAGCACCGTGACGCTGAACTGCTGGTTGCCGCGACCGATAATATGACCCTGCCCGCCCATCACGCTCAGTACCGCCTGGCGAATCGGGTAGTTATCCAGCAGGGCCAGAATGCCCTGCTCATTGAGGTCGCAACCAACCAGTTGGCCATCGAGAATCGCATCCACACCGAGCAGCGTCCCTTCCAGGCCCATATCGGCCATAATGGCCTGAGTGGTTTTGCCAGAGCCCAGCAGATAGAGACAACCGTCTTCCATTTCCTGTTGCAACGTCGCGGCGATGTCGGCCAGCACCAGTTCTTCTACTTCGGCACCGCCCTGTTTGACGGCCTGAATAAAGTGACCCACCACAGGCACGCGCATGTCGCCATAGTGCCTGGCTCGAACAACACCACGACGGAAGGCGTCTTCGTCCAGGTCTCGCACTTCAGACTCCCGAATGCCCACTAGCCCACCCTTCACCAGCTGGCAAATCACTTCTGCGCTGGCCACCGGAGTGATGCCATATACCCCTGAATGAATCTTGACCCCGGCCGGAATGCCCAGCACCGGCAGCGTGTTGTCAACCACGCTGCAGATGTCTCTGGCCGTGCCGTCGCCGCCAGCAAACAGCAGCACATCCAGCGCTTCCTTCAACATCAAACGGGCTGCTTCGAGGGTATCTTCACGACAGGTTTGATTGGCGGCAACCAGGGTAAGATCAAGCACCGTGCAAGGCAGCCCGGCTTGTTCCAGCCAGATGGCCCCCATCTCTCCGGGACAGGTGACAAATTCACACTGATCCTGGAGTGGAACCAGCAACTTCAGCGCCTGCAAGGTGCGTAGTCCGGCTTTTTTTTCAGCCCCTAGCGCCAATGCGCGGGATACAGTGGCTGCGCCATCACTGCCCTTCAGGCCTACAGCCCCACCAATACCCGCCAGTGGATTGACGATCAGCCCCAATCGAATCATGTTGTACCCGCAGCGATAAAAACGGCGATTATAACCAATCTGTCAACTTGATCCCGATGCCAAAGCGTTCTTGCCAGCGATTGTAATCAATCAGGCTGTCGCCATAGCCGTTAAAATATTGCACAAAGCCCTTGAGCGTGTGCGTGAGTGGAAAAGTCAGACCGATTTCTATGGCACCACGGTTATTGTCTACATCCAGGTTATTACGCAGCATCACTGCCAGTGACTTTTTGCCATAGACCCGCATGTAATTCAGTTCACCATAGCCAAGATAATCTTCAATATCCGGGTTGTCGTTGTCGGAAGGATCATACGGATCGGCCTTTTTGCCTTCGGGAATACGCCACCAGACCCTGCCGAACCAAATGCCGTGAGAAAAGACCGACGCCCCCTCAACGATGACCCGGTTCCAGCTGCGTGACAGTGAACTGGTCTGACCATTGGACTGGTGATTCAGGCCAATACCGGCGTGATCCAGCCAGGAAATACCGGGTTGCCACGAGTAGATAATCTCCGGCTCGTGATTGGTCTCCCGGAAGGGTTTGGATATTTTTGAATTGTAGGCCTGCCAGTAGGAACGGTTGGTATAAGCAATTTCAAGCCGATCAAACTTGGTCAACAGCCCTTGTAGCAATTCGTATTTGATACTGAACTGCATAATCGCTTCTACATGACTGAAACCACCATCGTACGATTCTTCACCACCAGAATAATGATCCACCAGTTGTTCCACATCCCGGTTGTTCGGGCTGCTTTGGTAACTGAATGGCATCACATAATTAGGCCGATGCGGTAACAGCACGTGCGGGCTGTTGGCCGCCAGCGCTTCGACCTGACGCTTGCGTATCATCTGCGGATAATACTGACGGATGGCAGGTTTGAATTCCTCCGGTGAAATCATTTCGATATCGACGGTTTCGGTCTGCAGCGGTTCATCTTCCAGCAACGGGGTCTCTTCCTGCTCTGGCTTTTCAGCCTGCCACAGTGTGGCAGCCGTTTCAGGCCCCCCGGTTTCCGCATCACCTTGACCCGCTTGAGAATCTCCTTGAGGAACACCAGCAGTTTCCGAACCGGATGCCGGGGCACTACTGTCAGACGGGCTAACGTCTGTTGCCGCCAATAGCCGGGAGCTGTCCAGCAAAGCCAGAACCAGTGTAAACACTGGCAATATTCGGCGCGATCGGACAGCAAAAACAGGGAGAGTAGCAATCACATGAGTTACCGGTAGGGAGTGGATGGCATCTGTATGGTAGTTCAGCCCTCCTTCCATCTCCATCCTTTATCAAGCCTGAACCAGACACCGACAGGCTTACAGCAATAAACCATCAGCCTCCAGATACGGCGTCCGTTGAGACTGGTATTCATTTTTACAGTGCGGGCAAATACGCACATCTTTTTTCAGAATACGGTTATGCAAATGAAACAGCTTCTGATCCCCCTCCCAACAATAAGAACAGAACGGCTGACCATACACCTTGCCATCACGACTTTTGTAATAGCCATCGCCACGACGGCGCAACTGGGCCTTGGTATGCAACAACTCCCCCATGGCCTTGAGTTCCGCATCCTTATCTTGTAGATGCGCTTGCAAGATACCCAATTCCATCTTGGCTTCCGACACCGCTCCTGCCAGCTCAGCCAAACTGGTTTTCATCTCGATTTTTTCCAGCACAAAACCGGACTCACGAATCCGCTGGCCGACCATTCCGGCCTGATTCAGGCTCCGCATAATGTCACTCAGACGCCCCTGACCTGCCATAATCTCACCTCATTTCTGACGCTGATAAATTCCTGCGCGCCAGAAAAACGTCAAATTATCGACTCTGACGGCACCATAAAGCTTTGTTTGCAGCTTCGATGCCAATAGCTTCGATGCCAATACCAGTGTTGCCAGGCACCGACCGTGGGAGCACAGCCTACGAGCCTGACAACAGGCCATTGCCAGATGAACGGTTGATACTTGAGGGGCCATCTATTTAATCCGGTGCCCGCCCTGGGCTTTCGGATGGTGTCGAATCACGAAGCCGGTTTGCAGGCCTGACGGGTCACGTCAACAACCGGCGACACCGAGTCGGAATCATCCGGCAGCCCCCGCAGGACGCGGGTTGCCACCGTCCAGTTTGTGGGTTTGGCGCCCGGTTAATCCGTAGCGGTGTTCCACACCAGGGTGTCAGCCCGCCCACCGTCACGATAGCCATAACAGGTATTGGCCATTCGTTTACGGTTCGCCGGGCTATCAGCGAACCCCGTCTGGAATTCCAGCCGGTAGCCTTGCAGGGTCTGGAATGCGGCGGTCGCCAGTACTGGCAGCAGTTCAGTGAGATGGGTGCAGGCGTGCTGACGGCCCAGGGTTTCCTTGACGTCGTTGATCCAGCCGGAGCGGATTTTCATCCCGACCAGCAAATCATAACGGGGGGCTGCTCCATGACAATCCTGATAGGGAGTCGCACGCATAGCCGCACGAACCTCACGAATCACCAGCCGATCATCCACCACCAGAGTCAAGGTCATATCGTGCAGCGCATCACCAATAATCAGGCAACCTCTGTCCGGCAGGTTAGCTTCATAGCCCTTGGTGTCCAGCAAGGTGCCTTCTACTTCCCACAAACCGTCGCTGCGCAGGTAACCCTGAACGTCAATCTGGCGGCGATGTAATGGCGTACGGGTAACGGGGCTGGCTTCTTCAGTCATGGGCATACTCAACAGTTTATCGGTGCATCGAACTGACCATGGTAACTGCCTCGCTGCCGCTGGCAAAGCGGACTCACTGTTGCAGCCGTGTTTCAACCACCAGCAAAAAACCATCCGCCTACCAGCACGGCGGTGATCATCCCAACGCCATCACACAACAGCCCGGCCCAGAGTGCGTAGCGAATCCGGGTAATCCCTACCACGCCAAAGTAGACCGCCAAGACATAAAAGGTAGTTTCTGTACTGCCTTGCATCACCGCAGCAATATGCCCTGCGACCGAGTCAACGCCATGGGTATTCATCACATCCAGCATCATGGCGCGGGCACCGCTGCCACTGAAGGGCTTCATCAGTGCGACAGGCAAGGCGTCGACAAACAGGGTGCTGACACCCAGTGCCGTCAGCAGCCAGCGTACGCCATCCAGTAACAGGTCGAGTGCGCCACTGGCGCGAAAAATACCAATCGCCACCAGCATGGCCACCAGATAGGGAATCAACTGCACGGCGGTTTCAAAACCGCTTTTGGCACCCGCTACAAATTGTTCGTAAACCGGTTGTTGACGCCACAGTCCGGCCGCCACCAGACCGACCATCAACAATAGGATGATGCCGTTAGCCAGTTGCTGTGAGATATCGGCAAGGCGATCCACGGGTACAGAACCGAGCCAGAACACCAGCGTCGCGACAACGGCCACCAGTCCGCCCAGATACCCCAGTACCACCGCATCCAGGCGGATTTTTTGCAGCCACATCACGGCCAATAAACCAGACAGGGTTGAGGCGGTGGTCGCCAGCAAGATTGGCACAAACACGTCGGCCGGATTGGCCGCGCCCAGCTGGGTGCGGTACATAAAAATAGTGACGGGTAACAAGGTAACCGAGGAGGTATTCAGCACCAGAAACAGGATCTGGGCATTACTGGCGGTATCTTTGAGCGGATTGAGTGTCTGCAAGGCCTGCATCGCCTTGATCCCCAGCGGGGTGGCAGCGTTATCCAGACCCAGCATATTGGCCGCCAGATTCATGGTGATGGCACCTTGCGCCTCATGCCCGGCAGGAACCTCTGGCATCAGTCGTCGGAACAGCGGTGCCAGCCCTTGACCGAGCCAGCTGATAACGCCGGTTTTTTCAGCAATGGCAAACAGCCCCGACCACAACGCCAGCAATCCCACCAGACCAATGGCAATATCGACCGAGAGTTTGGCCATATCGAAACTGGCATTCACCAGTTGCTGAAAGATCTCGGTATCGCCGCCCAGCCAGCGCACCAGCGCGGTGACACATCCGACCAGAAAAAATAATGCCCAAACAAGATTCAAACACAACTCCCGGCGTACACCCTGTCCAGCTTCCGAGTTATACGCCGTCAGTTGTGAATGTCCAGAATCAAGACGATAGCCGCTTTAGGCTTTGCTTTAAGCGTTTATCGCAGCCAGTCTTAATCCTGTTCGTATTTATTAATCAGATCGACAGCTTTTTGGTACAGCCGCTGGCCATCATTACCCGCAGCGTCCATTTCCTTGGTCCAGCCATCCGTCACCGGTTGCATGGTGGTTTTCCAGCGCGCCGTTTCACTGTCACTGAGCACCAGAATCTGGTTGCCTTCTTCTACGGCTGCCTTGCGTCCGGCTTGTTCCGATTCATCCCAGGCAGCACCTATCCAGCCAGCGGTGCTGATACCCGAGTTGTTATCTATCACCTTTTGCAAATCGGCGGGCAGTTTGGCATAGGCATCCTTGTTCATCGCGAAGATAAAGAACTGGGTATACAGACCCCGGTCGCCATGAATTTCGGTATGGTAATCCACCATCTGGTGAATTTTTAACGGCGCAACTACTTCATAAGGCAACAGCGCCGCATCCAGTACGCCCTTGGAAAAGGCCGATGGCACAGAAGGCACCGGCATAAACAGCGGTGAAGCCCCGGCAAGGGTCAAGGCATCTGCCATTTGCTTGTTGGAAGCACGAATTTTCAAACCGGCCAGATCTTCCAGTCGCGAAACCGGTGTCGTGCGACTGTGAATCGAACCCGGTGCGTGGGTATGCAATGCCAGTAGCTGTACATCGGCGAATGAATCCTGCATTTCCTGCTCGGCATATTCTTGCAACGCCATGCTGGTGATTTTTGCCGATGCCGGCATAAACGGCAATTCAAACACCCCGGCTTTGGGGAAACGTCCCGGCGTATAACCACCGACCGTCCAGATAATATCAGCAACGCCTTTGCGAGCCTGGTCGTACAGCGATGCGGGCTTGCCGCCTAGCTGCATGGAGGGATAGATATCGATCTGGATACGGCCGTTGGATTCAGCCATTACCTTGTCGGCCCACGGAACCAGAAAACGGCGGTGGGCAGTCGAGCTCATGGGGAGCATATGATGCAGCTTCAGAGTCACTTCCGGCTCTGCAGCGGTGGCGGTTGAAAAGGATACAAGGGCGGCAATGCCCATGCCCAGAACGGAGACCAACTGTTTGATTTTCATACTGAGTACCATAGTTATCTTTTTTATAGTTATCTGTGTATCGATTTGAAGACGTGCGCCAAACGGGTTGTCACGGTGTAAAAATAATCGTGCCCCCCCTACCATTCAGATTCAGATTAGTAATCAGGGCGCAGAACGCCCCGTGATTACAGCTGTAACACCAGCCGGGCACTTTTTGAACGCGAGCAACAGGGAGTGAAATGGCTGTTGGCAGCCTGTTCTTCCTCGGTCTGGTACAAATCCCGATGGTCAGGAATACCGTCCAGAACGGGCGTCAGACAGGAACCACAAATGCCTTTTTCACACGACAGCGCGACATCAATGCCCTGTTGTTCCAGTACCTGAGCGACGGTCTGATCCGCTGCGACCGAATAGATCGCCCCGGTGGACTGCAGCTGAATTTCAAATGGCTGGTCATCATCCGAGGCGATCACCTCAGGGGCATCAAAATATTCACGGTGCATGCGTGACGTTGGCCAGCCCTGCCCCAGCGCATCCGCCCAAAGGCTGTCCATAAACCCGGCTGGGCCACAGACATACAAATGTGTTGTCTCTGTTGCTTGAGCCAGCAGGCTGGCCGATTGCAGCCGACCGCCATCCTGACTGATGTGCAAATGTACCTGTGGTGCCCACGGCTGTTGCTGCAACTCACCAATAAACGCCGCCTGCTCCAGACTGCGGACGCAATAATGCAATTCAAACGAGCGCCCTTGCTGGTACAGCTGATAGGCCATCGCCAGCATCGGCGTAATCCCGATGCCTCCGGCCAGTAACAGACTGTGAGTGGCCTTTTTTTCCAGAGCAAACAGGTTGCGTGGCATACTGATCTGCAGTCGGCTGCCGACCTTGACGTCCCGGTGCAGCGCCTCCGAGCCACCCCGAGATCCGGCATCACGCAGCACGCCAATACGGTAGTGGTTCGGCTCTGCCGTCGCATTGCAGAGCGAATACTGGCGAATCAGACCACCAGGCAAATGGACGTCGATGTGAGCACCGGCTTCATAAGCCGGTAATGGCACAGCGTCAGCACTCACCAGTTGATAGCTGTTTACCTGGCTCGACTCCCGGCAAATGCTGGCAACCCGAACCTCAATCAGATCCGTTGGCGCAATCATTTCAACGCTCCGTTTCGGCGGTCAGCAAACGTTCAATCACACGGCGTGATTGCACCCCACCGGCATCAATATTGAGTTTGAGCACATCGCGATTCGGATAGGCCAGCAGGTTCTTTTGCTGCAGTTCCAGCATTTCCAGATCTTCACTGAAAATCTTGCCCTGACCTTCGCGAATACGATCGGTTAACGCCTGATCGTCCGGGCAGAAATTACGGGCCATACCCCAAAAGTACCAATGGGAGGTTTCGGTTTCCGGGGTGATAAAATCCACCACGATGCACGAGGCGCGGTCTTTCTTCTCGGCATTGATACTGCCCTTGCCTGCCAACGCCACGCCGACGTCAATCATCACGTGACTCGGCGGAGTGAACCGGCACACCTGCCAGCGATCCACCACGTCGTTGGGATCCAGACCATTAGCTTCCATATTAGAAGCCCAGAAAGGCGGAGCCTGAATGTTTTCCATAAACCGGGACGTCAGCACCTGTTCACCTTCCACCGTAGTTTCTGGCGCAGCTTCGTCGATTTCTTTCTGGCCAATAGACGACGCATGGACGTAAGTTTCATGGGTCAGATCCATCAGGTTGTCGACCATCAGCCGATAATCGCACTGGATATGGAACAGACCACCACCATAGGCCCACTCATCACTTTCGGCCCACTCGCATGGGTGCAGTTTTGCTGGATCCACGGCCGCCTGATCACCCGGCCATACCCAGATAAAACCATAGCGCTCAATCACCGCATACGCCTTGACGCAAGGAAAAGCGCGTACCCGCTGACCCGGCATACTGTCTACCTTGCCGTCGGATCCCACCCGCTCTGTCACCCTAGTTGTCCAGTAGGCGTTTTCGCCTAAATTCTTCTCAGAGTGGGTCAAAAGGATTGCTATGCCACGTTACTCAGACGAACGTAAGGCCGCTGTATTGAAGAAGCTGTTGCCCCCTATGAACCGGTCGGTTGCCTCGGTCGCTACAGAGG
>OJIO01000184.1_pt1 | contig 50210 bp, 41 predicted proteins | sample 1595621 | NCBI WGS metagenome assembly OJIO01 (sample SAMN05416776, study PRJEB24817) | seawater metagenome | isolation source: Sea water | place: Canada:Atlantic | collected 2013-07 | reverse complement strand
CGAGCTGGGTTTAGAACGTCGTGAGACAGTTCGGTCCCTATCTGCCGTGGGCGTTTGAGATTTGAGAAGAGCTGCTCCTAGTACGAGAGGACCGGAGTGGACGAACCTCTGGTGTTCCGGTTGTATCGCCAGATGCATTGCCGGGTAGCTACGTTCGGACGGGATAAACGCTGAAAGCATCTAAGCGTGAAGCCTCCTTCAAGATGAGATCTCACTGGAACCTTGAGTTCCCTGTAGGGCCCTGGAAGACCACCAGGTTGATAGGTCAGGTGTGTAAGCGTTGCGAGGCGTTGAGCTAACTGATACTAATTGCCCGTGAGGCTTGACCATATAACACCCAAACCGGGCTGTTATAACAGACGGAAACACCAGGCAACTGCTGCCTCTATTATGAATCTCTCAAAAAACTCATGTATCCAACCCTATTTGGTGAAACTCTGCCGGGTCGATCGACCGATCCCCTTCAGACAGACAACACCATAACAGTTTGCTTGACGACAATAGAGCTGTGGAACCACCTGAATCCATCCCGAACTCAGAAGTGAAACGCAGCATCGCCGATGGTAGTGTGGGGTCTCCCCATGTGAGAGTAGGTCATCGTCAAGCTCTTAAATAGAACACCCCGTCCTGCGCTGCAGGGCGGGGTTTTTTACGTTATGCCTTACTGAAAGTCGCTTTTTGATGTCAGGATACTTGCCCAAGATTGTTACTGAATGAAGTAATCTCTATCGGCGCTGGTTTTTTATCACGGGACTGGGTTTGTCGATAGGAGCAGGCTATAATTTGGGGTCTGATTCTTTTTTGATATAAGGCTTTTTATGCCTAAAGCTGGCGCCCTTCACCCATCCTGGCAGCAGGTTCTCGGCGATGAGCTGGAGCAACCTTATATGCGACAGTTACGGGTGTTTTTAAAAGCAGAAAAAGCTGCTGGAAAAATCATCTACCCGCCGGGACCGCTTATTTTTAATGCGTTTAATCACACTCCATTTGATCAAGTACGCGTGGTGATTATCGGACAGGATCCTTACCATGGCCCCGGCCAGGCCCATGGTCTGAGCTTTTCGGTACAAAACGGTATTCGTTTACCACCGTCACTGGTGAATATTTTCAAAGAGGTCGAGGCCGACCTCGGCATTCCGATGAGTGGCAGCGGTGATTTGACACCTTGGGCAGATCAGGGTGTTTTGTTGTTGAATGCCACTCTGACGGTTGAGCAAGCCAGTGCTGGCTCTCATCAGAAAAAAGGCTGGGAGCAGTTTACCGATGCAGCCATTCGAATACTGAATGAACGGCGCGAGGGACTGGTATTTGTACTTTGGGGTAGTTATGCGCAGAAGAAAGGTGCCATGATTGATCAGAATAAACATCTGGTGTTGAAATCAGTGCATCCATCACCGCTATCCGCACATCGGGGATTTTTTGGTCAGAGACAGTTTTCGACGATCAATCAGTATCTGAGTCAGCAAGGGCAGCTGCCTATTAACTGGGTCTTATAGGTCGAATGCCTAGTGGGCATTCTCAATTATTTGACACGGCCTGTAAGGCAAGGCGTTGGACGCCGAGAATGACGCGTCCTTTTCAAGTCCAATAATACCGTATGGCGGGATATTGACCCTGACCCTTCGGGCTGAGGCGTCCAGTACGGCGTTATTCGTCACTTGTTTAGCTCGCTAAACCGCGCTCCTCATGCCTTGTTCTGAAACTAGCTGGCTCTCAGCCGGCTCGGTTTAATCATTGAGAACGCCCCCTGGCAATTCAAAATCCCCAGTTTGTCGTTTACTCTATTTTAAGTAGTATTACATTCTTTAATCCTATCTGTCGGCTGTTGTATTTTATGCCAAGAATTGTATTAGACCTTCATCTCTCTGCTGATGATTATCAGCGATACTACTCGGGTTCTGTCCATGTGGTACAAGCACGAGCTTTGGATGGTCGAATGATACGTTTTCCTGCCGGTGTGCTGCGCCATGTGATTCGCCATGATGGTATTCACGGTCAGTTTGCTATTGATACGGATGACGAAGGCAAGTTCCAGCGCATTGTCGAGCTGCCTGGCGTATAATTACGCCCATTTACCAACTTCTCAGGGAAGCCCTGATCCGTTATCCAAAGCGGCTGGCGGCTTGGTTTTGACTCGCGTTGAGATTTGTCTACGAGGTTTTATATGGATTGGTACAGCACCTTCCGCCCATTATTGTTCAGTCTTAGTGCTGAAACCGCTCACGAACTCAGTCTGGATTTACTGGGCGCGGCCGAGAGACTACGAATATTGTCGTGGTTAGTGCCAGAAGTGAAGGATGAACCTGTTACCGTGGCGGGTATTGAATTTCCTAATCCGGTTGGTTTGGCCGCAGGCCTGGACAAAAATGGCGATTATATTGATGCCTTGGCGCGACTTGGCTTTGGTTTTATTGAGATTGGTACGACCACTCCTCGCTCGCAACCTGGAAATTTACAGCCTCGCCTGTTCCGTATACCCGAGCGTCAGGCGATCATTAACCGTATGGGATTTAACAACAAAGGCGTGGATTACCTGATTGAACGGGTCAAGGCTGCCCGTTACCGCGGGATACTGGGTATCAATATCGGCAAAAACTTTGATACGCCAGTAGAAAATGCAGTCGATGATTATCTGATCTGTCTGGAAAAAGTGTATCCGTACGCCTCTTATATTACTGTGAATATTTCCTCTCCCAATACACCTGGGCTTCGGACCTTACAGTATGGTGATGCCTTGAAAGAACTGCTGCAGCCGCTCAAAGTGAAGCAAACGGCGTTGGCAGAATCCTTTGGTTACAAGCCAATCTTTGTCAAAATTGCACCAGACATGAATACCGACGAAGTGGCACTGGTCGCAAACGCATTAGTGGATTGTGGTATGGATGGTGTGATTGCCACCAACACCACTTTGGATCGTACCGGTGTTGAAGGTTGTAGACACTCCAACGAGCAAGGTGGATTGAGTGGTGCTCCGCTGGAAGAAAAAGCCACCGAAGTGCTGGAGAATCTGACTAAAGCACTTGCTGGTCGTATTCCAGTGATTGGTGTTGGTGGTATTACCGATGGCGCGGGTGCCATTGACAAGATCAAAGCGGGTGCCCAGCTGGTGCAGATTTACAGTGGCTTTATTTATCGTGGTCCAGAGTTGATTCGTGAAGCCGTTGAGGCAGTAGCGAACAATCGTTAGACTTGTTTTCAGGTACCTAGTAAATAGCCTGTAGAGGTTGTCCGGAAAAAGAAGGCCCCGCTTGCGGGGCCTGACCTCCCTGGTGAGGAGGCTTAGGATAAAAGGGTGGGCCACATATGGCCAGGAATTCGGGGTGTTAAGTGGTCAAACGACCATACGATGAATACCAGAAACGCCTGTATAACCATCCCAGTGATCTGAGCGACCAGAGCGCCAACCGGACAACCAGGCATCCCTCATCGCTCCTTCTGGCGGAGCCAGATCTTTGGATCGACGTTCAATACCGGCACGATAGCCGCGGGAAAAAGCTCGTTCTTGCAGATCGCGTTTCTGTTTTTTCATACGATGCATCCTCGCTTATTAAACAAATATCGCTGCTGGTCGTTCAGTTCAAGACGATCCCCCTCAGCGACATCTACAGTTGTAGCGCGTTGACGGTCGGTCTGTTAACGAATTTATTTCTATAAAATGACAACCTCTTGTAGCTATACGCTATTTGAAAGAATAGGCCAACCTGACTATGCAAAATTTAGACTCATCTACCATCTATCACTGGCTGGCCAGTTGCAGTAAAGGAATTGAATCCATCTTATCCAATGAAATCAATGAGTTGGGTGGGGAGGTGGAGCGAGAAACCCATCTGGGGGTGCATTGGAAAGCAGATCTGGAGACGGCTTATCGAGTTTGTTTATGGTCTCGACTGGCTAGCCGAATACTGTTACCAGTGCATGAAAGTCAGGTTAGCAATGTCGACCAAGTATATGAAGAAACGCGCCAAGTTGATTGGACGCAAGTTTTTTCGCCGTCATCGACCTTCAGAATCGACTTCCATGGCCGAACGGATTTCATTAATAACACCCAGTTTGGTGCCCAGAAAATCAAGGACGCCATTGTTGACCGCTTTCGTCTGGATACTGGCACCCGTCCCAACGTGGATAAAAACGCTGATGTGAGGATTGAAGCTCAGCTGCGTAAAGGCAAACTGGCCTTATATTACAACTTTAGTGGTTCAGGTATGCATCGCCGTGGTTACCGTTTGCAGCCTGGCCTGGCACCGTTAAAAGAAACCCTGGCAGCAGCATTGCTGGTACGGGCCGGTTGGCCAGCTCTGGCGGCGGCAGGCAAGCACTTGGTTGATCCCATGTGCGGCTCGGGCACCTTGTTGATCGAGGCCGGATTGATGGCAGCAGATATTGCGCCTGGCCTGAATCGTCAGCAGCATGGCTTTGAGCACTGGCGCGGCCACGACCGCAAGCTGTGGCTGTCACTGGTCGATGAAGCACGATTACGGCGTACTGCTGGATTGGAGGCCATGAACAGCCGTTTTTATGGATTCGATATCGATGCCAGACAGTTGGAAGCGGCGACGGCCAACCTGTCACGTTCTGGGCTGGCTGCTCATATTCATCTGGAGCATCGTTCGATTGATCAGTTACGGGTAAGCAAGGATGTGATTGAAGAAGGGGGGATGGTGATTTGTAACCCGCCTTACGGTGAACGTCTGAGTGAGTTGCCGCAACTGGCTCCTCTGTATCAGCAATTCCACGATGCCACCATGCAAATGCCGCAATGGAAACTCGCGGTATTCACCGCTAATACCGATCTTTCACGGGTTATAAGACGACCGTTAGATAAGCAATATAATTTGGTTAATGGCCAGATCGAAACCAAGCTGTTGGTGTTCGGCGCTGCCGATGAGCGCTCATCTCTCCCCAAAATGTCGATGATTCGTGGCCCGGTGGAAGCCTTTGCCAATCGCCTGAAGAAAAACCTCAAGCCGGTACAGAAATGGGCCAAACGGGAGTCGGTATCCTCCTATCGGGTGTACGATCAGGATTTGCCGGAATACGCCGTAGCCATCGACTGGTACATTGATGCTGCCAAAGTGTCTGGTCCGCAGGGTACTAGCCAGAGCGGAGCTGAATGGTTACATGTACAGGAATATGTACCACCGAAAACGATTGAGGAAGCTAAGGCCGAGCGACGGTTACTGGATGTGCTGGCGGTGCTGCCTGAAGTCACAGGTATTCCTGCTGACCATATTGTGCTCAAGCGTCGTGAACGTCAAAGTGGCAAACGGCAGTATGAAAAACGTTCCAGTGATGGCCTGATTCGGCACCGTTTTCCGACCATGGAAGGTCGAGTGCAAGTCTGGGTGAACCTGAAAGATTATCTCGATACCGGTCTGTTTCTGGATCATCGCCCGACCCGTCTGGAAATAGCCAAGCGGGCTGTAGCACAGCCAGGTATGTCGTTCCTGAACCTGTTCTGTTACACCGCGACTGCCAGTGTTCATGCTGCAGAAGCCGGTGCTGTGTGCACCAGTGTGGATATGTCGCGTACCTATCTGGGTTGGGGGCGGGAAAATTTCGATCTGAATGGCATTGATACCAGTAAACACGAATTTGTGCAGGCTGATGCGCTGCAATGGCTGGCAGACTGCTCACAACAGTATGACTTGATTTTCATGGATCCACCGACCTTCTCCAACTCCAAACGGATGGAAGGGGTGCTGGATATCCAGCGTGATCATGTGCTGTTGATTCAGCAGGCGGTTGCTTGCCTTAAGCCGGGGGGAACGTTGATCTTTTCGACCAATCTGCGCAAGTTTGCCATCGAGGAAGAAGCGTTGAGTGGGCTCAGCATCCGCAATGTCAGTAAATGGTCTGTTCCTTTTGATTATTCACGTCGTCCGAATATTCATCATTGCTTTCATATTCAGGTGGCTGAGTAGTTTTTTGTAGCCATACGGTGAAGGAATCAATCGCTCTCCGCTGTCATCGATCCACCCCCTACAAGATCTCCGACAAGATGTTGTAGGGGAATCTCAGGTTTATTGTCTGTTTGTTCGACGCAAGGTTTTTGTCCTCTTTGTGCACCTAGATGGTGCCTTTGTCTTATTTTTGCACGGTAATGAGACGTTTTTGTCGTCTTTGGCACTTATAAAAAGCTTAACTTCCTCACTTAAAGACTGAATACTTATTATTTGCGCACAGTGCTGGTGCTTATAGTTTCCACTTTGCTCTGTAATAGAGCAAATTATTAGCTTAATTTGTAGCAAAGTTGATAGTTTGGTATGAATCCTGCTTTTTTAACCCCCCTGAATATATGAAGCGCCATTTTGGTGCCATTACTCGATAGCGTCTATCGGTCAATGCCTGAGTAAACGATTAGGGGAATTCTCGTGGGGAATCTGGATTTGAACGGTGTTAACAGTGCCGTAGAAACACTGATGTCTGGTACCAATACGCTGTTTATTTTGCTGGGTGCCATTATGGTGCTGTTAATGCATGGGGGTTTTGCTTTTCTCGAAGTCGGGACGGTTCGTCATAAAAACCAGGTAAATGCCCTGGTTAAAATTCTTACCGATTTTGGTATCTCGACGCTGGCATATTTTTTTATCGGTTATCAAATTGCTTACGGTAATCACTTCTTTGCCAGCGCAGATACCCTGGCAGTCAATAATGGCTATGAGTTGGTCAAGTTTTTCTTTCTGCTGACCTTTGCTGCGGCTATTCCTGCCATTATCTCGGGTGGCATTGCCGAGCGTGCCAAATTTTATCCGTTCCTGATTGGGTCTGGCTTGACCGTGGCATTTGTCTATCCCGTGTTTGAAGGGATGATCTGGAATGGCAATTATGGCTTTCAAGACTGGCTGGAGAGTCAGTTTGGTGCCGCGTTTCATGATTTTGCCGGTTCTGTCGTTGTGCATGGTGTGGGAGGCTGGATTGCCTTTGCTGCGGTTTACTTGTTGGGTTCGCGTAATGGACGTTACCGCAATGGTCGTGTCGTGGCGTTTGCGCCATCCAACATTCCTTTTTTGGCATTGGGCGCCTGGATTCTGACTGTGGGTTGGTTCGGTTTTAATGTGATGTCAGCCCAGACGATTGACGGTATTTCCGGTTTGGTGGCCGTGAACAGTCTGATGGCGATGGTTGGCGGTACCCTGGTGGCCATGGTCGTCGGTAAAAATGACCCTGGCTTTATTCACAATGGCCCGCTGGCGGGGTTGGTGGCGGTATGTGCTGGCTCGGATATTATGCACCCGATCGGCTCGTTATTGGTTGGTGGGGTTGCCGGGGCATTGTTTGTCTTTGTGTTTACTCTGGCCCAGAACCGTTTCAGCAAGTTTGATGATGTCCTTGGTGTATGGCCCTTACATGGTCTGTGTGGTTTGTGGGGTGGTATTGCGGCGGGTGTTTTCGGGGCGGAATCGCTGGGTGGATTGGGAGGCGTCAGTTTTACTGCCCAGGTTATTGGTTCGCTGGCTGGCGTTCTGGTGGCGGTTGGCGGCGGCTTTATTGTATATGGTCTGGTTAAGGTTGTGGCAGGTCTGCGGCTGACCGAAGAAGAAGAGTTTAATGGTGCGGATTTGTCGATTCACAAAATCGGCTCTACCAGCGACGATGGATGATATTTGCCGTTGCCGACCAGACAAAAAAGGCGCTCCGGCGCCTTTTGGGGTTCTGTCATGTTAAGAAACGTTATAGCACCACCTCAAAACACTCCAGCTGCGGTGGCCCTATATAGATATCCTTACGTGTGCCTCCGGCATTGGCGTGTGCCTTGCGGAAAGCTTCAGACTTGGTCCAGTCTTCAAATGCCTGCTGGGATTCCCACACCGAATGGGAAGCAAACAAGACCTGCTCTGTCGTGGTTGGACCCTTCAGCAAGTTAAAAGAAGTAAAACCGGGTACTTCTTCAAGGAAGGTTTCGCGGTTTTTCCAAATATCGATAAAGTCCTGCTCACAACCGGGTTTGATACGAAAGCGGTTCATGGCGATGTACATGGTGTTCTCCAGAGACGGTGAAAGGGAGGCGAATCTCTCAAATAATACCTGTTGGAGTGACACCGTTGATAGTTGCTGGATCAACAGCTGCCGTTATGTTGCGGTATGTCAGTAACAATCTGGCAGAGAGATAGGGGAATCACCCATCTGTGATTGTGAACTGGATCACATTCACAGGTGGGTGAGCTGACATTTTCGCCGACTCTCATAATACAGTCGCGGCCTGTCACCAAGCTGCAGTAAGCTAATCGCGACCAGACGTTCGTTCATATATAGATAGCTGGAGATAAACGTTTTATGAGTATGGAAGCCTGGCTGAATATTTTGTCCCATAAAGATGGTTCTGATTTGTACCTCAGTACCGGAGCACCGCCTTGTGCCAAATTTCAGGGGCAATTACGTCCATTGTCGAAGGATCCGCTGGGTCCCGGTGACGTTGAAGAAATAGCCAAATCGCTGATGACAGATGCACAAAAAAAAGAATTTGCCGAAGAAATGGAAATGAATCTGGCGATTTCGAACAGTGCTGGCCGATTCCGGATCAATATTTTCAAACAACGCCACGAAGTGTCGATTGTGGCGCGTAATATCAACACCGAAATTCCTAATCTCGACAAGCTGAAGCTGCCGCCTATTCTGAAAGACGTGGTGTTGTCCAAGCGTGGTCTGATCCTGTTTGTGGGTGGTACTGGTTCGGGTAAGTCGACCTCGCTGGCAGCCTTGATTGATCACCGGAATGCCAGCGCTGGTGGTCATATCATTACCATCGAAGACCCGGTGGAATTTGTCCACAAGCACAAAAAATGTATTGTTAATCAACGTGAAGTCGGCACCGATACCAAAAGTTTCCATGCCGCCCTTAAAAATACCCTGCGCCAGGCCCCGGATGTAATTTTGATTGGTGAGATTCGGGATCGGGAAACGATGGAACATGCGTTAGCCTTTGCAGAAACCGGTCACCTGGCGATTTCTACCCTGCACGCCAACAACGCCAACCAGGCGCTGGAGCGGATCATCAATATGTTTCCGGAAGAACGTCGTCCGCAGCTGTTGATGGGGCTGGGGCAGAACCTGAGGGCATTTGTGTCACAGCGGTTGATTCCTACTTCGGATGGTAAGCGCTGTGCGGCGGTAGAAGTCATGTTGGGCACCAAAACCATCGAAGATATGATTATGCGGGGCGACTTCCCGAGCATTAAAGAAGTCATGGAGAAGTCTGAAAACCTCGGGATGCAAACCTTCGATGCCGCGATGTTTAATCTCTACCGCGAAGGGCGTATTACATTGGATGACGCGTTAAAAAACGCTGATTCAGCGAATAATTTACGCTTACGGATCAAGTTGGCCGAAAACGGTGGTTCGATGGCGAATGAAGAGAAAATCGGGACGGATGGTAAGCCCATGATGGAATTCAGTTTGATGGAAGACAAGGTGCTGGAGGATGGTGACGAAAATTTCTGATGGCCATCCACCGCATTGTTCTGGTCATGGCGCAGGGCACAATGCTTCCGCTTCAGACTGGTTGGAACGCTTGCCTGCTGGGCGGCAGAATCGCTACGACAGCGGTGAGATGATCTGCCGGCCGGGCATGACCCATAACCGGGTCTTTCTGCTGAACAGTGGCAGTGCCCGTATTTGCCTCTCGGCGGAGCATCGGGAGTTGACGCTGGGCTGTCTCAAGCCTGGCAGTATTTACGTGACACATACCCGTGCCTGGGTTGAAACGCTTGAACCCACAACCATTACCAGCTGGCCGATCGAGCAGCTCACCCTGTTGATTGTGGAGGCGCCGGAAATTGCCATTACTGCCATGCGGGAAGTGGGGCAGATGCTACAGCAGGCGACCAGTCTGATCGAAGACCTGGCATTTCGCTCGGTGGAATCACGATTGGCACGTTATCTGTTGCTGGAAGAAAGTACGCAGCAGCGCCAGACCATCGAACTGACCGGTCAAACGGAGCTGCTGGCCAGCCTGTTGGGTACATCGCGTCAGACCTTGTCGACGTTGCTAAACCGGATGATCCGCGATGGCATTGTGGCGCGTCCGGATCGTCAGCATTTAACACTACTGGATACGCTGCGGCTGCAACAGTTGGCAAACGTGTCCTGATTAGTTACCCAGTAAAACTGTTTTCCGTAGGCCTGCATCCGTGATCCTGGTTTCCGCACTGTCAGCTGGCTGACAGAATCAGGCAAGCACAGCGATTACCTTGTTATCTGACTAACACAATAATGAGGTTGAATATTATGAATATCCGCGCATCCGATACTACGCCCACCGCCACTGATAAGATCGATCGGGATCCTCTTGATCGTTATGTGAGTTTCTGTGGAATTGATTGCGATGGCAATGCCAATCGGCTGCTGGCCATGCTGGAAAACCATTTGGCCACGGGCGATGGTGATACGCGCTGGCAGACCTACTTCCAGCAAAAGCGCGAACAGCAGGCCGCGATGAATCAGGATAATTTGTATTTTATCGGTGCGCAGATGAACAGCTTGTACAGTTACCTTGAAAGCTGTGACGACGACGCGGCGCTGGCATTGTTGTGGCAGCTGGAACAGGAGTGTTGTTAACGGCGGAAAAGCAACGGCGGTTGTGAGGCAAACCGCCGTTAGCCGTCAGGCCAGACTAGCCAAGAACGGAATCGACCAATGCTTTGGCATCGGCTTCCAGCAGATCGATATGGGCTTCAGAGACAAAGCTTTCCAGATAGATTTTGTAGACATTCTCGGTGCCGGAAGGGCGGGCCGCGAACCAGCCGTTGGCTGTTTCTACCTTGAGGCCACCAATCGGAGCACCGTTACCCGGTGCCGTGGTGAGGATACGGGTGATGGCATCGCCTGCCAGAGTATCGCCCTGAACGGCGTCCGCACTCAGTGAAGACAATACGGCTTTTTGCTCAGCGGCACAGGGAACATCGATACGCTTGTAGTAGGGACGGCCGTAACGGGCGACTTGCTCTTCGTACAGTTGTTGCGGGTCTTTCCCTGTAACGGCCAGAATTTCAGCTGCCAGCAGCGCCATGATGATGCCATCCTTGTCGGTCGTCCAGACGCTGCCATCCTTACGCAAGAACGAAGCCCCGGCGCTTTCTTCACCGCCAAAGGCCATTTCACCCTTGAACATGCCTTCCACATACCATTTGAAACCGACGGGTACTTCACACAGCTCACGCCCGAGGCCATTGACCACCCGGTCGATCATGGCGGAAGACACCAGCGTCTTGCCGAATTTCACATTCTGCGGCCAGTCCGGGCGGTGAGTGGCCAAATATTCAATGGCAACGGCCAGGTAGGCGTTCGGATTCATCAGGCCAGAAGAGGGGCAGACGATACCGTGACGGTCGTAATCCGGGTCGTTACCCACAGAGATATCAAACTGGTCTTTCATGGCCAGCAGGTTGGTCATGGCGTACGGCGAGGAGCAGTCCATACGAATGCGGCCGTCCTTGTCCAGCGACATAAAGCTGAAGGTCGGGTCAATGGCATCGTTGACGACCGTGATGTCGAGCTTGTATTTTTCCGCAATTGGCTTCCAGAAGTGCAGACCAGAGCCGCCCATGGGGTCAACCCCAATCCGGATACCGGCCTTGGCAATTGCGGCCATATCCACCACGTTGCCGAGGTCGCTGACGTAGTGGCTGATATAGTCGAAGTCTTCCACCAGGTTACTTTCGTTGGCATCTTCTGCCGGTATCCACTCAACCTCGTCCAGATCATTGGCTAACAACTCGTTGGCGCGGTTGGCAATCCAGCTGGTGATATCGGTATCGGCTGGGCCACCCATGGCCGGGTTGTATTTGATGCCACCGTCTTCTGGAGGATTATGGGAGGGCGTTATGACGATGCCGTCGGCCATATCGTCGGCATCGGCATCCTGGTTATGGGTCAGGATGGCGTGTGAAATCACCGGTGTCGGGGTGTAGCCATCGCCATCCTGAATACGAACGCGCACATCGTTGGCGACCAGAACTTCCATCGCTGTACCAAAGGCTGCTTCCGAGAGCGCATGAGTGTCTTTACCCAGATACAGGGGACCTTTAACACCGGCTTCGGCCCGATATTCGGCAATGGCCTGACACACGGCAGCAATATGGTTTTCGTTAAACGTGGTGTTAAACGCGGAACCACGATGGCCAGAAGTCCCAAAGGCAACCTTTTGCTCCGGGTTATTCACGATGTCTGGTTGCTGGCGGTAGTAAGCTGCCATCAGGGCAGGTACGTTAACCAGGCTGGCGCGTGGCGCGACTTTTCCGGCATCCGGGTGAATAGCCATAATTTCGATCCTTCCTTCTCGTTAGTATGCTGTCGTCATGCTGCTGGATAATTGTGACAGATGCAATTCTCTGCTTGGCTATCATGATTGCATGGCATTGAATAAGACGTTTCTTATCAACAATCTGTTGTGTTACCGGGGAAATGCCGTGTCGCTATCCAGCCGTAAACTGATTAAGAGCCAATGGCTGAGCCGATTGTCTGCGACTGAAAACAAACAATCACAGCAGGAGCAATAGACCACCGTGGCTGAACCGCTAAAAAATCGTTATGGGCTGGAGGTAGCCGATGTATTGGCGCAACAGATCACCGCTGTCTGGCCCGACTTTGACTCCCGTGCTTTTATGAAACAGGTGTCAGTGGGCTATGAAGGACTCGATCTGATGGCCAGAGGCCAGCAGATCGCCGATGTATTGCAACAGTATCTGCCAGCGGATTATGGTGAGGCGATTGCCATTTTGATGCAATCTGTGGGTGTACCATTGCAAGACGCCCGCAGCTTTTCGATGTCAGCTTTCTATTACCTGCCGCATACCTGCTTTGTCGCATCGTACGGGCTGCAACATTTTGACGAGTCAATGGCCGCCCAGTACCAACTGACTCGGCGTTTTACCGCCGAATTCAGTATCCGTACCTTTCTTCAGCAACGACCGGCTGAGACGCTGGTCTGCTTGCGACGCTGGTGCGAAGACCCGGATTACCATGTACGACGGCTGGTATCGGAAGGAACGCGACCGCGTTTGCCATGGGCGCGACGGTTGCCCGAATTTCAGCGCGATCCAACGCCGGTACTGGCGTTACTGGAAGAGCTTAAAGACGACCCGGAGCTTTATGTACGGCGCTCGGTTGCCAATAACCTCAATGATATTGGCAAGGATCACCCGGAATTGCTGGTGGACGTCTGTCGTCGCTGGATGGTGGATGCATCCGCAGAGCGTCGCTGGGTGGTACGTCATGCGTTACGTTCAGCGGTTAAACGCTGCGATGTCGCTGCTCTGGCGGTACTCGGGTTTGACAGTGAGCAAACCGTACGGGTGGAGCAGACTCGTGTTCAACCGGGGGTTGTGCCGATGGGTGGGGACGTGGAATTGCAGGCAACGCTGACATTACCGAAATCCGCCCGTGAACCGCTGCGGCTGATGGTGGATTTTCGGGTGCACTATGTCAAAGCCAGTGGCCGTACCTCGGCCAAGGTGTTCAAGCTGAAACAGCTGACGCTGGTGCCAGGCCAAATCGTGACGCTCAGCAAAAAACTGTCGCTAACGGACAAGAGTACCCGTCGCCATTATCCGGGTGTGCATGGTATTGAACTGCTGGTTAATGGTAAAGCCTGGCCATTGGGGGAATTTGAGCTGCATCTCACGTAACATCTACAACCCTGTGAGTAACATGACCGGTTAACGATTCGATTGTATCCGCTGTCTGCCAATAGCACGTTTTCGCCGTGACCTGTCGGACTTCGGGCTGTCCTATTGCAGAAAAACTGAATTCGCCTCAATTTTGCGCAAAAAACGCTCAAGCCAGACTTCCTCTCGCGACGAACGCCTAAGTCCGACAGGCTCCGAGGGGCGTTCTATCATTGAGAGCGCCCCGTGGTGCATCAGCAAGTCACTAAGCCAGTATTATGGAATAGCGGAGTGGTGCAATAGCGTAGATTGTCATAAGCAGGGTTATGGAAAACCGCTGTTTTTTATGGTGTATTGTTCACTTATTCCGGTTTATTCATCACTATCCCTGTCAGATAGGGCACAACGAGTACGCCATGCCAGAGGTTTGTTATCAGGGGCGCATTTTTCAATTACGAGAGGATGAAACCATTCTGGCGGGCCTGCTGCGTCAGGGGGTTGAACTCGAATATTCTTGCCGGGCAGGTGTCTGTAACGCCTGCATCATCAGGGCAACGGCATTTGACCCGGATCTGGAACGGCTAAAAACCGGAACACTGGCACCTAACTTGGTGGCGAGCGGGCATTTTCTACCTTGTAAAACACGGCTCAAGGGTTCCATCGAACTGCTTGATCCTGCTCCTGGACTGGCTGATAACCCTGTTTATGCAAGGACGACGGTGACCGGACTGGTGGTTGGCAAGCGCTGGTTGACCGATGACATTGTACAGTTACATGTTCAGCCATCGGTTGATGTGATTTATAAGGCCGGGCAGTTTGTCTGGCTCTACCACTCAGATGGCCAGGCACGTCCTTATTCGCTGGCTTGCTCTCCGCAACGCCGACAGCCGTTGGAGTTTCATATTCGTCGTCATGATCAGGGCCATGTCAGCCGCTGGATTACGGACGAGTTGACGGCGGGTACGGACATTGCTCTCAGTCTGGCGGATGGTGACTGTTGCCTTGAAGACGGTATGAATACGGTGGTGATGGTGGCTTTTGGTGCCGGATTGGCACCAATGGCTGGTATTAGCCAGCAAATACTGGATGGTGGTGAAGCGGCTGTGGGTGGACACCTGCTCCATGTTGCCCACGGTAAGAATGGCTTGTATGGCGAATCGGACAGTTGGGATCTGGCGGGTGAGATACAGGCAAGTGCCTCAATGCAATACACCGGTCTTGAAAGTCGCAGTGAACTGTTTACATCACTGGCGTCATTGAACAGCCGTTATTGCGATGCCTACTGGTTTTTATGTGGTAGCCCGGACGCGGTGTATCAGAGTCGCGATGAGTTATTACGGCTGGGGATTCCGGAAGGCCGTATGCGGTTTGATCCGTTTGAAAGCCAACCGCTGGTGGCTTTGCCAGAGAATGACGAGTGTCAGCCTGATTACCCGGACCCTCAACCAGAGCTTTGGGCCTGGCTCAATGAAGATAATCGCCTTGCCACCATCGTGGCAGACTTCTACTTGCAGATTTTTGCTGATCCGATTTTGTCCCCTTATTTTGAAAACATCACCCGGCGTCGTTCCAGGGAAAAGGTTTTCAGCTTTTATCAGCGCGTGTTTAGTGGTGAGCCGAGTTTTTTTGGAGACAGGCCTGACCATGCCCATCACTGGATGGTTCATAGCGACGATATTTTTGATTATCAACTGCTGTTGATGGAACAAACCCTGAAAAATCATGAGATGCCCGGCTTGCTGATCACCATCTGGATGAGCTACGAAGAGTACTTTCGCCGCGATATTATCAAAACCCGGCCGGAAGGGTATTGACGGAACGTGCCTGCCTGCAGGCGCTGTCGGTCAGCAAGCGGCTACCGTAAGATTATAAAATGAGTATCTGTAACGGTTGTCAGACCGCTATCGATAACGCTACCGAAGTACGTGTCATCTCATACGAGTCATATTGACTGCTTCCGTGTTCTTTTTAATCCCCCGCTTGTGGATCATAAAAGGCCAAATCTTTTTAGCTGGTAAGTCAAACTTTATTTTTTCACCCCCTTGTTTGTTCTCTTTGTTAGTCTGGCCGATGTGGTTGGGAAGCACGACCAGTGGCTCGAATATCTGGTGGTGTTCATTCAATGCGTTATGCATTAAACCTGCATCTGCGCACATGTCGCCGGGTTTTTGTCTCGGGGGGAACCAGTGATCGCTATCGATAGCCGTAACAGGTGGTTCGATTCCCGGCGTTTTTTGTGGCAAGGGGGTGGAATGCTGTCAAAAAAGTAACGTTTCTGAAGTGAGTAGTAGAGCGTTTTTCAGACAGGGATTCACCGCTCAAAAAGGATGGTAGATAACTCAGGAGAGACTGCGTGAACGCTGCAGCTATGGATACACCAGCGGAAAAAGCATTATTTGCGCTGGCATTAAAATATGAAGTGATTACCGGTAATCGGGTGAAATGGCGGCAAGATACAGAAGCTGCTTTTCAGATGGTAATGGAGGCGTTATCGAGTAGCAGGAACGAATTATTTCAGGCGGCGGTGGCCTTTCTGGAAGCTCAGCCTGTTGCCGGACGCAAGGCTTTTTTACGATTGCAGCAGGAGATTGTACCGGACGGTTTTGAAGCACGGGTTGAAATGTATCGAGGGGTTGCCTTTCGACAACTTCGATCCACGGATGCGGATCAGCAGGCAGGCGAACAGAGTCTGGTACACAGAACTTATCGTGGCGTTGCCTACGAAGAGCCGGTAACCCACAAAGATGCTGAGTCGGATAGTCGTAAGGGTAAACGTTTGTATCGAGGGCGACGTTATTAGCACTCGAACCGCTGGTGAGAATCAGGCCAATGCCCGTCAAGGAACGGAGTAAAGGTGAGGTTCTAACCGAGGGGAGGCGGATCAGAGTAAATGTCAATCTCTGATGATTGTTGAACCCGATAACCGGGCAAAACCGCATTGTCATAAAAAACCCGTACTCAGGAGAGCACGGGTTTTTTTATGCCTATCGTTTTTATGCGATGTCTTCGCGGCAATGTTTGCGGGCCAAAGCCCGCTTGGGCGGTTTGAACCGGTTTAATTCAGCTGACCCAGATTGATCAGCTGGATCTCACCGCTGTTGTCGTCAACACCGTCGTTGTCATTAACAATGTAGACGTCGCCAGAAGCGGTCATGGCAGACCCTTCGATCTTCTCAGGTACCAGTCCACCGGCGGCTTTCAGGTCATCCATCAGGTCACGCACCAATGTCTTGCTGATGGTGGTCTCACTGCTGATATTGGTCATATCAATCTTGTACAGGCGCTTGATTGCGGCATCCGGGCCACCCTGATTATCGCGCTCCAACACCAGGAAGCGGCCGTCACCCAGTGAAGTGATGTCGGACAAGCCGACCCAGCCGCCATTCTGGGATTCAACCGCATCCAGTGGGTAGAATACAAAACTCCAGTTCTGGGTCGTGAGGTCGTAAATGCCAATACGCGGGTTGGCTTCGCTGTTCCAGGCGCGCTGGAAGGCAACATACAGCTTGCCATCGTATTCGGCGACACCTTCGAAACCAAAACGCAGCTGCACTGCATTCAGGGTATCCGGCAAGGTAACGACGTCGGAGATCACGCCAGCAGAGTCGGCATGGAAGAGAAAATTCAGCTTGGTGATGTCGCGGGCATCATCGTTGAAGGTGCCCGCGCCTTCGGAAGCAATCCAGAAGCTGCCATCGGTCATAACGGCAATACCTTCGCCGTCAATATTGAGCGACTTGTCGTCATTGATCATGGCAGCCAGGTCAGCATCGTCGAAGCTGTTGGCGTCGATAGCAGCTCCTGACGTTGAGACGGCGGCAAAAATATCATTGCTGTCCAGCAGCTTTATTTCGGTGGTCAGCATGGCTGGCTTGGTGCTGATATCGATACCAAATACGCGGTTCTGGCCATAGAAGCTGTCTTCCAGCGACCACAGCATGTCAGCATTGGATGGATCGGCAGACAAGCCGGACAGGGCGGAGAATGGGATCGGCGAGCCATCGGCGCGTTCTTCAGAAATAATGGTTGGGTAGGCATCTTCTTGCTGCGCCAGGCGGTAGATGTTCAGGCTGCCACGGAACTTGCCACCACGATCATCTTCTTCGCTGGCAGCCACCAGCAGGTTGCGGGAAGGAATCGCCTTGACGCCTTCAGGCCCCATCGCGGCTGGCAGTACCTGGAACAGCTCTGGATTGGCAGGGTCGGCCATGTCGAAGACAAATACCAGGCTGGCGCGCTCGGAGTTGACGAACAGGAAGCCGTTGTCACCAAACTTGCCGTATTCAGCATTTTCCAGCTCGGCACCCTTGTTGCCGGAACGGCCGTCGGGATATTGGCCGATCATGGCCACGACCTGATCCATCATCAGCGATTCAACTACATCACCAGAGGTATTGAATACCGTGAAGGTACGGCTGCCCCCGTTCATGTCGCCTTCGTCAGCGGTCACAAACAGTTCATTGTTCACCCAGGTAACACCGTCTGGTTCGCGTGGAACATCCAGTTTTGATTCGGTCTGGGAGATGATGGCAGGATCTTCTTCGGTCAGGTCAACACCGTCGAGGTCAACCGTGCCGGCGCTGAAGTGGTTAATGACGCTGGCGGTTGCCAGATCAACCAGTACCAGATGGTTGTTTTCCTGCATGGTGACAACGGCAATATTGTAGTCATTGATGTCGACGTATTCTGGTTCCGGGTCGGTGGGGGCAATATCCGCCAGCCCGGTCATATCAACCTGGGTGGCTGTCCAGTTGGCCGGGTCGCTATCGCTGGTATCAACCACCATCAGGAAACCGGCGGGCAATTGTGGCGAAACATCAATCTGACCGTCGTCCAGGTCTTCGTCGCGTTCGTTTTCGATCGCAACGGCGGCGTACATGCCGTCGTGGCTAACAGCCACAGAATCTGGCTGGCCGCCCATATCAATCGTCGCAACAATGGTCTGGGTCGCAATATCAACGACCGTCAGTGAACCGGAAGGTGTAACGAAGTCTGTCGAGGTATTAACCCCTACCAGAGCATAGTTGCCCACTACGGCCACCGACGTTGGCTCTCCGCCGACATCCAGTGTACCTGCTGCTACCGGGTTGGCAGGATCCTTGATATCAACAAAACCGATCTGCTCCATTGGGCTGTCGGTGTAGATCAGGGTCAGGCCATCCTTGCTGTAATCGACGATTTCCGCCACGGTTTGGGTATCGGTATCACAGCTAGCAGAAATCTGCTGACACACCGGGAACGTCGCGATGCGAACAAAGTTCATCTCTTTGTTGGCGTTACACAGGTAGCTGGTTGCAGTGATTTCGTCGGCATCCAGTGCGCCGTCGCTGTTCAGATCGACACCGGAGTCAACCTGTAGGCCACCGGCGTAGCATTTGGCGCTCAGCTCTGGCAGTTCAGTTTGCTTGATCAGGCTGACCAGACCAGCAGTCCCTGCCGATCCGGTAGAGCCGTTTGTACCATTTTGTCCAGTTTCACCCTGGGCACCATCTTTGCCATTTATACCATCATCGCCAGCACAGCCCGCCAGCATAAACGGCGTGGCCAGGGCAATTGCCTGAACCAGTTTCAATAGTTGCATCGTTCCATCTCACCTTGTTGTTTTGGAGACAACATAATGTGGAACTTAAATGTCAGGGGTGTTGCACAAGGATGACAATGGTTTGTATTGGCAGAGTCGGCTGTTAGGGGACACTAGCCGGTTTGTTAATGGAGGGAGCGAACGCGGGTTCCGGTTTGCAGGAACCCGTATTGCATTTGAGCGACAAACAGGGGTCGTTTGCCATCCACTCAGACTGGAATTTTCACTCTGTGAGCGTAACTGTACAGGACGGGTACGACGCCCAGTGTCAGTATCGTGGCGAAGCCGAGTCCAAAGGCGATGACCACTGCCATGCTGTTGAAGAAGGGGTCGGTCAACAGCGGCACCATGCCCAAAATAGTGGTAAGCGCTGCCATGGTGACTGGGCGCAAGCGACTGACTGCGGCATCAAAGATAGCGTCGTAGCCATTTTTACCGCTGCGGTCTTCCAATTGAATCTGATCCACCAGCACGATGCCGTTTTTGACGATCATGCCGGATAGGCTGAGGAATCCCAGCAGCGCCATAAAGCCAAACTCGGCCCTGAGCAGCAACATACCCGCAGTGACGCCAATAATGGCCAGTGGTACACAGGCCCAGATCACCAGCGCTGCCCGTAATTCGTTAAACAGCAGTATGGTGATGATAAACATGATCAGGTAGCCCATTGGCAGCGAGGCGAATACGTTGGCCTGCGCATCTCGGGACGATTCGTACTCTCCGCCCCATTCCAGTTGATATCCGGCGGGGAGTGGAATGGCTTCCAGCTGGGGGCGTATCCGCTGGAACAATTCGTCGGCAGTTTGGGCTGAGGCAAAGGATGGGTCGGCCAGAACCTCGATGGTACGTTTGCGGTCGCGACGCATGATCAACGGATCTTCAAAGGTAATATCAAAGCGATCGACTACTTGCTGAATCGGGATGTAGCGGTTAAACACCGGACTCCAGATTTGCAAGTCCATCAGGTTGTTGACGTTCAGGCGTTCCTGTTCCGGTGGACGCAAGACCATGGGCTTTAGGTGGGTGCCTTCCCGGTACAGTCCGACCTGTTTGCCGGAGAAACTCAGTTGCAGCAGGTCGTCGAGATCCTGTTTGGAAATACCTGCTCGCCGGGCTGCCTCTTCTTGCAGATGCGGACGAATAACTTTCACTCGTTCGCGCCAGTTGTGACGGATGTTATCGGCTGCCGGGTCGGTGCGCAGGATCTGTTCTGCCTGCTCGGCCAGCATTCGCAGTTCAGTTTGATCCGGGCCGGAAAAACGGGCTTCAATCTTGGCCGGAGTACTGGAACCAATTTGCAGCCGCTGGAATTTGACAAACGCGTTAGGCATATCGGTGGCGGTGTATTGTTGGGCACTGCTGATCAGCGCCGGAATCTGCTCGCGTTGTTCCGTACGGATCAACACCTGGGCAAAAGCGGCGTATTGCTTTTCTGGAGCGTAGGTCAGCATAAACCGGACTTCTCCTTGGCCAACGGTGGACGAGGTAAATTCCACGCCTTGCTGTTGCTGAAACCATTGCTCCAGTTTGCGGGCCTGCTTCTGAGTTGCAAGGATATCGCTGCCTTCCGGTAACCAGATATCCGCCAGAAAAATGGGGGTATTGGATGGTGGAAAAAACGCTCGTTTGACCTGACTAAAGCCGATAACGGCGATCACCATCAAGGTAACCATCAGTATCATGGATACACCACGATGATGCAGCATGGTCGCCAGGATGGCACGGTAACCGTTATACAGGGCACCTTGATAAGGGGCAGACGAATTCGTTCTGCCGTTTTCAGCCGGGCTGGCGTTACTGAGTTGCTCCCGAAATAACAGATTGCAGAGGAAGGGGGTCAGGGTCAGTGCCGTTACCCAGCTGAGTAACAGCGAAATCATCAGGACATAAAACAGCGAACCGACAAACTCGCCCACCGAATCCGGCGACAGTCCGATAGGTGCGAAAGCGGTGATGGCAATCACGGTAGCCCCCAGTAATGGCCACTGGGTTTGTTTTACAATATCAAAAGCCGCCTGAACCCGGCTCTGACCACGTTGCAAGCCGACCATAATGCCTTCGGTAATAACCAGCGCATTATCAACCAGCATCCCCAAAGCAATAATCAGCGCCCCGAGGGAGATACGATGCAGATTGATACCAAACGTTGCCATGGCAATAAAAGTGCCGAGTATGGTCAGTAGCAGGATGGCACCAATAATCAGTCCTGCCCTGACACCCATAAACAGCAGCAATACGGCAATCACAATGACGACGGCCATGGCGAGGTTGAGAATAAAATTCTGCGATGAAGCATCGACTTCAGCGGGCTGATCGTAAATGGTATGCAACGCCATGCCGAGGGGACGGTTGTTATCCAGTTCTGCCAGTTTGGCCCGAACCTGTGCGCCGACTTCGATGACATTAACACTGTCGGTAAAGGCGATACCCAAGCGTAGCGAGGGTATCGCCTGATAGTTCTCCAGGTGGGTCGGATTTTCGGTAACCCCGGTCGTAATACGGGCAATGTCTTTCAGATAAATCAGTTTGTCGGAGCCCGGTGTGCTGATCAGCAGGTCGCCCAGCTCCTGAACGCTCTGGAATTCACCAGTCGGGTAGATACGAATATATTCATTGCCAACCCGGATGTGTCCGGCATTGCTGACACTGTTCTGGGTTTGTAATAACTGGTACAGACGCGACAGCGGAATACCCAGGTTGGTCATTTGTTCGTGGGAAATATCAATAAAGACCTGTTGTTGTTGATCTCCGGCAATCTCGATATTGGAAACACCTTCCAGGGTCATCAGTTCGCGTTTGAGGTACTCGGCATAGTCGAACAATTCGCTGTAATCAAAACCGTCGCCAGTTAACGCCAGCAGTACACCAAAGACGTCACCAAAGTTATCCAGCACGATGGGAGTGGCAGAACCTGGTGGTAATGAGCTGGTCTTGTCGTGGATCTTGCGCCGCAGTTCGTCCCATATTTGCGGCAGAGTGTCGCCCTGATATTCGGATTTAACTTGAATGTGTATCTGTGACAGTCCGGCTTTGGAGATGGAGTCCAGGTGTTTGATGTAAGGCAAGGACTGGATGGTGTCTTCAAGCCTGGCAGTGACTTCTTCCTCTACCTGCAAGGGGCTGGCACCTGGGTAGTAGGTGTAGACCATGGCTTCTTTGATGGTGAACTTCGGATCTTCAAGGCGGCCAAGTCCGAGGTAGCTGATGATGCCACCTGCCAACAGAATCAGTACCAGCATCCAGCTGGTGGTACTGTGCTTGATGAAATAAGTGGCAGCATTAAGTTGGTTGACGGTGTTGGGTTGTGACATGTCAGAGACCTTGTTCCTGAATCCATGGGCGGATCACCATGCCTTCGCGGGCCTGGTGTACTCCCGCTGCCAAAATCCGGTCACCAGGTTTGAGACCGGCCACAATTTCAAGGCCTTCCTGGGTCAGTCGGCCGGTTTCAACCGCCTGGGCAACCAGTTCATTCTGTTCGTTTAGCCGCCATACCATGCCTTGCTTGCTGCCTGTCGCCTGCTTTGCCTGCTGAAATATGGCTTGGGCGGGCACCAGCACATTGCTGTCGTTGACGGCCAGTATCTGGTTCAGGTCGGCGTAGACACTGGCAGACATACCAGGGAGTGGATTGAGGTCGGCGGGTTTAGGCAAAGTGACCAGCAAGCGATAGCTGCCAGTCGCCGGATCGGCTTGGGTATTATGCTCCTTGTAGGTCGCCTTGAAGCGTTGGCCAGGCAGGGCATCAAATTCCACATCTGGATGATAACTGCTGCCGGATTGGCTGAGCTGAATCATCAGCTGTTCCGGCACCTGGATACTGACAACCAGCTGGCCGCGAGCCTGCAATTTCAGTAAGGGCGTGCCTGCTGCCATAGACTGATGGTTGTCAACATAGACTTCGGCGATCACTCCGGCAAACGGTGCTTTCAGCGTGGTGTAGCTAACATTGCTGCGGGCTGCCCCAAGAGCCGCTTTACTGATATCCAGCTCAGCTTTGGACTGATCGTATTGGGCTTTGGATACCTGACGTTGCTGGAACAGGTTTTCGATACGCTCAAACTGTGAATTGGCCAGGTTGAAACGGGCCTGACGCTCGTCCAGTTGCAACTGGTAATCAGCAGGATCAAGTCGCGCCAGGACTTCTCCTGCCTTGACCCGTTTGCCTGCCTGGGCGGGTAATTCCAGTAATTCTCCGGGAACCCGGAAGGCCAGAGAGACCTCATCGGAAGCCTCTACCTGGCCGGGAAAACGGCGTAGCAGGGCGTCTTTACTACTGACGACCTGATAAATTTCACCGGGGCGGGCGACTGTTGCAGTCGTTTCACTGCTGCTGTTGCCGTCAGAGCAGGCTGCCAGCAGCCCAAACAACGGAATACACAATAATACCCTGGTAAGTCGGTTGGATCCTGATGAAGCAAGTGCAATACAGGCTGAAATCGTCATGAAACACCTTTCAATTAAAACGGAAATAATCCGCCGTTCATCCGATAAACATCCAGGCCGATCACTCCGACCCTGAGATGGATTTTATTTAACATTTTGTAAACTATACCGAGGCTTTATACAAGACTGAAGCTTGCAAGACAGGGTCTGTCGCGACTATTCACCATCAAGCAGGGATTGCAGGTAACCGGGCAAGACATCTCCCGCTTTGCCATACAGATGCTCGGCAAAATTATCCTTGATACGGCTGGGTTCCAGGTTGATTTCGATGGTATGAGCTCCGGCATTGGCAGCCACTTCGACAAAACCGGCCGCCGGGTAGACATGACCGGAAGTACCGATACTGATAAACAGGTCGCATTGCTCCAGGGCGTGAAATATGTCATCCATAAACAGTGGCATCTCACCAAACCAGACGATGTGTGGACGCAGGTTGGGAGCATTGCAGCATGCGCAGCAGGTCGTCGCGGTGATGTCGGTATCCATGTCGTACAGCTGCTCGGTGCGGGTGCAGCGTACGCGTTTCAGTTCACCGTGCATATGCAACAGGTGTTGGCTGCCAGCCCGTTCGTGGAGGTCATCAACGTTTTGGGTTACCAGTAAAAAGTCGCCGTTATAGCGCTGTTCAAATTCGGCCAGTGCGATATGAGCAGGATTTGGTTGTACTTCGTTCAGCTGCGCCCGGCGGGCGTTGTAAAAACGTTGCACCAGTTCGGCGTCACGTTCGAAGGCTTCGGGGGTGGCGACATCCTCCAGGCGGTGGTTTTCCCACAGGCCGTCATTATCGCGAAAGGTACGGACACCGGATTCGGCAGAAATGCCGGCTCCGGTCAATACCACAATATGTTGTGGTATTGACCGGTTGGCAAACCGGCGATCAGTTGAGTTGGCTGTCATCAAAGTGGTCTCTGAAAAAGTCGCGAATGTCGGCGCGCTTGGTCATGGCGTCGTCAAATCCTAACTGAATCAGCCGTCGGCAGTAACCCTCGGAAAACAGTAAATAACTGAGAATACCTGAGCCGTTACCGCGATTGTTGCCGCGGCTGTTGAGCACCATTCTGAGTGCCTTGGGCATCTCGTGGGCGTGTTCTCCTGCCAGTGTGTCGAGCGAGACACTGGGGCTGATATCGAGCAGCTGTACCGGCCGTAGTTCCATGTCGTAGTGCTGTCGTACGGATTTAGGTATGTGTTGCAAGGTCTGGTTAATACGTAACAGACGTTCGATATCGGTTTCCATGCTGTCGAGAAAGGCAGCGTTGAGCATATGGCCCATCATTTTGGCCGGTGCGGGGTAGATGTCGTCCGGTATGTCCGGCTTGTTTCGGTGGGCAATGGCGCTGACGCCGATCACCATTATTTTCTCTGCCCCCATGTGTAACGCCGGGCTAATAGGGGCCAGCTGTCGTACGGCGCCATCGGCATAATACTGGTCGCCGAGAAACACGGCGGGAAAGATCATGGGAATGGCTGATGACGCCAGCAGGTGGTCACAGCTCAGGCGGGTACGTACACCGACACGACGTTGGCGTTGCCAGTCCTGAATATCCGGGTGTCCTTCAAAAAAGCTGGTGGACTCGCCACTATCGATGCCCGAGCAGTTGACGGCGACGGCGTAGAGGTAGTTGTCATCGATGGCCTTCTGGATGCTGGTGAAGTTGACGACTTCGTTGAGCAGCTCCCGTAAGGGTTCATTGTCGAGCAGCGAAACCGGATCATTTTTGTAGCCCCGGCCAATAATCAGGCTGCGACTCATACGGGCAAGGGAGTGGGATATTCCCCAGAAATCGGTGCGGTAAATCTGGTCGCAAGTGAAATGACGCCAGATGCGTTCCAGGTGACGAATACCACGGCGATAATCTTCAGCGTAACTGGCCAGTGCAATACCGTTGATTGCGCCTGCGGATGTACCGGAAATAATATCAAACGGGTTGTAGTGACCTCGGGGCAAAATTTCGTGTACTGCCTTGAGTACGCCCACCTGATACGCTGCCCGAGCACCGCCGCCGGACAATATCAGACCAGTCCTCTGTACCTTCATGCCGTTCCCCTGTGCAGGCGTAAACCATTTTCTTTAACCCTGACATGTGCGGATGACAGGGGTGCGATGGTTGCTGTGATTCTTTTTACTCCCTTACATGCGTAAGAGGCTGCCCCGCATGCGTACCGGTAAAGCCAGAGTATAGTGCATAATGTTCTGGCAAATTTGAGGAGAGCCTTATGTTTACTGGAATTGTTCAAACCCGGCTGGCCGTTGCCCAGGTCGATAAACAGCAGGATTTTGCCACGTTTACGCTGCTGTTTCCGGAAGCGTTACGACAGGGCCTGCAAACCGGTGCATCGGTTGCGTTAAACGGTACTTGTCTGACGGTACGGGCACTGGATGGTGCCGCTGTCAGTTTTGATGCGATTGGCCAGACATTGGCCGTTACCAATCTTGGCAGCGTGACCGCCGGAGATGAGGTGAATATTGAGCGTGCCGCCCGTATCGGTGATGAAATCGGTGGCCACTTGTTGTCTGGCCATGTCATGGCCCAGGTACGTATTCTGGAACGGCGGGAATCGGTCAATAATCTGGTGCTCTGGTTTGAGCGTCCGGCGGCATTGTTACCTTACTTGCTGGACAAGGGCTATGTCGCGCTGAATGGCTGTAGCCTGACCATTGCGGAAGTGGCAGGCGACCGGTTTTCGGTGCATCTGATACCAGAGACCCGAGAGGTCACCACCTTTGGCTCGGTCGCTGTGGGGGATGCCATTAATCTGGAAGTGGATCCGCAAACCCAGGCAGTGGTGGATACCGTGACCCGGATGCTGGCGGATCCAGCGGTATTGAGCCAGCTTACAGGGACTGCAGGTAAGTCATAATGTCGGCTGACTCGAACATCCATTCTTCCTTGCCCTGTTCACTGGTGATGAGCAGGCAGGGAACCGTGGTGCGGCCGGTGGCTTGCTGTTGTTGCTTCCGGTAGGCCGGATTTTTCTGCACATTGCATTTCTCAACATCCACATTCAAACCCGGCAGGGTGCGCAGCACCATCTGGCAAAACGGGCAGCTATCGTAGTAGTAAAGCGCGTATGTCATAACATTCCTCTGGTCTGTTCAAGGCAAATGACGGTAGGCATTTGCGTTACTCTCTGACAGTGTATTACCCATGGATTATATTGAACACGTTATTCTGCTGGTACTGGCGGTGGTCGCCAACTGGTTTTCGGCGCTTGCGGGTGGTGGGGCAGGCTTGATTCAACTCCCCATGCTGATCTTTCTGGGGTTGCCGTTTCCATTGGCACTGGCGACCCACAAGGTGGCGACGGTCGCATTGGGAGTGGGGGCGACAGGTCGGCACCTGCGGGAAGGGCACCTTCAACCCTGGTTGCTGGCGCTGGTGGTAGTGGCAGGTGTTCCTGGTGTTGTCGGCGGTGCGCTGTTGATTCTCGGCATTGCCGATCGCCCGGCAGAAATCGCACTGGCAGTGCTGATGTTATCGTTGTCGGCTTATTCGATGTTCAAACCCCAGCTGGGCATGGCAGCGGAGTTACGTCATCGCGATATCCCCGGTATGGTGCTGGGAGCGTTGGGTTTGCTGCTGATCGGCATTATGAACGGTGCCTTGTCGGCGGGCAGTGGCCTGTTTGTGACCTTGTGGCTGGTGTACTGGTTCGGGCTGGAATACAAACGTGCGGTGGCGCATACGCTGGTGGCGGTTGGTCTCGGCTGGAATGGAGCGGGGGCAATCACTATGGGAACGGTAGCGGAGGTGCAGTGGAGCTGGCTGCCAGCATTGTTGCTGGGTTCTGTTATTGGTGGTTATCTGGGTGCGAATTCGTCGATCAAGGCGGGTAATCGCACCATCAAACGTCTGTACGAAGGGGTCACGCTGGTGGTGGCCGTCAAGTTGCTGCTGGGTGACTGGCTCTGATACCTGCCGGTAACACGCTCCGGTTGGCTTCTGGATGGAGAGTGTTACGGACAAGTCAGACTATCGCTGGTGATTATTCAACCACCACTGCCGTGCCGCTGGCAGAAACCATCAGCATGCCGTTGGTTTTACCCATGACTTCATAGTCGATATCAACGCCAACCACCGCGTTGGCTCCCAGCTCGGCAGCGCGTTGTTGCAGTTCTTGCAAGGCAATATCACGGGCTTTTTGCAGCTCCTTTTCATAGGTAGCGGAGCGGCCACCGACAATGTCGCGAATACCGGCAAACAGATCCTTGAAGATGTTTGCGCCGAGTACGGTTTCTCCGGCCACGATGCCGCGATAGGAGGTAATGGTTTTGCCTTCGATATTCGGGGTGGTGGTGATGTACATGATTCAATTCCTGTAGGGCATACATAGCTATAAACATCAGGGTGTTAATAATCGACTCAAAAGGCTTGTTGATCACTCATAAACACTGCGCCGCTATTACCACCTTTACCACCTTTACCACATCAGATCGTCAGGAATCTGGTAGGCGGCGTATGGATCATCTTCGTCCATTTCTTCGCCAGCGGATTCTGCAATCAGAATGTAGTGATCGGCTGCCCGTTGGCGGATTTTCTCCGCCACCTGTAATGGCACCACTTTGTAGGTAGGGCCCTGGCGGGTTTGCTCGAACAGGATAATCGCCAGCTGGCCACGGCTGAGCCGATCCCAGACTGCCTGATTGACGTACATCTGCTTGACCTTCTTGTCGTGCAGGAAGTTGTATTTGATATCGCCATCGCACTCGACGGTATTGGTCTGGATCAACTGGCGAATCTGGGCCGAGATGGCTTTTTGTTGGGCTTCGGCTTCTTTCTGGCGGTTCAGTTCGCGATCCCGTTCCGTCTTGGCCTTGCGTGATGCTTCGGCGCTGGCCTGGGTGTCTTCCGGTGCATCTTCACTACCGGTGCGCTTCAGGTGCGCGGACTTTTTCAGCTCCTTGGCATTTTTTTTGGCTTTTTTCTGGTTAACCAGACCCATTTCCAGCATTTGTTCTTGCAGTGACTTGGCCATGGAGATTCCCTGTTAGTGCTGCCACACACCGGCAGGCATCAGCCCGGCCAGTTGCGTGATGGTATTGTCGCGCTCGGTGGTGCTGTTGGCTACCACCGTGACGTGTCCGAGTTTACGGGCTGGTCGGGCTTCTTTGCCGTAGGAATGGACAAAGGCATTCGTGAGACCCGTGGCAGCCTCGGTGGGTGCTTCGTCGCTGATCACGTTGAGCATGGCAACGGCGGGGTAACGGGAGTGAGTACTTCCCAGCGGTTTACCGGCGACAGCCAGCATATGGTTGCGGAACTGGCTGGTTGCGGCACCTTCAATCGACCAGTGCCCGGAGTTGTGAACTCGGGGAGCAACTTCGTTGGCAACCAGTCCGGTATCGGTGTCAAACAGTTCCAGCGTGAGGGTGCCGACGTAATCAAGGCTGTCTGCCAGCTGACGAATGTACTGTTGGGCCTGCTCTGTTTTGGCGTCACTGACGTCGGCAGCCGGATAGAGTGAATAGCGCAAGATACCGTCGTGGTGAACGTTTTCGGTCATTGGCCAGATCACCAGGTTGCCGTCCCGGTCTCGACTGGCGATGACGGACGTTTCCCGTGTAAAGGGCACAAAGGCTTCGGCGATCAGCTCGCGATTGCCTATGCTTGCCCAGGCCGGTTCCGCGTCTGCGGCTGTCCGGAGCACGTATTGGCCCTTGCCGTCGTAACCTTCGGTGGTGGTCTTTAATACAATCGGTAAACCCAGCGTGGTAATGGCGGCTTTCAGGTCATCGAGAGAGTTGACCGCTGCGAATTCCGCCGTGGTTATGCCAGCCGCACGCAGGGCGTTTTTTTCCAGCAAACGATTCTGAAAGGTTTTGAGTGCATCCAGGCCGGGGAACAGCTTGTCGGCACAGCTTTCGAGCTGACTGACGATGGCGGCCGGGATATTCTCGGTCTCGTATGAGATTAAATCGACCGATGCAATAAATGTCTGCAGTGTTGCGTCGGAGTGGGCGCGCAAGTCATAGAGACTGACCTGAATGTCGCTCAGGTCGGAGATGCTGGCGGCCAGCATCTGGCCCAGCTGGCCGTTGCCCAGAATGCCGATGTTCATAAATTTGCTACCTTGGTCTGGCGAATATCGCGTGCTTTCAAACAATAAAAGCGGCCATTAAGTGGCCGCTTTCACGGGATTTATAACCGAATAATCGGAGAGTTTACCTGCTCGCTCAGAACGCGTCTCGCGGGTCTGGCTCGGAGAGGATGGTTTCCGTCTGTTGGGCGCGGAACGCATCCACACGCTTGAGCAGCTCGTGATCACTGGTGGCGAGAATCTGGGCAGCCAGCAAGCCGGCGTTTTTGGCTCCGGCATCGCCAATCGCCAAGGTGCCAACGGCAATACCACCGGGCATCTGCACAATGGACAGCAATGAATCGAGGCCATTCAGGGCGCGGGATTTGACCGGCACGCCAAGTACTGGCAAAGACGTCTGCGACGCTGCCATACCCGGCAGGTGAGCAGCACCGCCAGCACCGGCAATCAGTACCTTGAGGCCCCGTGCCTGGGCGGTTTTGGCGTAATCAAACAGCAAATCCGGCGTACGGTGTGCAGACACCACTTTGACTTCATAGGCAACGCCCAGAGAATCAAGCATCTCGGCGGCGTGTTGCATGGTGGGCCAATCACTCTTGGATCCCATGATGATGCCAACCTGTACTGTCATTGGGTAAACCCTCTTGCTTTCTTACCGTGTGGAGCCGCTGCGAGTGCGCGTTGGTTCCGGTTAACGCCTGCCAGACTGGAATAGAAGCCATGCCTGTATAAGCAGTTGCTCAGGCTGGGCCATCGTTGACTCGGGACCCCGGCGTGGATGCACAAGGGCAAACACATCAGGCGGTACAGACAACGGCGTCTGGCATGGCCGATGTTCAGGAAAGCGGCGGATTGTAGCACACGGTGGATTTGTGAACAGTCGGGTGAAAAACTAACAAACAGCAGGGTCTTATAGTGGAATGCTATTATATGGATCGAAAAAACTGCCGCTCTCAGCCATCGTGAATGCTTGGGTTGCAGCGGTTGCGCCGGTATTATCGTCCGCTCTGCTTATTTAGATGGATATGCTTACGCCATGTTGACGTTATTATCGCCGGCCAAGACGCTCGACTACGAAACCCCTGCGACCACTCGGCGTACCAGCCAAGCGGGCTTTCTGGACGAGTCGGCTGAGCTGATTGATGTGTTGCGAATGTACTCTGCGGAAGAAATCAGTGGTCTTATGGGGCTGAGTAGCAAGCTGGCGGAATTAAACGTGGAACGTTATTCCAGCTGGTCTCTGCCTCTGTCGGAAGCCAATGCCAAACAGGCGTTTTTAGCCTTCAAAGGCGACGTCTACACCGGGCTGGCAGCTGAAACCTTGTCGCAGGATGATCTCGACTTTGCCCAGCAGCATATCCGTATGTTGAGTGGCTTGTACGGTATGCTCAAACCGCTGGATCTGATGGCTCCTTATCGGTTGGAAATGGGCACCAGACTGAAGAATAGCCGGGGCAAGGATCTGTACGAATTCTGGGGTGGACGTATCACCGATGCCCTCAACGGTGAGCTGGCCGAGCACCGCAGTCAGGTGGTGGTTAATCTGGCGTCGAACGAATATTTCAAATCGGTACAAAGCAAAAAACTGAATGCGGAACTGATCACACCGGTCTTTAAAGACGAAAAGAACGGCCAGTTCAAAATTATCAGTTTTTATGCCAAAAAAGCCCGAGGATTGATGACTCGTTATCTGATCAATCATCGTATCGACCATGCCGCCGAACTAAAGGCATTTGATATGGCCGGATACCGTTACAGCCCGCAAGACTCCCAGGGCAATACTTGGGTTTTTAATCGTCGCGAAGCCGACCTGCCGGAGAAGTAAGATGTTTGGAATGACAAGAATAATGTGTGTTGCGGCGTTGGTCGCAGGCTTGAGTGGCTGTGTGCTGTCGCCTCAGGTGATTGAACTGAACGACCGCAGTGACGTTGGCAGTGGCCAGCTCAGTGCCGACCGTAATGCTCTGGTGCGGGTGCTGGACGACCGGGGTGTTGATGATGACCTGATTGGCTATCGGGGTGGTCGTTTACCAGAAAATTCGCCGCTGATGGTGGATATCGCACTGTATGAAACACTGACCAAACGTTTGAAAACCACGTTGGCAGAGCTGGGGTTTGGTGGCAGCAGTACGTTGGATCCACTGAAATTCCAGCTTGATATCAATACGTTCAAGTATGAGTGTAACGAAGGCGTGATCGTCTCGAAATGTTCATTTGATCTGAAACTGAGTGTTACCGTCATTGATGGCCCACGTCAGTTCAGCAAACCTTACCAACTTAACGAGAGCCGTTCTGTGGTGGCTGCGCCGGTCGCCAGTTATAACCAGGAGTGGGTGAACGAAGCCCTCGACAAGGTATGGGGACATATCTTCTCGGATAAGGAGTTGCTGGCAGCGTTGGGTGTTACCCGGTAATTCGGTAGCGGCTGTCATGATACCAGTGCCAGTCAGCTATCAGGTCGATGTAGCCTGGCTGGCATCTGGAAATGACAGTGTATTTATTCTCTGACGGGACTGGCTGGTTGAATATTACCAGCGCATGATCCGGTACCCGGGTCAGTGTCTTGCGGTTTTCGCTGTTATCTTGTCTTTTCATTCTCCGCCCACCTGGCTTTATTTTTCCCTTCTTATGCCATTGTCACCATCCGGGCCGCTGAACGGCAATCGTGTCCGTGATTGGCTGCAGAAAAGTCAAGAAGTCTCTTTTTATGACAAATTGATTGCATAAATATTTCATATTTATGTCTTTTGGATGACAATGCCGCCCCTGAGAAATCGACCACCAATCTGAAGAATGGCTGATCTTGTGATCAATGACGTGCTTGGGTGTGTTACTGGTCAAGGTTACTTGCGTTTGTCATTCGCTGTCAGGGTACAGACCCGTCAGGCAAGGCTGGTTCTGTAGCACGACTGAGTGTCCTGAAGATACTGGTCTGGTTTCTCTTGATAACTAAATCCGTTACGGCCCCTCGAGTAAATCTGGAACCTCCCTTCTATGAAATTCCTTTTCCAAGCAACGACTGTATCAGCCTGTTGTTTTTTTATGTCTCAAAATGTCTATGCTGTTGATGTGTCTGAAAGCAGCCTCGAAGTGTATGGCAAGTTTCACCTGGCGTTGAGCTATATGGACTCCGGTGTTGACGCAAGTGAGGTCGACAATGGCAGTGGTCTGTCAGATGGCGATGTCAGTTTGTCTTCCAACTCGTCGCGTATTGGTTTCAAGGGAGAAATACCGACAGGAGTTGATGACTTGGTGGCCTTTTATCAACTGGAACAAACAATCAATCTGGATGGCCATGATGGTGATACCTTCGCCACGCGTAACTCGTATCTGGGACTGAGAGGGTTGGAAAAAGGCGTTACCCGCTGGGAAGTGAAGGCGGGTTACCACGATACCCTGGCGAAGTCTGTGGGGGGATTGGCGATGCTGGGTGATACCGTAGCCGATCGTCGCGCCATCATGGGTGCTGGTGCTACGTCTGGCAATAAAGCGGACAAGCGCGTCGCGAATATGCTGCTGGGTACCTACTATGTCGAGAGCGGTCGCAGCAAGGTCGCGTTGTCGGCGCAGTATTCGGCAGAGGCCACTGACAGTAAAGGCACGGTTGATAATAACGATGCCGGATTTGCTGCCATGGGCGTGACCTGGAAGCAGGGCGGTCTGGTGGCAGCGCTGGCGCATGATTACTGGAAAAATGGTGCTAGCGCCAATATGCATCTCACCCGTGCGGCGACTCAATACAAGCAGGGGGACTGGAGCGGGGTAGTGCTGGCTGAAAACCTGCGTAAATCTGGCGATCTGGATCGTAAGGCCTGGGGAGCTCAGCTGGCATTAAAAGACGGCTCGTTCAAATGGATTGGCAGTGTATTTGTAGCAGAGAGCTACAAGGGCAGCGACGATACCGGTGCCGTTATGACGTCTTTGGGCGTTGAGCGCTCGATGTCCAAAGTACTGAAAACCTATGCCGTTTATACCCGTACGGCGAACGATGCCAATGCCCGTTATCAGGGCGTTGACGGTGGTGTGAATGATGAGTTGAAAACGACGGCGGGCAACGACCCTCAGGCTGTCTCTGCCGGTATTGTGCTGAAGTTCTGATTGGTTGCCGGGGCAGAAACATCGCGTTTCTGTCCTTTTTGGCTGCTGGTTTTCTCCTGGGCTATTTATCCCAGCAAGCGTCTTTTCCCCAAGCTTTTTCTCAACCTTTTTCCATCGTTGTTTTCGGTATTTTTCAGCGTCGTTGTCGTTGTTACGACATTTTTTGTTACCTTGTTATTGCGTCGATGGTTTGGCCTGTTTGGCCCGATAGTGCCGTGTCATGTTTGTCGTAAAGGCTACAAAATGTTTGTGCCAACGTGGGAGTAGTAACAGGCAGCTCTTGAATTTTGGTTGGTCATGTTTTTATTTTTTAATTATAAGTATTTGATTTTTATGGGTATTTTATTTTCCGTGCAGCGTTTGATGACGAGGTGAGAGCTGGTTCGATATTTGCGATGGGTAATAGTCATTAACTAAATCGAATAGGAAGTAAACAAATGTCTGTTGCTGTGGTTAAAGCCTTCGCGGAAAAAGCACGTCAGGATGCAGAGCTGGCTGCGCAGTTGAAAGCGTGCCTGAAGATGAAAGAGCTGTTTGCATTGGCTCGGGATAACGGTTTCGAGTTGGTGGAAGATTCCTTGTACCCACCCAATGAACCACAGTTTACCGAAGATCAGCTGTCGGAACGGCTGGTTAAGGCACTGCTCAGGGTTTAGCAGGCGGAAAAAATCTGTCCGCATGCTGATTTTACTTCGGTGGGTGTTCAGTGTTCAGCAAGATACCAGGACATTTTTGTTTGGTATCTTGCTTCTCCGCTGTCATCCTGTCGCACCTCAGCTATATCAGGCAGCGTTGTCTTCTTGGGTTCCTGCTTTACTGGTGTCGTCTTCACAATAACCTTTGCCAAAAATCAGATTGGTGCGAATGGCGCTGATGTCAGCATTATGACTGAGCAGGTCGAAGTACCAGCTGGAGTCCAGTACGTCACCCACACACAGTACCCCGACAACCTGTTGCTCACGAATAACCAGTTTTTTATAGATCCCGGATTTCAGATCCTGAAGCTGGATAATCTGGTCGTTATCGGACGGTTCAAATTGTCCCATGCTGTGAATATCGACGCCGGACACCTTGAGTTTGGTCAGATGTTCCTGTTCGGCATAGCCTGATAACTGGCTTTTTCTTGATGGGTCATTGATGGACAAGAGACCCGCAGCCACTACTTTGGCCTGCTCCCAGATCGGGGCAACCAGGCCGTATGTCAATCCTTCAAATTCGCAGCATTCTCCCAGTGAGTAGACATCCTCTGCCGAAGCTTCCATACGTTCGTTAACGCAGATCCCGCGCTGGGTTTCTATACCCGCAGCACTGGCGAGTTCGCGGTTAGGAAGAATACCGGTGGCAAAGACCACCAGGTCGGTGTTCAGGGTTTTAACTGCTGCTTCTGCTGGTTCGCCGCGCAAGCGGTATTGAACGGCTGTGGCGCTGTTGCCCGTCAGGTTCAATCCTTGTGGTGATACACCGGTGCGGACGTCGATACCGCGTTGTTCCAGCTCGCGTTGCAAAATACCGGAAGCGGTGGCATCCAGCTGACGGTTCATCAAGATCGGGTTGCGGTGCATCAGCGTGACATCTACTCCCTGGGCTTTGAGGCCGACAGCCGCTTCAACTCCGAGCAGTCCGGCACCAATCACGGTGGCGTGCTTGAGGGTCGGCAGTGCCGCCAGCATGGCATCGACATCGGACATGGTACGAAACCCCAGTACGTTGTCTGGCAAGGTGCCATTATCGGTACCCGGCATGGCAGGGATGGCGGAGCGGGAGCCAGTGGCGATCAACAAAGCGTGGTAGCTGAACGGCTCGTTATTGCCTGCCACGACGATTTTTTGTCGGGTATCGATGCGAGCCACCGAGGTATTCAGGTGCACTGTAATGCGGCGCTGTTGATACCAGTCGGCATCGTGTGGGGTAATCGCATCCAGTGTGGTTTCGTCGGCCAATAGTGGTGACAGCATAATGCGGTTGTAATGGGAAAGATGCTCGTCACTCAGTACATGAATGGCATCGAATGGATGGTCTTTACCCAGTTCTTCCAGTACCCGGTTGGAGGCCATACCGTTACCAATGACGACTAGACTGTTGCTGTTCATATCATTTTTTTCGCATAAAAAAAGGCGCTCACCAGTCAACCTGGGAGCGCCTTTGCTATCGGGAATGTGTGTGTCGATGGAGTACTTGGTGGCCGTGATCCACTTTGATCAGCCAGGTGTTACCTGCGGCGTCGACGTAGTAATCATCTAAGCAGGTTTCATGCCATGTGTCTGTAATGACGGAATGACGGATCCATCGGCCTGTGGATGTCTGATTTGTACTGCCAGACAGCGGAAAACAGGCGTTTGCTTCTGGGTTGTAACCCTGTTTCTTTTTGCACACTATTGGAACTGTTGGTTTGTTTTTTGCCTGAATTTGGTGCGATATGGGTTGATGATTTCACGGTGTCGGGGGGCGGTTTACGCCGTTTTGTCACCAGGAAACGAGACGCAGGTGCCGCCAAATTGATGAGGCAATGCCCATTTATTGGGCCTTTTGTTGATTCTTGCACCGAAATCGAACCTAATTATTTTAACCAGCTTTAATAGTTGGCACTATTTCTGCTTTAACTTTGCCATCCGTCAGGTTAGCAGTGTTGCTGCCTGGCACTCACGCAACGGCGCATTCAAAAAATCTGGTCAGAGAGTTAATCGACAGCTTGGCGTATTGATCGCCTGATGTGTCGTTGCCGTTGCTGCAGTATTGGTACATCTTGTACCTGTTCTTTCGCATATTTTGCGCCACAGCCCCTCTGCTTGTATCCATGTCTTTTTGAATTCGTTGTATATCCCTGGTTATCCTGGTTAAAACCGGGTGGGTGGAGCGTGAGCGACTGTATTTACTATGAATCAGAGAGCATGTTATGAGCGCTGAACGTTTTAATCTGGTGTCGTTTACCGGCAAGATGAAAGTCCTCCATCTCAGCTGGATGGCATTTTTCATCACTTTTCTGGTGTGGTTTAACCATGCCCCCATGTTGCAGGCTATGGCGGCCAGCCTGGGTTTGCAGCCATCTGAAATCAAGACGTTATTGATTCTTAACGTGGCACTGACCATTCCGGCACGGGTTATTATCGGTATGCTGACCGATCGTTTTGGTCCTCGTATTGTATATTCGGCCTTGCTCGCGGTCTGTTCGATTCCCTGCTTTATGTTCGCCATGGCGGATGATTTTGCCCAGGCGGCCATTGCCCGTTTTTTGATGGGCTTTATCGGTGCCGGTTTTGTTATTGGTATTCGTATCGTCAGTGAGTGGTTCCCGGCTAATGAATTGGGTACGGCAGAAGGTATTTATGGTGGTTGGGGTAACTTCGGTTCTGCTGCTGCTGCCTTTTGTTTACCGGTGATCGCCTTGTGGTTTGGTGGTGACGATGGCTGGCGTTATGCGATTGGCCTGACTGGCCTGATGAGCTTGCTGTTCAGTTTTGTCTATTACCAAAACGTTACGGATACCCCTAAAGGCTCTACCTATTTCAAGCCCAAGCATATGGGAGCAATGGAAGTCACCAGCAAGGGCGATTTCTTTTTGTTGCTGATTATGAAAATTCCAATGTATGCCGCGATGGCTTTACTGGCCTGGAAGCTGTCGCCAGCCGGTGTGAGCATGCTGTCAGAAACCACGGTGCTGTTGTGCTATGTCGGCCTGGTTCTACTGTATATATATGAGGTATCACACGTCTGGAAAGTGAACAAAACCGTGTTTACTGAAGAAGTGCCTGAACTGCACCGCTACGAGTTCAAGCAGGTGGCAGTACTTAACATTCTTTACTTCGCGACCTTTGGTTCCGAACTGGCTGTCGTGTCCATGTTGCCTTTGTTCTTTGCTGAAACCTTTGACCTGTCTCCTGTGGTGGCGGGTATGGTGGCGTCTGCCTATGCCTTTATGAACCTGATGTCGCGCCCTGGTGGCGGCTGGTTGTCAGACAAGTTCGGACGCAAGCCAACACTGCTGATTCTGACTGCTGGTCTGGCGGTGGGTTATCTGGTGATGGGTATGGTGGATAGCGAGTGGCCAGTATGGCTGGCAGTGGTGGCTGCGATGGTGTGCTCTTTCTTTGTGCAGTCGGGTGAAGGGGCGGTATTTGCTGTGGTGCCACTGATCAAACGCCGTTTGACCGGTCAGATTGCCGGTATGACCGGTGCGTATGGCAACGTCGGTGCGGTTACCTATCTGACGGTATTGTCTCTGGTTGAATACTCGACCTTCTTCTTGGTTATCGCAGGTACTGCAGTGATTGGTTTTATCGCACTGTTAGCGATGAAAGAACCCAAAGGCCATATGACAGAAGTGAACGAAGATGGCACGGTTGAAATGATCAGTGTGAATTGATTCTGGCATTCGATTTTGGGGGCTTGTTATTCTGTCGTCTTCAACTCCCCTTCTGATGACGGAAGCAGTTAGCCCCCTTTTTTATTATCCTGAAAGCACCCGGTTTACCGGGTGCTTTTTTATTGGTTTTCCAATGTATTTAGCAGATGAGAGGTGGTAGATGCCGACAAGTACACCGGCGATAACGCCATCTGACCGGCTGGATTTGCGTATTGGTGGTTGTTCCGACAAGGGCGTCAAACCGCAGAATCAGGATGCCTTTGCTGCCTGGCAGGCAGATTTGCCGGTCACCCGTTACAAGGGCGTGGGTATTTGCCTGGCCGATGGGGTCAGCAGCAGTGACAATGCCCAGCAGGCCAGCGTGACCAGTGTGACGCATTTTTTGCAGGACTATTACAGCACACCGGAAAGTTGGGATGTCAAAAGTGCGGTCAGCAAGGTGATGTCATCGTTAAATGCCTGGCTGTTCCATCATGGCCAGCAAGCATCGGCTCGCCATAACGGTCTGGTGACTACCTTCAGCGGGGTGATCGTCAAGTCATCAACGGCACATGTTTTTCATGTCGGTGACAGTCGTTTGTACCATTACTCTGATGGTTCCCTGGAGCAGGTTACTCGGGATCATGTGCAGCAAGGAGGACGCTATTTGTCCCGAGCGCTGGGTATGGATAGTCACCTCGAAGTGGACTATTTGCAGCGAGAACTGAAGGCGGGTGATGTGTTGCTGCTCACCTCGGATGGTGTCCATGGGCATTTGCCAACCGAAGCATTACGTGACTGGATTGCCGCTTTGCCACCAGAGGCCAGTCAATATCAACTGGAGCAAGCGTGTCAGCGGCTGATACAACAAGCGCTGGCGAACAAGAGCGAAGATAACCTTACCTGTGTTGTGGTGCAGATTGTCAGCCTGCCGCGAAAAGAACTGGGCGAATTGACCCGAGAAGTCGGTTCCCGTGTTATTCCTCCCGTATTGGAACCCGGTCAGAAACTGGATCGTTACGAAGTACTGAAGGTATTACACGCCAACAGCCGCAGTCACGTTTACCAGGTTCGGGATCGTTTTACGGCAGATTTGTTTGTACTCAAGGCTCCATCGATCAACTTCGAAGATGATGACCAATACTTGGAATCCTTTGCCCGTGAACAATGGGTTGGCTGTCGTCTCGATCATCCCAATCTGATGAAAATGCTGCCGCAGCAAGAGAACAGCCAGTTTGTTTACCTGGTATCGGAATGGCTCGAGGGCGTCGACTTGCGGCAATGGAGTTATGATCACCCGGCGATGGATCTGGCCACGGCAAGAAATATGATCAAACCAGTGATTGCCGGTTTAAGGGCTTTGCAACGGCGGGGCATGGTGCATCGGGATATCAAGCCGGAAAATATTCTGGTGCAGCCGGATGAGCAGATCAAAATCATCGATTATGGCGCAGTTGCGGTAAAAGGTCTGACGGAGCTGAACTCTGGTGTGATTGAGCAACGACCGGAAGGGGATATTCAATACATGGCCCCGGAATACTGGCTTGATGGCCTGGCGACAACGGCCAGTGATCAGTATTCATTGGCGGTAACCTTGTATCAGATGCTGTCTGGCGAGTTGCCTTATAACATCCCGTTACTGCATCGACGTGGCGCCAAATCGGCGACCGACTGGCATTATTCTTCCTTGCGAGAGCATCGTCCGGATTTACCGCTATGGCTGGATCTGGCTTTGAAAAAAGCCTGTCATCCGGTGGCCAGCCAACGTTATGGCAGCTTTTCAGAATTTGAAGCCGATTTATACAAACCGAATGAGCAGTTGTTGCGGGGTCATGAACGCAAGCCGCTTATAGAAAGGGCGCCAACATCCTTCTGGCAGGTCAGTACCGGTGTGCTGGTGCTATTGCTGTTATTGCAGTGGTGGTGGTTTCGATCGGGGAGCCTGTAACGCTGGAATGGAGTTTCCTCACAAGTATTGTGGGGAAACTCCCAGCCGCTCGATAAATCGAGCGGCTGCTTTACTCCGACCTGCTGACCTGTGCTGCACTTTGTTATTTTTATTCGTGTGCAGCCAAGAATTGGTGCAGGTTATGAGCTGTGATCAGAACTTGGTTTCGGCCCAGATCCACAGTTTGTCAGTATCTGCACCGGTGTCGCCTTTGCTATACATCGCAGACTTGATGCCGACGGTGGTGGTTTTGCCCACTTTTTTGGCAACCAGCAGGTCGAGTTCAGAGCCCAAATCGGCGCCGCCGTCATCGGCACCAAACTCATGGTACATACCCAGCAATTTGTAGCCCTTGAACATACCAACGGCTTTCAGATAGGTATCGGTCAGACCAGAGGCAGGCGTTGACAAGAACTTGTCGGCCCAGCCGTTAAAGGCGTGCTTGGTCGCTAATGAAGTTTGGAAACCGTAGGCACCATCGTCGCTGCCGAGTATTTCATGACCCACAAAGACTTTGGCAGCCGAGATTGCGGTACCCAGTTCCAGCGCCATGTAGGTGGCATCGTTATTGTCTGTAGACTGGGATGCGTAGGTAGCAGAGTACATGATGCTGCTGGCCTTGCCGTTGATGCTGGCACCGATGGTGTCGTCTTTGGCATCGGTATCATCGTTCTTGAGGAAGTAACCGAAACCGGTCAGTTTCACCGCGTCAGATACCTTGTAGGAAACGTTCAGCAGGTGGTCAGTAACGTCTACTTCCTGAAACAGGATACCGTTGACTTGATCAAGGTAAGCGTAGGTCAGGGATAGATCACCGGTTTTGTAATCCAGTTTGACGGCATCGTAGGTTTGTTCATTCTGGCGCCAGCCAACGTTACCCACAAAACGAGCGTTATCCAGAATGATACGCTGACGACCAACAACGGCCGCGAAGTCGTCCTTGGCGTAGCTGATCTGGGCACGGTTGATTTCGTTACCGGTTGGGTCGGCTACCGGATCAAATCCTGGTGTCAGCGCGGCGTATTCATCCTGAAAGGCATGCACCATTTCGTTTTCAATCAACACCTTGAAGCCATTGTAAACACCGCTTTCATAACCAAGGCGTGAGCGCAGAGTAATGGCTTCGGCTGCTTTGGTACCGCCGTCGGTATCATTGGTTTCATAACGCAGACGGAAATCCGCCAGCATTTTGCCGTCTTCAAGGGCTTCGGCAACGGATGCCTGGGCGATGCCGGATTGAGTGGCAGCCAGAGTAATAGCAACGGCGAGTAAAGACTTATAGTACATGGAACGTTCTCCTTCATAGACGTCCGGAGGCTTTTTGCAGACCAGCCGATCCCCGTCCGGTGTTGGTGAACACCAGAAAGGGGGCGGAGGTTGCGCCCCTTGTTTGTGATATTAAATAGGGTGTTACGCTACTTTTTCGTTAGCGTCGGGTTTGCTCTTCTTTGCCGGGCTGATGTCTTCAACCTTCTTTTGTTTTTCGTACAGGAATTGCAGCACCTGATGTCTCAGGTGGTTATAACGGGGGTCATCGGCCAGTTCCAGACGGTTACGTGGCCGTTCCAGGTCGATTTCCAGAATTTCGCCAATGGTCGCCGATGGGCCATTGGTCATCATCACGATCCGATCCGACAGTAAAACGGCCTCGTCGACGTCGTGGGTGATCATGATGATGGTGTTATTCAGTTCCTTCTGAATGTCCATCAGGGAATCCTGCAGGTGGGCACGGGTCAGGGCGTCCAGCGCCCCGAACGGCTCGTCCATCAGTAAAATGTCTGGTTCCATCGCCAGCGCACGGGCAATACCGACCCGCTGCTTCATACCACCAGAAATTTCGTCCGGGCGTTTGTGCATGGCGTGGGTCATGTGCACCAGTTCAAGGTTGTGTTCAATCCAGGCACGCATCTCGGCTTTGGATTTCTTCCCCTTGAAGACGGTTTTGACGGCCAGCTCAACGTTTTGATAAGCAGTCAGCCACGGCAACAGAGAGTGGTTCTGGAACACAACAGCACGTTCAGGGCCGGGTTCGTTGACTTCACGGCCGTGCAGCATCACGCCGCCTTCAGTGGCTTGCAGCAAGCCCGCAACGATATTCAGTACGGTGGATTTGCCGCAGCCCGAGTGACCAATCAGGGAGATGTATTCACCCTGCTTGATTTTCAGATCCACGTCGATCAGGGCGCGGAATGAGCCTTTTGCGGTTGGAAATTCGATACCAACGCGGCTGATGTCAAGGATAACGCTCATAATAAATTCTCCGGTGTCGATTGACGTGACTTAGCGTACGTTGGCGGATTTGTCCCAGGACACTGCTTTTTGCAGGCTGAGCATGAGGCGGTCGAGGGCAAAACCAATCAGACCAATGGTGATAACAGCAACCATAATACGGCCGAGGGAGTCGGATGATCCGTTCTGGAACTCATCCCAGACGAACTTGCCGAGGCCTGGGTTCTGGGCCAGCATTTCAGCTGCGATCAATACCATCCAGGCAATCCCCAGTGACAGGCGCAAGCCGGTGAACATCATCGGAATGGCCGATGGCAGTACAATCTTGGTGACATGGGTAATAAAGTTCAGACGCAGTACCTGGCTGACGTTTTGCAAATCCGGTGAGATAGAGGCAACACCGACGGAAGTATTCAGCAGGGTAGGCCACAGGGAACACAACATCACCGTGATCATGGAGTTGATAAACGACTTGGGTACGGTCGGATCATCAGAGACATACACAGCGCTGACAACCATGGTCACCAGTGGTAACCAGGCCAATGGCGATACCGGTTTGAATATCTGGATGATCGGGTTGAACGCGGCATTCAGCGTTGAGCTAAGACCGGTCAGAATGCCCAGTGGAATGGCGATAATCGATGCCAGAATAAAACCGGTCATGACGGTGATCAGGCTGGTTAGAATCTGATCGAAATAGGTGGCTTTACCTGTGTAATCACGAATTTTGGGTACGTAATCCGGGTCGTTCGCCATACGGGCTGCATTGCGCTCATCCTGGCGCTCATAAAAGGCCTCGGCTTTTTCGCGCTCTGCAAAATGTTCCGCAATCAGACCTTTGCTTTGTTCGTAAACATCGGCCGGGCCGGGGAAATTACCCAGCGAGGTTTCGATATTGCTGGCCGCTCCGTGCCAGATCATCAAAAATACCAGGATACCTGCCAGCGGTACGCCAATGGCTTTGGCTATGATCTGGACATTCTGGCTTATGTTGTCGCCCTGTATGATTTTCACGATGGGCTCAAGCCACGGCAGGTTCGACAGTGCAATATTCATTTTTTATATCTCCGGGGTAGCGGGGTAGTTGCTGACTTTCGGGGAAACTTCCCCGCTATGTGTCGTGTGCCTGCCATCACTTGTGGCGTTGGCAGGCACACTGATCAGACCTATCTATGGATAGTTAGATAGTGTCGTCACCTTTCAGACCAATCTTGAATTTCTTCAAGTAGGCATTAGGTTCTTTGCCATCGTAGGTAATACCATCGATGAACTGGGTTTGTGGTGCCTTGAAGCCGTCTTCCTTGCCGAAGTCAGGGAAGTCAGCCGCTTTCAGTTTGCCTTCCTTGATCAGCTCTTTGGCAGCTGTGGCATAGATGTCAGGACGGTAGACTTTTTTGGCCACGTCCATATACCAGCTGTCTGGCTTCTCGTCGGCAATCTGACCCCAACGACGCATTTGGGTCAGGTACCAGATAGCATCGGAGTAGTACGGGTAGGTGGCGTTGTAACGGAAGAACACGTTGAAATCAGGCACGTCACGCTTGTCGCCTTTCTCGTATTCAAAGGTACCGGTCATGGAATTGGCGATAACGTCGTAATCGGCGCCGACGTAGTCAGATTTGGAGAGAATTTTTACAGCTTCAGGACGGTTGGCGTTGTTGTCCGCATCCAGCCAGGCTGCTGCACGGATCAGTGCCTTGACCACGGCTTTATGGGTAATCGGGTATTTTTCAGCCCATTGCTGGCTTACACCAAAGACTTTTTCAGGGTTGTTTTTCCAGATTTCATAGTCAGTAACCACCGGTACGCCGATACCTTTAAATACGGCTTGCTGGTTCCAGGGTTCGCCCACGCAGTAACCATAGATGGTGCCAGCTTCCATGGTGGATGGCATTTGTGGTGGCGGGGTGACAGACAGCAGCGCATCGGCGTTGATCTTACCGGAGGTATCGCCCTTGGCTGGTGCATAGTAGCCAGGGTGAATGCCGCCAGCCGCCAGCCAGTAACGCAGCTCATAGTTGTGCGTGGATACCGGGAATACCATACCCATGTTGAACGGCTTGCCTTCCGCCTTGTACTTGTCAACGACCGGCTTCAGTGCATCTGCCTTGATCGGGTGCACTGGCTTGCCATCGGCACCCATAGGCACGTAAGGCTTCATTTGCTTCCAGATGTCGTTGGAAACGGTAATGGCATTACCATTCAGATCCATGCTGAAAGCGGTGATGATGTCGGCCTTGGTACCAAAACCAATGGTGGCACCGAGAGGCTGGCCTGCCAACATGTGTGCACCGTCGAGCTGGCCATCAATAACGCGATCCAACAGTACTTTCCAGTTTGCTTGCGCTTCCAGAGTGACGTACAGGCCTTCGTCTTCGAAATAGCCTTTTTCATACGCAATGGCTAGAGGAGCCATGTCAGTCAGCTTGATAAAGCCAAACTTGAGTTCTTCTTTTTCAGGATACTCTTTCGCCAGCGCTGCAGGTGCACCAATTGTTACCAGACCAGTTGCCAGAATGGCGGCGCTGGTCAGTAATTTCCGGCGCAGTTGGTTAATTCCTTGCATTATGCTTCCTCTCTCTGGAGCGGGTTTTTAAACAAAAAAAAGGCGCGACAACGATTAACGTTGTAGCGCCTTTGCTTGGATTCTGTGTTTTCAAATGAAGCCCGCCGTTGGGCTTATGTATGGACTGTTATTCAAACGCTGTGCCAAAAGCGTTTAATAAACCAGAAAAATGAACGAAACGGGCCAGAAAGCCCGAATAGCGGGCATTCTGTTGGCCTTGAATCGATATCTTTTCCCTGGGTCGTGAACGGTATGGCATCGTGATCGCACGATATGACAGCACAAATCTGGTGCAGCATGTTGCTAGCCCACCCCGGTTTGGGGCGTTTATTGACCGATGGCTCCAGGGTAGGTTGTGGCTTTACGGAGGGGCGACAGTGGGCAGACTACGAGGTTTCAGGGAAGGAAGGGTACTGATGGGGTGTCACTGATGGGGTGTCATATGGCCCAGGCAGTGCCCGCATGCCAAACCAGTGGCATGCGGTTTGGCTTGGTCAACGACGATAGGTAAACGCAGTGGGTGACATGACAATGCCTTCGAGTTGCCATTCTTCGCTGTGATCCAACGACAGTTGGGTGCCTTCCAGCAAGGTGGGTAGCTGCAGCGCCTGGTGGTACAGATCGGTGCGGTAGCAGTGGCTCACCACTTCTTCACAGTCCAGTGCGGAACTGACCCAGCCCCAGCGTTGCATCTGTTTCAGGAACCAGCAGCCATGTTCCTGCCATGGATAATTGGCGAGAGAACGATGGAATATCAACATATCCGGCTGTTGTTGTTTGGTTTCACCAGTGCGGTAGATAAATTCGCCGACCAGAGCAGGCAGGGCTGCGGCAAGGGGTACATGAATGGCTTCAGCCAGTAATGTGCCTGCGGCGTTGCGATTCTCATCCAGCCAGACCGTCGCCTTGTCCAGTGCACGTACCAGCGCCAGAGTGGTATTGGGATGGGCGTTGGCCCACTCCTGAGTCAAGCCGAGTACCTTGTCTGGGGCACTGCTCCATAAGTCGGGGCCAGTCAGCAGGCATTCACCGACATTTTTCTGGATAGCCACTGAGTTCCAGGGCGCACCAGCACAAAATCCGTCAATGTGAGACAGCGACAGGTGATCTACCATCTGTGACGGTGGCAGAACGACCAGCGTGACGTCCTGATCCGGGTCAACACCTGAGGCTGCCAGCCAGTCACGCAGTAACAGATTATGAATGGAGTAAGGGTAAACGGTGGCAAACACCAGCGGTTGACCGCCGTAAGAACGCCGTGCCTTGATAACCTGTTTTAATGCCTTGCCAGCAGCGACGGCGTTACCGGCTAGAGCATGCTCAGGAGAATTGGCGTCCAGTTGTTTGCCTAACGATCGTGAGATGGTAAAGGCGTTGCCATTCAGGCCGAAGGCAAAGGGGGTCATCATGGCTTTTTTCAGGCCGCCAAGACCGAGATGGGTTGCCAATAGCATGGGGGCCAGCATCTGGGCACCATCGAGGTGACCGACCAGTACCTTGTCGCGAATATTGGCCCAGGATACTTCTTGTTGCAGTTCGACGTGAAGGCCCTCGGCCTCAAAATAGCCCTGGGTATCGGCAACCAGTAATGGAAGGCTGTCACTCAGTGGCATGTAGCCCAGTATCAGGTCGGATTTTTCCAGTTGGGTATCAGTATCTGTCATAGTCAGGTTAACCGTTCAGCAGGTTCATCACCGAAATGATGTTTTTAGCGACATCGACCATACGTTGGCCACGATCCATAGCCATCTTGCGCATGGCGTGATACGCCTCTTCTTCCGACATGTTCTTTTGCTTCATCAACAAAGATTTGGCTTCGTCCAGCAAGCGTCGGTCAGCCAGCTGGTTTTTGGTTTTTTCCAGTTCACCACGTAATGCCTGAAACTCCCGGAAACGGGCGACGGCGACATCCATGATCGACTTGACGCGGGCAGGATTGAGCCCGTCGACGACGTAGGCGCTGACACCCGCACGCACTGCTTTTTCAATGGTGGCGGGGTCGTCTTCATCGGAGAACATAATCACCGGTTTAGGGTTATGTTGGTTAAGCACGGTCATGTGCTCCAGCATGTCTCGGTCGGGACTTTCGATGTCGATAATGATGACGTCTGGCTGGTGTTCCATCACCTTTTTCATCAGGCCCTGAGCACTGGCCAGACAGGCAACGACTTCGCAGCCGGCATCCGACAAGGCCTGCTGCAGGATCGCGGCACGAGGCGCCTGATCGTCGACAACCATGATTCGGGGTGTTGCGTTTTTCCCCGGTCTTTTTTGTGATTCACGGTGGGACATTATGTTGAGCTGTATCTCGGCAAGTTAGGAGAGCGATGGTAGCAGTTTTTGGCGGAATAGCAGCAGCGTATGGGAGCGACTGACTGTTGTCATGGACGCAGCTGCCAATGCCGGATTTCTGCTATCTCCTTGCCGGTGCCGGGTTTTAAAACGGGATAGCAGGCAAGCTGGAGCCGGAATAAGGCATGTTCTTCCGTCTTACTTACATGCTCGCTAAGTGTTGACAGGGTTAATTGCTATATTATGGTTAATTTCCGACTATTTAACTGGGTTATTCTTCAGTCTTGGCCCGAATTTTGGGAGAATAGCCGCTCTTTGGCGTCCGCCAGTCCGTGTATACAAGAGCTTGAAATTTATGTCGCAGTCCAACCAGCAGCCGGTCACCACCGAGGTACCGCATCTGTTTTCGCATTTCCCCTATTGGGCCGAGTGTTTCGGCACCGCACCGTTTTTACCAACGTCGCGAGAGGAAATGGATCAGTTGGGCTGGGACAGCTGCGACATTATTGTCGTGTGCGGTGATGCTTACGTGGATCATCCCAGCTTCGGTATGGCCGTCATTGGGCGGTTGCTGGAAAGCCAGGGTTTTCGTGTTGGTATGATATGTCAGCCGGACTGGAACAATCCGGACGACTTTACCCGACTGGGCAAGCCGAATTTCTACTTCGGCGTGTCGGCGGGCAATATGGACTCACTGATCAATCGTTATACCGCCGACCTCAAGGTACGCTCGGAAGATGCCTATACCCCCGGCGGTGAACCTGGCAAGCGCCCGGATCGGGCGGTGATTGTTTATTCCCAGAAAATACGTGAAGTTTACAAAGACGTCCCGATTGTTATCGGTGGTATCGAAGCCAGTTTACGCCGTATTGCCCAGTATGATTACTGGAGCGATCAGGTGCGGCGCTCGGTACTGATTGACTCCGGCGCTGACATTCTGCTTTACGGCAACGCCGAACGAGCGCTGGTGGAACTGACCCACAAGCTGGCCGAGGGCCGCGACATCAAGGATATTATCGACCTGCGCGGCACCGCAATTCTGCGTGATGCGCCACCGCAAGGCTGGACAGAAATCGACTCTACCCGTATCGACTGGCCGGGGAAAATCGACGTCATTGCCAACCCGTACGAAATGAAAGAAGCCAACAGTGAAAGCTGTGCCTCGGATCAGCAAGCCGCTGAAGCGGGTATTGAGGCCGGTGTGGACGCGGACGTCATGCCGATTAAAATTATACCCATGCCATTGCAGCGCAAGGTCGAACACGACAACAGTCGCACCTATATTCGTTTACCCTCGTTCGACAAGGTACGTAACGACAGTGCTCTTTATGCTCATGCCTCACGGGTGTTACATCAGGAATCCAACCCCTACAACGCTCACCCCTTGATGCAAAAGCACGGCAGCCAGGAAGTATGGGTCAATCCGCCCCCGATCCCGCTGGAAACCGATGAAATGGATGCTGTCTTTGCGTTGCCGTATCAGCGTATTCCCCACCCGGCGTATGGTGAAGCGCGTATTCCCGCCTACGATATGATCCGTTTCTCGGTGAACATCATGCGTGGCTGCTTTGGTGGCTGCACTTTCTGCTCTATTACCGAGCACGAAGGCCGCATTATCCAGAGTCGCTCCCAGGAAAGCATCATTCACGAGATTGAGGAAATCCGTGACAAGGTGCCAGGATTTACCGGCACCGTCTCCGATCTCGGTGGCCCAACCGCCAATATGTACATGCTCAAGTGCAAGAGCGAGACGATTCTGAAAAATTGCCGTCGCCTGTCATGCGTGCATCCGGGGATTTGTAAAAACCTCGAAACCAGCCATAAACCGACCACCGAACTGTACCGTGCCGCTCGTGCCTTGCCGGGGATCAAGCGTATTGCCATTGCCTCTGGCCTGCGTTACGACCTCGCTGTGGAAGACCCGGAATACGTCCGTGAACTGGTGACTCATCATGTCGGTGGCTTGTTAAAAATTGCTCCGGAGCACACCGAAAAAAACGTCCTCAATAAAATGATGAAACCGGGGATGGGTACCTACGACAATTTCAAACGTATGTTCGACAAGTTTTCGAAGGAAGCGGGTAAGGAGCAGTACCTGGTGCCGTACTTTATTGCTGCGCATCCGGGTACCGAAAACGAAGATATGATGAATCTGGCCCGCTGGCTCAAGAGCCAGAAAATGCGCGTTGACCAGGTACAGACCTTCTATCCGTCACCGATGTCACTGGCCACTGCCATGTACCATTCTGAGCGCAATCCGTTGCAACGGATGAGTTATAAAACGGCAAAAATGACCATTCCCCGTGATATTGAACAGCGTCGGCTGCAAAAAGCCTTCCTGCGCTACCATGACGAACGTAACTGGCCGATGTTGCGTGAAGAACTCAAGCGTATGGGTCGACACGACCTGATTGGCAAAGGCCCTAATGCCCTGATCCCGGCGGAAGATGCACCGGCAGGAGGGCGTCAGCGTCCGGGCTATCAAGCCAAAGGCCGAGGTGTGCAGGGCAAGGTGGCCAAGCAGCAGTCGGTTGCCTCAAAAGCCGAAGCAGCCAGCAAACCGCGTACTCAAGGTAGTGTGGTAAGCAAGGGCACGACAGGCAACAGTGGCGGCAAAAATACCGGCAAAGCGCAATTACCAAAACGCGTTCGAAAATTGAAGTAATCATTTTGCCTCGTTCCCAAACAGAGTATGGGAACGAGGCAAAATGACGTGTGATGGTTGTAACCGACCGACGTAGGGCCCGGCTCCGTCCGTGGCCTAGCAGGCCGTTGATTTTATTCCTGATGTCTACTGGCTTTGGTAAAATGCTCTTTTTCAATGGATTCCCGGACTCCCATGCGTGGCGCTGACATTACTCAAGAGCCTCTGTTCACCACCATCAAACTGGATGAACGGGTTCCCACCCTTTGAGATCCATCAAAATCCTGTTCGATCAGGCGCTCACCCACATCGATTGGAAGCTCAGCCTGATCTATTCCGAGCGTGGGCGGGAATCCATTCCTCCGGAGCGTTTATTGAGAGCCTTGCTGCTGCAAATCCTCTTCAGTATTCGCAGCGAACGGCAACT
>OJIO01000183.1_pt1 | contig 50261 bp, 42 predicted proteins | sample 1595621 | NCBI WGS metagenome assembly OJIO01 (sample SAMN05416776, study PRJEB24817) | seawater metagenome | isolation source: Sea water | place: Canada:Atlantic | collected 2013-07 | reverse complement strand
CAGCTCGAAAAAGAGAACGACCGGCTACGCAAGCAGATCGAGATTCAGAATGGCTTCCTGACGCTCCAAAAAAAAGCCTTGGATCTGCTGGACATGCTCGACGAGGACGCGTCATGAATCAGTTATCTTCTGCCAGCTAATACCTATCGCATAGAACAAGCGAAAAAATGCCAAGCTCTGCTCGATAAAACTTTTCAAAACTGCTACTTTTTAACCCTAACGGCAGCGTGTAAGCGGCACTGTTTTTCCATTGCTCACCACTAAGATTCAGTAAAAGCCATAGGCTAGTGGTGGGCAGTTTGGTGGGCAAACAGGCATTTTTGAACGGTTTCTTTTCGATAACTTATTAATTTTATTGTGGTCTAGGCCACTACTCCACAAGCAGATCCAGAATATTGAATAATGTTTCATAGGCGTTCAGCTGAGTAACAGTGCCTGAATTTCTCACGACTGAGGCGCAGTTGCTTCAATACCTTGTTCTGCCCGGAGACGATGCAAATCTGGAAAACGGACTTTGCCAGGTCGATAGCGATGATACTAATATCAGTCATGTGGACGCTCCTCATATTTGGGGAGCGTCCATCTCATCAACTATGCTGACACAGCGGGTGCTTGGCGCGCTTTACTGTCTAAACACTCATCCAGACGCTCGAATTTATAGTATTGATATTCGCTCACGGTGACCTTGCTATGTGTTAATGGTGAATTGAAAAGTTTGTTTTAACAAAGGCTGTACCTGAACCATTCTGGCGACAGGCTCACCTTTTAAATAACGTCTCGGATCGATGATGATAAATCCCCAAAACTGTAAAAATCGCTCAATAAATCTTGATTCGATTAACGCACTCAAATTTCTTTCAGGTGAGATGTAATCGTCTGGAGAGAATGCCAATAACACATCGGGGAAAGCCGTCACCACCTCTTCAATAAGATCATCCACGCTCTTGTGGCTTTGTATACGCCACAACATAAACAGCCAAAAGGTACGCAAATCGACATCTTGCTCAAAACCGTCTAAATATCCCCAGTTATATTTTCTAATTGCGGCTTCTAGCATAAGTTTGAAGAATGCCTGTATACCTTGGGCCTGATACTGTTTTTGAGCTGACTTTTTAACATGATAACGGCCGCTGCGTCGGTAAATAATGCCGCTAATTTCGGCCAAAACTCGTGTGTAGTGCAACGCATTGAACTTATCTTCATTACTGCCAGCAAACTCGCTGATGCTGATATTTATTGGAAACTGAGAGACGGCAAACCCAGGTAATAACTCACTGGCCTGCTTGACTAATTTAGCCGGTAAGTTGCCTTTGCTGGTTGCTTTAAATGAACCATTATTCTCCATTGATTCATCGAGAATGAGTGCTAAATAGCGCATCACAGGGCTTGCAGAAAGGTCGTCTGGCGTGCTGATTGTCACCCACTGTAATTCATCAAAAGAGGCATAGAGCCAATTGGCCATTTGCGTCGGAGTCACACCACAAAAATCTGGATGAGGTTGATTATTGCGATCCTGTACTTTGTGCTGCAAAGCGACGTCGAGTTCATCGGGGGTCAAATCCGGGTTCATAGCCAGCATAGCTTCGACACCATCAAATACTTGCGCATGCTGCTTGGATACGTTGTCCATACAGCAACGCTTATATTTTTTACCACTGCCACAGTGGCAAGGATCGTTACGACCGAGTTTCATTATTGACTTCTCTTATTCTTTCAGAGCCTTTATTAAAAATTGAATCGCTCTTTGCAAAGAGCCAACTACCTTTCGTGTATACCAGTACAACCTCATTCCGGCTATGCAGCACGCGCAGGCCATCTTAAAGCATTATCCTTGTGAAAAAAACGCCGCGTTTTCCTGTCTGCGCTGATTCAATGTCTTATTGAGCGCGGACACTGTCGCGTTACTGATCCCTTGTTGCTGGGCAAGATAAGTAAATTGGCTGATGGCTTCTGCGACTTCTTCAATGACTTGCCTTGCATCATGCCAACTCCCATAGCCAGCACTTGCTGCAAGTTTTTGCATTACCTTAATCGGTGGCGCTTTGCCATAACCTCCGAACGCAGTGGCGTGTTCGTTAAACGGGTGCGGGCTATAAGCTACTTGGGACAGCAGTGCGATTATTGGTAGGTTGAGTGAGCTGATAAAGCCGATCAAGCGAGTCGAGTGACAGCCAAAGCAACAGTAATTGGCGAAATGAAATTTTCCCTGTCAGCTCAAACTTCTTAATGGTTGCGGCCGGTACGCAGCTACGCTCCGCAAGCGCGTGCGTGACAGTTTTGCGCGTTGGCGTAACTCACGCAAATAAGCAGCATACGCTTGGCTAACATCGGTATCATCAAGTAAGGTGAAATTCATCCGCAACGACTCACTGGACACAGTTATATCCATTGTAGCGGTAAAAAAACCAAAAATAGCCACCATTGTATCCATAAAAAGAAAAGGTGTTGAAAATTCACTCGATAAGCCTTTCAAAACTGCTATTTTTTTAACCCTGACAGCAGCATAAAAACGGCACTGTTTTTCCATTACCTACCACTACGATTCAGCAAAAGTCAAAGGTAACTGGTGGGCAAATCCAAAATATAGAATAATAAAAAAGCCAGTCAGAGACTGGCAAAGATATAAAACGAGGAAGATTGGAACTTACTTTCAGCGTTCTGCCTATGGAATACCGGGACAAACCCGATGAGAGTTGCTTTTACCACACACGACTCACATAACAACTGATAACGAAGGTGTCATAAAATCGTGTAATAAAAACAGGATCGATCCGAGCATTCGACAAGCAACTCGGCTGACCAAAATTTTCATCAACCGAGCACAAGAAATATTATATAAACTGCATCAAAACATCAATATCAATCTAATATCAATAAATAGTATAAAACAAACACGTCAGACCCATTCGAACTATAAATAAATAATTCATCCAACGGTAACATAGCAAGGAAAATTTCAATCTATTGATTTAAAAGCCCGAATTCACATATGATTTATTGACATTAACAACGCAATATTCATCCATACGTCATAAAACTGCGGAAGAATCACTATCCCGGCCTGCACCATACCCACCCTTGAACCCGATGGTTTGACAGGCAGCAAAAGCTTCAAGAACCCAGGTGTCGCAATGAATCTGTATCAGGATGCCCTAGTACTACCAGCCCGGCTGCTGCAAGAAGAAAAGCCAAGGCTGCTGCGTTTCATAAAAAACAGAGTCCCTTCCAACCAGGAACCGGAAGACATTTTTCAGGAGGCCGTGGCACGCTCGTTGGGACGCTTTAAGGAAGGCCACAGCACCTCCGATCCGGTGGGCTACACCTATCGGGTCGTGATGAACATCATCAATGACTTTTACCGCAACCAGGAAGAAGTACAGTCACTGCACGAGTTGCCAGAAAACACATTTGCCAGCGAAGCCCCACAACCCGAACGTGTGATTGCTGCCAAGCAGAGGCTAGAAATGTTCATGACCTGCGTTGCCAGCCTACCGGAGGAAACCCGCAACCTCATCATACTGCGCAAGGTGCATGGCCTCACCAACAGCCAGATAGCCGCGCGACTGGGGGTTTCCGGCAAGACCATCGAAAAACGCATCAATCGGGCGATGAAATCCATAGAAGGACGAATGGAACAAAGTATCGAATACCGTCCATCCAGCATTCGCAACAAGGTCAAATAATGAACAGGGCAACACCACTTCCCACGCTGACACATCACGAAGAAGAGCGCATCTGCCACTGGTTTTTACACGGCGGTCTGGAGCAGGCAAACGACCAGCAGCGGCTGGAATTTGACCACTGGCTGGCAGAAAGTGAAGCCCGCCAGCATAAGGCCGACGCTATTTCCGGCATCTGGAACGATCCCGAATTCAGTGCCGCGCTGGCGGCCTTCGACACCAACACATTCGCCGATGAACAACCAAGCCCTCAGAGCTCTTATGCCTCAAGCAACCGCTACCGTTGGCCAGCGGCCATTGCCGCCTGCTTGGTGCTGGCAACAGCCATCGTTCTGCACCTCGCACCCAGTGGCAGCCGCCTGCTCAGGCTCCAGACTGAGCGTTTACAAACCAGCCAGCACCCACTTGAAGATGGATCAATTGTGGATATGAGCAGCAACACTGAGCTGCTGGTTCGCTATGAGCGTGCCGAGCGCCACATCGACCTGACCCAGGGCGAAGCCAAGTTTTCCGTCGCCAAAAATCCGCAACGACCATTTATTGTCCAAACCCGGCAGGCAGCCATGAAAGCGCTGGGGACGGTCTTTAACGTCGACCAGCGCGGCTCGATTACAGAGCTCACTGTGCTGGAAGGTCGGGTCGAAATCAGCCCCATGAGCGGTCAGGGTCAAAAGACCGTGTTAACAGCGGGTCAACGCATTCGGGTCAGCCAACGCGCGTTAGGCGTCATCAGTCACCTGGACACTGACGCAACCAGTGACTGGGAACATGGTCTGCTGGTCGCCGAAAACTTGCCACTGGCGGAACTGATCATCGAACTCAACCGCTATTCCAACCGACACTGGGCAGCCGCCGACAACGTCAACGAACTGACCGTGAACGGCCGTTTCAATTTACGCGACACCAATAAAAATCTGGTGATCCTGCAGGCATTATATGGTCTTGAAAATCATCCACGAGCCGTTATAAACACCGATATCCAGACCATTTACCTGACCCTCCCCGATATAGATCAAAAAGCGAATCAAGAGACGGATAAAGGGATGAATCAAGGCTGATCATGGGCACTGTCAGCCGTGCCCCACTGATACGCCGTTGCTGTGAATGCCTCCAGACAAATCATCGGATGCCCCGTATTCAGCGGCCAGCTCTGGCGCAGTATCCCGGTATCTGCCTGATCATCGGCCTAGCACTACAATCACAAGTACATGCACTCGGCAGCCAGACAGCGACGAATCCAGCGACGTCTCCAACAGCCGAGTGCAGCAATAGCGATCAGCGCTACCTGCAACTGGCTTCGTCCGGGTTACAAGAAGCCACCGAGTTATTAGCCAACCGTTTTGGCTTACAACTGGTCAGCAGCGCTGACGTTGTGGCGCTACCAGTTGAAAATAACCCCACCCCGGCCTGCCGAACTCTGCCCCAGTGGCTAAGCCTGCTACTGCCCGACCACATCGGCTATCGAGTGATTGAAGACACCCTGGTGCTCTCGGCACACCTGGCACCAGCCGCGCAAACCACAACGACCACCACAATAAAAGCGACACCAACTGCCAACACCGACTTTCCCAATGAAATATTAGTCACTGCCGCGCTACAAGCTGGCGCTACCCGACGCAGTGCTCCAGAACTGACCGGCAACCATGATTTCAAGTTTGACCGTGAGCAACTCCGCCAAACCGGAGTCCGTAACCTGCCTGCAGCACTGGAACTGGCCTCTGGCGTCAAGATAGAAAATAATCGCTACGCCATCATTCGTGGCATGACCGGACGTTACCAAACTATTCAGATCAATCGAGGAGAGCTCCCAAGCCTGGATCCTGCCGGGCAAAACTTTCCGCTCGACTTCATCCCGCTCGGAATTCTCAACAGTGTCGATCTGCAAAAATCCGTGTATGCCGATGCCCCCGGCCAGGCCAGTGCTGGCATTCTCAACCTCGACACCATGCAACTGCCTGAACACGACTACGCCCAACTGGCTACCAGCTATCTCTATCGCCAAGGCAGCAACCATAGCTCGACGCTACAGGGCTACGTCAGCAGCAGCGACTGGTACGGGTTTGACGATGGCAGCCGACGCATTCCCGGCTTGCTACTGCACACAGCCCGCCATGGAAGCCTGGATGACCTGAGCAACACCCAACGCCAGCAACTGGGAGAAGCCGCTGCCGGCGACATGGGGCTTTATCAGGCTAATAGCCAAGGTAGTGGCGGCCTGGATATCAGCACAGGATTAAGCCGTCAGATCAGCAACGCCACTCTGGGTGGAACCCTATCGTTCAACCTGCGGGATCACTGGCAAAACACCTGGATCCAATCCACCAGCTACAGTACAGGAACCGGGTATTCCGGCTCCTCTGCCGACTTCCATCACGAAGACTCAACCCACCAACGCAGCGAACACATTATCGACCTCAGCGTCATGACAGCACTGGGCCTCGACATCAACGACGAACACTACTTCGGATTCAATGTACTTTGGCTCCACCAAAGCACCCACAGAGCCGAACTGATCGAAACCCAAGGAAAGAGCGAAAACAACTTTCCCAGCAACACAGCCTACCGCCGCGCCCTGATCAACTGGACCGAGCGCAGCCTGTTGCAACGCCAACTTTATGGCCGTCATCAATTGACCTCTGCCACCGATCTGTACTGGCAAATAGCCTCAACCCAGACCGACTACGACCGACCCCACGACCTGGATTACCGCTACTCAGCCATCTCTGAAAACAGTGACTACAGCCTCCAGCTGAGTCCATCCACCACCAACATCGGCTGGCGCAGCATGCAACAGCAAAGCCGCTCGGTCAGCCTGCATCTGAACCGGATATACAGCCTCAGAACAGACAACCATCTCCTCACCGGAGAGCTGAAATGGGGCTGGGAGAGCAGCCAAAAGCAGCGTCACGGCTACAACCTGCTCTACACGTACAGCGGCAGTGACGACCTGACCAGTAATAGCCAACTGATGGAACAACCCAATCCCAACGACATCCTGACCCCCGAACTTATTACCGGCGACGCCTCATCCAGTGGGTTTATACTACAAGACACCTTGTTCAATACCGACAGCGGCACCTCTCTTAGTGGTCGTTTCTATCGCGCCACCCAAATCAATCGCGCTACCTACCTGCTGAACGACCTGGATCTGAGCGAACATTGGCAACTTATCAGCGGCATCCGGCGCGAGTACAACCAGATGAAAGCGGCTCTCTGGAATACCGAAGCACACGCAGAAGAACCCCTGCAAACCGCCAGTCGCTGGTTGCCATCCCTCGCACTCGAATACCGCCCAGGCTTTCATCAACTGCGGGCTAATTACAGCCAAACCGTCGTCTGGCCACGATTCAACGAGCTACTGCCCGTGATTTACGAAGACCTGGACACTCGCACCAAAACCATTGGCAACCCGAATTTGAACAATTCTGACGTTCACAACTGGGATTTGTCATGGCAGTGGAAACCACTCGACAACCCACTGCGACTGGGCAGCTCGCTCTACCTGAAACGTATCCACCAACCCATAGAAGGCACATTCTCCGATAACAGTGAAGCCACCGACCAAGCCAGCTACAGCAACTACAGCTATCAAAACTCCCCCTTTGGACAAGTACAAGGCCTGGAACTGGAAGCCGACTACCAATGGCAATGGTCAGGACAAAACATCGAGATTCAAGGCCGTTACGCCAGCATCCGCTCCCGTGTTCAACAACGCGCTATCAACCAGCAAAATATTGACGAAACCGAGTCGGACTCCGACGTCATCACGGAGACAACGACATCAGGCAGCCGCCCACTACAAGGCCAACCCGCCTACATCAGCGCCCTGCGCCTGCAATACCAACCCAGCGATACACACACATTCAGCCTCGTCTACAAGCGCAGCGGCACCCAGCTCTACATCACCAGCGACCGCGACGACCTGCCTGCGGTTTACCAACAGCCAAGAAACCACCTTGACCTGAACTGGACCTATCAACTCAAACCAGCCCGCCTGACCTTCAACATCAACAACCTCATCGACACCGCCCACCGCTACCAACAAGGCGGCTACCATTACCTCAGTTACCGCACCGGAAGGGAATATTGGTTAAGCCTTGATGTAGGGTTTTGACAATACTTGAAGATGGATTTTTATATCAAAGCCACGATACAAACCCGATATTCCAAAACGACATCACAAGACAAACAAACGGAAAACTGCCCCCAAAGCCGCCAGAACAAAAAATCACGACCGAATACGGCATGGCAAACCCATAGCAGCGCCAAGGCGCATGACAGCCCAAGAAACACCCCGAAACACCAAAACCACAGCTCTAATCACCATACAAACAGCGAAACACAATGCCACCAGCCCTTTGGAATCCACCTCGTCAAATGGATCCCAATCATCAGACGTTACAATGCTCTCCGGCGGCTCCAATGCCAGGATGGCGGCAGCGAACTCTGGCGCCTCCCAGATATTCACAACCTCCTCGGCCTTCAGCCAACGGCCAGGTTGACCTCGTAACCAGCATTCAAAAGACTCCAGCTGTCGTTCGGTTGCTTGCTCACGCCCACCATGAATAAACCACTGGTATATACGGTATTCCTCAAAGGTTGAGACCTCGCTCAACTGATCCAATGTTTTCATCGCGTTACCTTGTCACCAATACCGCAGCGAGGCCTGATACTCCTCATATGTTTTTATTCCTGAATACCCCCAACACCATGCCCAATCCAACAACCCAGCCAGAAAACGAACATATTCCACCAATAACCAATAGCGCCTGTGCAGATACCAGAAAGGCCCATACCTTATGGTATGGGCCTTGGCCTGTATAACCCGACTAAAATATCAGGGTTAAAGGCTTAGTTGCAGGCTGGAGCAGTCCAAAAAGAAGCCACTTTGGCGAAAGAAGAGGAGCCAGAAGGCGAAAAGGTTGTTGGATCAACAACAGAGCAATCAACCGTCATCGCGCCAAAGTCAGCTGAAGTAATGTTCGTGGAACTGATGGCATCACAATCCTGAGTAGTACCCGTAGTATAACCAGTCACTACGATGTTGTTGAAGTAACCGTCAGTACCTTCTTTCAGTTTGAAAACGAAGTCGGTATCGGCATTGGCGTTGTCACCAACAAACTCAACATAGGCTCCTTCAACAGACGCAGTAGCCAGTGGCGTGGCTGCGTAGTTATTGGGGTTGCCAGCGAGCTCAAAAGCGTGGTCTTCAGCACCGTTTTTGTCGCCTTGTTCGATGTAAACACGTGTGATAGAACCGTGGAAACCGTAGTCCCAATCGACGCTGTCGTCACCGTTACAAGTCAGCCAGATGTCAGAAACAGCCACATCACCACCGAAGAACTCGATACCGTCATCGAAGTTTTCGTTAACGTGGATGTTATTGATGGTCGTGGCAGAAGTCACGCCGTACAGAGTCAGACCGTTGATTTCGTCACCGCCATTGGCAACAGCATCAGGATCATTTACGTTAATTTCGGTACCACCTTCGGTGATCACAACATAGCTCAGAGAGCCGCTGCTGTATTTGGCATTACCTTGCTGCTCCACTTTCAGAGCCAGGATTTCTTCGGCAGTCAGCCCTGTTGTGTCTTCATCAACAGGCTCGTCACCAAAACCAAAGTAGTAATTGCTAGAAATACCTTCCATCAGACAGGAATCACTAGAAGTACATTCATTGGCCACACCGTAACCGGACAGAATCACACCGCCCCATTGACCTTCACCGCTATAGTCTTCATCGTCACCGGAAAAATCATCATCATCCAGATAAGAGAAAACAATCGGGTCATTGGCCGTACCCTGAGCATTCATCTTGGCACCACGGGCAATTACCAGCGCAGCATTGGCATTGCTTGCTACAACATTAACACCCGCTTCAATGCTTAATACTGACTTATCGGCGCTGGCATAGCTGGTATTTTGCACATAGCCATTACCCACGGTGGTAATCCCGGTCAGTTGCCAAAGAACAGGCAAACCGGTATCGTCACTTTCGTAAGCCAGTGTAATATTACCTCCGGTGATACTGGCCGGGATCTCACAAACGGTGTAATCATCACCTTCCCAGGTTTCTTCTTCAGAAACCAGTACCCCCACATCATTACATTCAGGATCAACAGCCCAGACGCCTGCAGATGCCGCCATTACAGAAGCAGCGAGAATAAGCTTTTTCATATCAATCTCCTTCAATGTATTTCCATATAAATATCTGTACAAAAGTACAGACATCGTGTCGATCGAACAGTCCGGCTAACCCGGCTTACCAGCGAATTACTGGTCATTAGCTCCTTAGGAGCACAGCTATAATGACTCAGTAGGCGTTACAGGAATGAGTCTTATCAATAACAAAAAGGGCCGACAAAAAATTTAATCCAGCACCAAAATTCTTAATATTTAACCTAACCGTCACACAAGCAATTCCAGCAACAAAAAACTCTTTTAATATCAACCATATTTACTAGCGGTAGAATTTATTTAAAAATAAGAAATTATTTAAAACGCATAAATTATTCACAAACAACATTAAACAAATAGAACCGACTAACAGTTACATACCAGATAACAGAAAACCACCTAAAAATAACAAATAAATCCCCAAAATAAAAAAGGGGACCGAAGCCCCCTCTTAAAATTCCGTCAGCAATCAATCACCGATCGACATACCGGCATCCAGAACCAAAGTATAATCAAAAGCTCCCATATAATTATTATCTTCAATCACATCAGCATTAACAGACTGTGAAGCTGAATAATCCAGTAACCATTCATCCATCGACTCATTCCAGTTAAGATCATCCCCCATCATCACACTTTCAGAAGGGTAACGGACATTCATATCAGGTAGCGCATAGACACCATCAACGGCTTCTTCTGCCTCATCGGCATCATAGAATTTTGGCTGACCTGTTGCGAATACCCAGTTATAAGAATGCGCATCAGAAATAGTGCTGGCAGCAACCTGATCAACCAGATAGGTATCACTGTCAGGATTATTGGAAAAGTCGGCACAGGAATAGGCGAGATTATCGACCACCAGAGTGGTATCCAGCTGTGCTTTAACCGTGTCATCAATATAGAAACAGATATCAACACCTTCTCCTTTATTATATTCATCGTCCCGGCCACCAAGAACACTATTGTAGAGAAAAAGGCCACTGCCATTGCTCAGATCAATGGCACTACTCACTTCATTCCAGGGATCATACTCCTGGAAATAAGCTGAAAGGTTTGCAATCGTCGGCATAGACTGAGGCATAGCAGAGGCAGAACCTGAAATCTCTCTCTCAGCATCGGTAACATTCTGACCACGCAACATCGGGTAAAAACGGTTGCTGTCATCGCTCATCAATTCAGCATTATACCCATCACGATTCAAACGTAGCCGCTCATAAGCCCACACATACTGAATGGTTCCCTGATAACCATGATTCCAGACAATGACGCTCCCCCAGCGGTTATAATCAGCATCGAAATACAGATCAGTAAAAGCCGGAACACCACCATCAATCACCACCCGGTCTGCACCAAGATAAATATCAGGAACCTCATCACGATCACCGCGCAAGACAAGGTGATCAATCACCCCTGAACCAGCCGCATTTAACGCCAGCGTTTTATACAGGTTCACATACTGAATATCGAAATTAGAGTAATCATTATCATATCCGCCGTAATAACCGTACTTACCTTCAATATTACAAACCTGAGACCCCGTTTCAGCCGTTGCTGCATCCGGGCACTGGTTATGACGGCCAAATCCATCAACAACCAGATTCATATTAATATTCAGATACCTTTTGCTGCCTTCAGGAGTCTGTTCCTCTGCGTCGTACTCTTCTTCCCCCTGCAGCACCAGGTGCCCGCCACGGGTAATATGAATAGTACTGCCAGCAGTCTCGCCTGATAACTCCACACCGGCCTTAACCGTCAGTGTAACAGGATCTGTTTTCATATTGGGCACAACAGAAGAATCAGTAATTTCCTTATGCCCTTCTCCAATATGAACCACACCTTTAACACTCCAGTGTGTAGGTGCTGCCTGTACAACCTCATCTTCAACATAAAGAATCTCGCCAGTAAAACTGTTAATAGCCCAGCCACTAACTAGAACCTCTGATTCAATATTCTCGTAATTTCCACCATTATTCAGGTATTCATCAACCGCTACTTTTGTTTCGCCGGTATAAGGGGAAATCGTAAGGTCTTCGGTATAGGTACCACTGATGATCCGGCATATTTTAATAGCCGGATAAAAATTTCCTTCTTCAAAAGAAATCTCACCGTCCCCATTCACATCGTATTCAAATTTTTCCCCATAAATTTCAAAGTCAGATAGCATTCCGGAATAGTCACATGCCTCATCCAGAGAAATAACAACAGAGTCACTCCAGTTGGCATACCAGTCGTCATCACTGTCGGCGACGGCACCAATATAACCATCACCATTCAGATAGTTGTAGGCATCGCCGATTAAATCGGCATAGCTGCTCAGATCGGTTGACGTTGCGGTTTCTGCACCAGTGACCACATAGCCAGTATCCAATACGGCTTCTTCTTCGTATACACCACTGCTGTTGGCAACGTCATAACCGTAGTCGTAACCACTGTCTTCGTCTTCAGCGGCCAGGGTGCTGTCGCAGTCGAGCACCACGCCATCAAATACAATACCCAGTGGATCACTGCTTAACAGTGCTGCGGTTTCGGCATCGTCGATATCCAGACAGGTAGCGAATTCTGAGAACACGGAGTTAAACAGCAGCAGACCCGATCCCTGTTCCAGCAGAATAGCGGTGTTGTCAGAGCCCATACCCGTCGCGGTAATATTGCTGAGTACCGGACGTGAGCGTGGTTCGGCATCGTAATCAGTACTGTCATTAACGCCGTGCAACACTGAACCTGTACTACTGTCACCCGGACTGATCACCGCGGTTTCGATGGTTCCGGTATAGCCTGTGCTCCAGGCGATTTGATCGCCAGCGATATTGGCCATCACCAGATTGTCGACGTTGACGGCACCCGCATTAATAGTCAGACCATCGCCACCGGCGCCGTATATATCCAGATAAGCAATGTCAGAACCGGCACCGACGTTATTGAGGGTTAAGGCGGCCTGACCGTCTTCTCCGGTATCGAACAGTCGCAGATATTGGATATCCACCTGGGTGTTATCCTCTGGCAGCGCATCGGAACCATTAATGGTCATGCCACGCCAGGCAGAGGTGATTTCACCAGCACCGGTATTGTCACTGGTAATTTCGATAGCCGACGCTGAAGAACCTTTTGCTTTAAACAGAACATCCGGCTGAATAATCAGTTCAGAGTCACTGCCTGATGAGGCAATCAGCTGACTGCCGGACACCAGATTAAACCTGACCGGATCAGTCAGAGCAGCTTGTTGTTCGCCATCGCTCAGGCCAGAGAAGTCATTACCAACCTGTATCTGACCGTTAATACGCCAGGCGATATTTTTCGGGTTGTAGTCCGCACTGCCGCCATTAGTCAATCGGCCTTCAATACTGAAGTTGCTGTATAAAGTTACAGATTGAACAACCGTAGCATTCAGATCGCAGACCTGATAAGTGACACCACCCAACAGCATTGTGTCTTCTGCTAATGAGCCCACACCCATACACTCCGGGTAAATAATTACCGGGCTGTAAGTTCCTCCTGTATTAGAGTTACCCGCCCCCAGTTGACTCACGTCATCCACATTAGTAAAACTCAAACTGTCGTTGCTAACCGCCCAAATGTAGTTCAGGTAAGGATCCACACCGGTTACCAGGTCGGTAGCATCTGCAATTGCTGCCAATGCATTACTGGTGCTGTTAGTGATATTGCTACAGTTGAGCAAAGCAGAACCGATGCTGATCTGGCTGGCCGAATCCTGTGGTGCCAGGCAGGTGTCAAAACCCTGTATCACCACATCATCGATGGACAGCATTGAAGTACTGGTCAATGCCAGTGCACTGCCCGCCTGATTGTACTGGTCGTACAGTGTGGTGTTGATCAGATCAACCTCTCCGCCATTCAGAATAAGAGCAGCCGTACTGTTGCTGTGGCTCACCCGAGCAGCAAAGCCGCCCTGATATTCGTTCAGCTCAACCGCAGTACTGGCCGATTCGGTGATATATGGCGTGGGAACAGATCCGGTGAAAGTATCTGTAAACAGGTTCCAGCTACCGCCATAGGCGGTTATCGCGGTATTGCCAGAATAAGCAATCACGTTACCCACTTGTCCTGCTACCGGGGCATAGGCGGTAACGGCGGAATGAATGGTGCCGCCTTCGTAACCTTCGAGCGTTACTTGGGTTTCAGCACCGGCTTCACCAATCACCGAGCTGGTGCCAGAGCCCAGGGTGTATAAACCGGGCAACCCCTGACTGGTGTTGGTATTGAACCCCAAACCATAAGCAATCAGGTCAGTGCCGGGGCTGACACCGCCGTAATAACCAAATGGGCCTTCGATGTTACACAGTGCTTCCGGGCTGGCAGTTTGCGGGCATTCCGGCGCAGCGCCGATGCCATTGATGATGACACCACCCCATTCTCCACCACCAACCAGATTATCGTCCAGCGATTGAATACTGGCAGAGAGCTGGGCGTTACGATGCACAATCACAACCGTGCCTTCTTTGGCGTAAACCGCGCTTGAACTGGAACCTAACCGGAACGCTTTGTGATCTGCGAACAGCTCATCCAGTGTTTGGTATTGCTTGCTTTCACCCAATTGGTAAACACCATCCAATACCCAGACCAGTGGCTCGTAGTTCCAGCTGGTTTTCAGCTGAATCATGTTGAGGTTATCGGTGATAGAACGGGTATTCTCTAATTGACCAAAACTAGTGCTGAGCAGGCAGGCATTCACCTCTTCGCCATCAACCACTACCGGTTCAGTGGGGGTACCAACCACTCCGTACTGCAAAATTTCACACTGGGCCAGCGATACTTCCATGCTTTCCTGCATGGCGGTTTCATCAGATACATCGGCACCACAGCTGGCCAGTACAGCGGCTGTCAGCGCTGTGGCCAGTACTTTTGGCAGCGACCGGGGTATATACCGAGCCGCCTGAAACGAATAATTCAATAACATATTCTCACCTGTTACTTATGTTGGATATCCAGGAAATTCGGCACTAAAAGTCGTAGCTGACTTTTAGCTTGTATTTAGGGCCAGACTTATAACTCAAATATGCCACATTGTATTTTTCATAATATTGGCGTTTTTCAGAGTCCAGGATGTTTTCACCTGATAAAGATACCTTTAAATCGTCACCAAAGCGCTTGGTATAGATAATTTTAAGATCATCATAAGGTTCGCTATACACATTGGTGACGTTACTGCCCGCATCTGGTGTTACAATGACCAGTTCTTTCCCTTTGCGGTTAAATACCAAGGTAATTTCCTGGCCGGTTTCAATATGATCGTATCCCAATTGCAAGTTAGCAATGTAGTCTGGCTGGCCTTGTAATGGACGATTCAGATCAGTTTCTTTGGAGTCTTCAGCAAGAGTTACTTCCGATTCGATATCGGTGTAGTTACCCTGAACAAAGAAGGCATGGCTGTAACCCAGGTCAAATTCCGTACGAAAATCCAGCTCCCAACCGCTGACCTTGCCGGAATCGACGTTGACGAAGGTGTAGTAATCGTAGTCATTACCAATGCTGTCGAAAGCGTTTTCGATCGGGTTGTCCATATCTTTACGATAGGCTCCCAAGCTGACGGATTCGGTATCGCTCGGGTACCATTCCAGACGCATATCGTAGTTTTTGATATCCGCAGGTTTCAGATCCGGATTACCTTTATACGCGGTAAGGGTTTCGATATCCCGATAGGTACGCGGTAGCAGCTCGAAGGTTTCTGGCCAGCTGACAGTTTTACTGAAAGCACCACGTAATTGCCAGCGCTCGTTAATAAGCCAGGTAGCCCCCACGGATGGCAAGGTCTTGGTTTCGTCCAGCAGTTCGTACAATGGCTCCGGATTGTAGTAGTACTGGTCGGCTTCTACCTTGAAGGATTCACGACGTACCCCCAAATTAGCGGTGACCGTATTCCACAGGTTCCAATCAGTTTGCAGGTACATGGCGTTGGTGTGTTGTTCAACACGGTACTGATAGCCTTTATCGATACCAATATCATCTTCGTCGTTTAAAGAGCCGCCATAATTAACATATAAACCATTACTACCATTAGTGCCATCACCAACATATTCATCGACAAAGATATCCGCAGGATCAGGATACAAAAGGATATCTTCCCTGGTTCCCTGTTCTAACTTATTATCGCGATAGGAGAATCGGTCTTCATAGCCATCCCGAGTGCGGTCCAATTTGTACAAACCGGCTTTAGCAGTAACGGCAATATTACCCGTTTCGTTAATAGGTAGTTCCAGATCGATACTCGAGGCATTACCATCTTCTTCAGAATACTCCCAAAGATTATAAGCCGTACTATAGCCAATCAAAAGAGCAGGGTCTGAGGTCTGGCTTCCCTGGTAGGTATAGCGCTGGGCATTGGGGCGATCGTATTCGCTGGACGAGCGGGCAACTTGCCAATTGGCCTTAAGGTTACCCAAGATCCCAGAAACTTCGGATATATCAAAATAGTGCTCGCCCCATAGCTGATGACTGACCAACTGCTCTTCTATCCAATCAATACTTTGGGTCTGAAATTTTTCAATACCTGAGTCCACCGCCCAATCACGCGGGTCTTCTGGCAGAACGATATCATTTTGGGCAATCCAGTAACCACTGGCAATATTATATTGGTCTTCAAACTCTGCGGAGCTGGTGGTATGGCGCAGTAAAAGATTGTTTATTCCCAGGGTGTGGTTTTCTGTAATACGCCAATCGGCGTTTAGCATGGCACTGAGGTCAATAATATTATTGGTATCGTAAGTGACCTTGGATGAGGTCAAAGCGATAATATTTTCCTGTTCTCCAGTATCAGAATTATTGACGGTATACAGATCAAAACCATTCTGTATTTTTTCGTCGTTGGTCCATTTATTACTGTAACGGAAAGCTCCAATCACCCCCAGTCGCTGACCGTCTTCTGTCAGCCAGCTGTCACCGCCAGCCAGGCTGAAGGACACGTCAGCGGGCAGATCACCTTTGTAAATACCGTAGTTTTCAAAGGACTCACCCAGGTCTTCACGGTATTGGAGAAATTCTTCGCTATACCCAAGTCCATTACTGCCTGCTGAGTCCGGATCACCAAAGAAATAGGAACCACGCGCCTGTTTGGCAATGTCTGGCATCTCGCGGAAACCATCGTCATAACCGGTCCAGTCACTGCCGCCACTTTCTTTGCTCATATAGCCTTCTTCGCTGTTGGCTTTGCCGTAGCCCAGCGTGGCCGATATTTTGAAGAAGCCTTCGTCCGGCGTTGGCTTGGTTTTCATTTCAATATGGCCTGCAGTGGCAGTGCCAGGCACATCGGCAGTGGCACTTTTTTGCAACGACAGGGTTTGCATAATGCTGGCCGGGAAGATATCCAGCGGCAGATCACGACGGGCCGGATCGGTAGCAGGCAGCACTGCGCCGTTAAAATAAGTGGATTGGTAACGGCTTTTCATACCACGCACAATGGCATAGCGGCTGTCTTCCAAACTGACCCCGACCACCCGTTTAAGCGCCGAGCTGACGGTACTGTCGTCAAAGCGGGCGATCTGGGTAAAGTCCATGGTGTCCATTACCGAGCTGGACATACGTTCCATATCTACCGGGTTGTAGGCTTGATAACTGGACGTTGCGATGACCTCTTCGATGGTGCCGTCGTAGCCGTCATCGCTGCTGGCCATCAGGGTTTCGAGGTTGACTGACAACTGTGACACGACTTTGACGCCGGAGAGCGTCTGGCTGCGATAATCAGGATGTTGCAGGGTCAGACGGTAGTTACCGGCAGGCAGCTCGATGTCGTAGGTGCCGTAGCCGTCTGTACGAGCGCTGACATCGGTTCCTTCTACCGAGATCACCACGTTGGCGATGGCTGCGCCAGTTATGTCGTCGGTGATCGCACCTTCAATCACACCGAACAGAGCGGCATCGTCAGAGCTGACCTGGCCATTGTCGCGGCTCAGCTGACTCAGTGGAATGCGTTTAACGGATTTTTCTGCGCTGGCCACGCCGCTGGTTTTGCTGATGCTAACGAACGCTGCTTCGTCGCTGTCCAGTGTAAAGCTGACGGGTATACGCGTACCCGCCGCTTCAACCACCAGCGCCTTGCGGCCGCCATCGAGATTGTCGATCCAGAAGCTGCCATTGGCGTCGGTACGGCCCAGTTCCTGACCATCCTCCAGTACGATGGCATCACCCACCGGTTGACCATCCATGACAAAATCTACTTTGATGCCCGCTGCCCACAGCGGACTGGCGATCAGCAGCCCTAACGTGCCGGTGATTAGCCGAGTATGTCCAGCCCTCATTACGTCTCTTCCCTTTTGATAAAAGATAAAAGTTTGTGAACACAGCCGAGCTGCGCCCCCAAGGAACAGAGCTAAAGACGGGATTTTGATGGGGTGGCGACATTAAGTTTTTGTGACTGCGCGCAGGAGCATGGAAACGGGGGGGATGAAACGAGAACCAACTGGCCCCACGCTCCGTGTGATAGCCCAAGGCGACGACAACAGCCACTGTTGCACCAAAGCGTTCGGCAGTGATCAATGCCGCTCAGGAACCAACCCCAGCGCGGAGTGCCACAAAGGTGTTCATTAAAAAAGAGGATCAGCACCATGCTTGACGAATTTCCGATTACCCAACGCTGGCCTGCCAATAATCCCGATATTATCCAGCTCTATAGCGTCGATACGCCGAATGGCCTGAAGGTATCGGCAATGCTGGAAGAGACCGGCCTGCCCTACGAGAAACACAGCCTCAGTTTCAGTCATGCTGACCAGCACAGCCCGGAGTTTCTTGCGTTAAACCCGAACAACAAGATTCCGGCCATCATCGATCCCCACGGCCCGGACGGCAAACCGTTGGCGCTATGGGAAAGTGGCGCCATTTTGTTGTATCTGGCGGAGAAGAGCGGTCGTTTCCTGCCTACCGGCCGCCATGCCCGTTATGAAACGATCCAATGGTTGATGTGGCAGATGGGCGGTGTTGGCCCGATGTTCGGCCAATTTGGTTTCTTCCAGAAATTTGGCGGTGCGGATTGGGAGGACAAGCGGGCGCTGGCCCGTTATCAGGATGAAACCGGCCGTCTGCTCAAGGTGCTGAACCAGCGCCTGAGCGATCATCGGTACGTGATGGGTGATAATTACAGCATCGCGGATATATGGGTCAGGGCGCTCAGCAAGGTGTATGACGCCAAACAGGTGCTGGAGCTGGAATCTTACCACCACGTCACCCAATGGCTGAATCTGTGTATGGAGCGCACCGGTAGCGTGGCGGTACTGACGCCCTGATTGGCCGCAACGAGTTTAATAAAGAAGCGGGGCTGTCCTGCAACGTCAATCCATTGCATGATATTGCCTGGCAACGTTTTATTGCTTGAGGGACATTTATTTAATCCGGTAGCCCAGAGTGAGCACCGGATTAAATATATGTCCCCTTGAGCGTTATATTTTCAGGAGATTTTCATGACGATGACTCTGTACGGCAGCCTGGCTTCCCCCTTTGTGCGACGCATCAGAATGCAGCTGGAGGGTACGGAATACCAACTCCAGCCAGTCAACATTCTGACAGACGAAGACCGGGCATCGTTCGCCACCATTACTCCGATCCGCAAAATGCCGGTGCTGGAAGATAACGGCAGCCGTATTTTCGACTCCCACGTGATTCACCACTACCTGCAAAAACGCTTGCAGCAGCCGGAGCTGACGCTTGCACAGGCGAATCAGGTCAGCGTGATCGATGCGGTGACCGACTCCATGGTCATCCTGTTAATGAGCAAGCGCTCTGAGCTGCCAGTCGCAGAGGATCGCCTGATCTTCAAACTGCAACGGGAACGTATTGAGGATTCCCTCGGCTGGCTCGATCAGCAAGCGGCCACAGGTCAGCTTGATGCCTGGAATTACGCGGCAATTTGTATCGTGTGCCTGGTTGACTGGATTCTGTTCCGCGAGCTGCACACCTTGACGGATTACCCCAATCTGGTGGCTGCAGCCCGCCAGTTTGATCACCGGGATATTTGCGCCAGCACCCGCCCGCGGTAATCAGCCTGGATTATCAACGGCCGAGCAAGTGAACCGCCCGCGAACTAACCGTACGCAGATAGATTGTCTGCCGCCTGCTAGAATACGGCTCCGATCGTTGTCGTACGGTAAATGTTCCATGCTTCAGGCTCTTGCCAGTGCCCTCACCCCGATTTTTTTGCTGATGCTATTAGGCATCTTGTTAAGCAGAAAAACCGATTATCTCGACAGCCCGACACTGGGTGCCCTGGTCAGTCATATTGGTGTACCAGCCTTACTGCTGACGTCCGTCCTGTCGATGAAAATGGATGTGCTGGGCATGGCCAAGCTGGTCGGTACGACCGTGTTGATTCTGGCAATAGTTGCCGTCGTGACCCAGGGGGCGCTCTCAATTAGTTAACGCGTCCTGTTATGGAGAAAAAATCCATCAGGCAAGGCGTTGAACGCAGAGAATGGTGGGCCCTTTTCAAGTTCAACAACACCGCATGATGGATTTTTAACCATAACCCTTCGGGCTGAGGCCTGTTGACTCCAGAACGGTGTTATTCGTCGCTTATTGAGCACGCTAAACCACACTCCTCATGCCTTGTTCTGAAGCCAACGGGCTCTCAGCAGGTCCGATTGACCAATTGAGAACGCCCCCTAGATATTTCTGCGTCTGATTGGCCAAAGTCCGCGCTTCTATTTACCACCGCTAACCAATCCGAATACAGGCAATCTGGGTATTCCGGTGTGTTACGCCCTGTTTGGGGATGAAGGTCTGGCCGCCGCCGTGGTGATCTCTTCAGTGGTACAAATCAGCCACTTTACCTTGGGTGTAGGCTGTATGTCGGGGGACTTTTCTCCGCGTCAGCTGATCAAAAACGGGCCGATTCTGGCATTGATCATCGGTGCCGCGGTGTTGTCTCTTGGGCTGTCGTTGCCGGATCCAGTAATGAAAACCCTGTCGATGCTCGGCGGCATTACCTTACCCATTATGTTGATGCTACTGGGCCGTTCCGTAGCACAGTTGAGCTGGTCGGATCGATCGGCATTCGGTCGTACCTTGCTGTTTTCTGCCTGGCGCCCATTCATCGGAGTCGCGGTGGCCTTGTTGGTTACCCGGATCGTGCCACTATCCGAGACCGAAACCCTGACCATGCTGGTGCAGCAAGCGATGCCCATGGCCGTCATCAGTTACATGTTGACAGCGCGTTACAAAGGCCCTGCCGATGAAGTGGCCATGATGATTCTGCTGTCCATGCCCTTTTCGCTACTGGTTGTCAGCGGTATCTGGTGGGTGGCCAACTGACCGCAAACAAGCCTGACCAACAGATTTTGATATACTGGCTGAATTCCCGAACCAGCAAGAAGACTTTCCCTGATGATTGGCACTCTGTTTATTTTCTCCGCCCCCTCTGGCGCCGGTAAAACCAGCCTGGTCAATGCCTTGCTGAAAACCACGCCCTATATCGGTGTATCGGTATCCCACACCACTCGTACACCTCGCCCTGGCGAAGACAATGGCGTTGCCTACCACTTTGTCAATGTCGATGAGTTTCAGCAAATGATTGGCGAAGGGGCGTTTCTGGAACACGCCCAGGTATTCGATAATTTCTACGGCACCTCCCAACGCTGGGTCGAAAGCGAACTGGCCGAAGGCCGCGATGTGATCCTGGAGATCGACTGGCAGGGCGCGCAACAGGTACGCAAACTGATGCCGGAAGCGGTTTCCGTCTTTATTGCGCCACCATCCATCAGTGCCTTGCGTCAACGTCTGCAAGGCCGTGGCCAGGATGACGCAGCCACCATCAATCGCCGGATGCGCGATGCCCAGTCAGAAATGAGCCATTACGGCGAATACGATTACCTGATCATTAACGACGATTTCAACAACACGCTGGAAGAACTCTGCGCTATCGTGATTGCCCGCCGTCATCGCATCGAAGCCCAGCAAGCACGGCATGCCGATACACTGACGGCGCTGCTTCAGGGTGATACTCACGCCTGAAATCAAGCGTTAATCATCAGCGTTTTCCATGCCAGCATCGAGCCATCCGACATTTTATGGGTATCGAGCAAATACTCCTCATAGCCAGATGACGGGAAGACAGTATCGTTATAATTGTGCGTGTCTGGCGTTCCCCGGCTACTGTATTCAGCGTGACTGGTGAGAATGTCATCGACCAGGTCATCCACAAAACCCACCTGCGACGTTACGTAGCTGGTATTGTTAATGCTAACAATAAAATGAATGTGCACCGCTCGGCTGCTGTACCAGCCCGGAAAGCAGGTACTGAACCAGACGACACCATCGGCATCGGTTGTCTGAGTGCCACGAAAGAAATCGTTGCTGGTATATTCGCTATCGCCCCCAGTACAAAAATTTACCGACTGCATCGCATCGCCCGAGTACACCCCAAGGCGGTCGCAGTGCCAAATATCGACTACCGCTCCGGCAACCGGATCGCAATTAGCATCCACCAGCCGGAAACACAATCGAGTTGGCAAGCCGACCCGACCTTCGGATATGTCTTCCCGCGCCACGGTGTCGGAATAACACGGCCCTGCCGTGGTCTGACTGGTCAGATCACAGGTATTGCCATAACCTGCATCAAAAGGGTTCGGGTATTCTGCCGACATGCTGTCGGTGCCACCGGAAGCCCAGTCGATTGCTGAATTATCCTGTGCCAGCGACTCATCTGAGGCAACACTGTCACTGTCACTGTCAGACGAAGTATCGGTTGATGAATCAGAATCGCTCTCCGCTAAATCAGTAGTATCCGTACGACTGTCAGAGTCCGATACTGACTCCGAACCACCACATCCAACCAGGCCGGTGACCGGTAGCGTAATGGCCAGAGACGCAGCCAGAGATGTCGCCCGCGCCAGCAATCGGCGACGGCTGAGAATTTTGACCGTTGGTATCAAGGTAACCTCACTTTCATTCTCTGCTTGCAACAGAGATGGACTTTGGTGGGCTTACTCTGTCTGAAAACCCGATGTTTTTGATAATCGCATATTGTCGCCAACAGCTCTGCAACCCTTGCCAGTACTGACCAAATCCTACAAGCGCTGATATAACCCGACAATTTAATACCCGGTTGACCCGCATGATCACCAACAAAGCAGCTTCCATATCCAAGAAAATCAGTTAAAATGCCCGGTTCTACCGATTTCTCATCTGACGGGAACTTTGAATTTTATGGCACGCGTAACTGTTGAAGATTGTCTGACCAACGTTGATAACCGCTTCGAATTGGTAATGCTTGCGACCAAGCGCGCGCGCCAACTCGCAGTCGAAGGCTTTGAGCCACTGGTACCGGAAGAGAACGACAAGCCGACCGTTATTGCCCTGCGCGAAATTTCAGCGGAGCTGGTCACTCCAGCGACGATCGCGGCACAGGAAGAGGCAGCCAAAGCCGAGCAGTACTAAGTCCACGACAGCGCATCAACCCTTCGGAGACCCTCATGCCCACTCTTGATGCCTTGTCCGAACGACTGTCGCATTACCTCAGCCGCCAGCAAATCCAGCAGGTGCGCCGGGCTTACTACTACGCCGAGCAGGCCCATGACGGCCAGCGTCGGCGCAGTGGTGAACCCTACATTATTCATCCTCTGGCAGTCGCCAGCATCCTCGCCGACATGCACCTGGATCACCAGAGCCTGATGGCGGCCATGCTGCACGATGTGATCGAGGACACAGGCGTTCCCAAGCCTGCGCTGGCCACCCAATTTGGCGATGTGGTGACGGATCTGGTGGATGGTGTCTCCAAACTGACGCACATCCATTTTGAAGACAAAGAGCAGCAACAAGCCGAAAATTTCCAGAAGATGGCCATGGCCATGGCGAAAGACATTCGCGTGATTCTGGTCAAGCTCGCCGACCGTTTGCATAACATGCGGACACTTGGGCCGCTGCGTCCCGACAAGCGCCGCCGCATTGCCCGTGAAACCCTGGACATCTATTCTCCTATTGCGCACAGGCTGGGTCTCAACAGCATCCGTGTCGAAATGGAAGACCTCTGCTTTGAAGCCATGCATCCGATGCGCTCAGAGCTGATTCGCAAAGCCGTCAAGAACCACCGTGGCCGCCACGCCGAAATTATTTCGCAGATTTCAAGCAGCATTCGCGGCCGCCTGAGCGAGTACAACATCTCGGCCCGAGTGGTGGGCCGTGAAAAGCATCTGTACAGCATCTACAGCAAGATGGCGAAGTCGAAGAAAAAAGACATCGATGAAATCATGGATGTTTATGGCTTCCGTATCATCACCGATGAAGTCGATACCTGCTATCGCATCCTCGGGCTGATGCACAGCCTCTACAAGCCGATTTCTGGCCGTTTCAAGGACTACGTCGCCATTCCCAAGGCGAACGGTTACCAGTCGCTCCACACCACGCTGTTTAACGCTGGCAACGTCCCCATCGAAATCCAGATTCGTACCGAAGAAATGGATGCCATGGCCAACTATGGCATTGCTGCGCATTGGTTGTATAAATCCGAAAGTGATCAGACCAGTGGCTCCCAGCGGGCGCGCCAATGGGTGCAGAACCTGCTGGAGCTGCAAAAAAACGCGGGCAGTCCGCTGGAGTTTGTCGAGCACGTCAAGGTCGACCTGTTTCCCGATGAGATCTACGTCTTCACCCCAAAAGGCAAGATTCTTACCTTGCCAGCCGGTGCCACCGCTATTGATTTTGCCTACGCCGTGCATACCGATGTTGGCAACCAGTGCATTGCCTGTCGCATCGATCGGCAACTGTCACCGCTCAGCGCCAAGCTGCAAAGTGGTCAGACGATACAGGTGGTGACCGCTCCCAATGCCCAACCGAATCCAGCCTGGCTTAATTTTGTTGTCTCCGGCAAGGCACGTTCCAATATCCGCAGCTATCTGAAAAACCAGCGCCGCTCGGAATCCGTGGCTCTGGGTGAACGGCTGCTAAATAAAGCACTGGCCGGGCTCGACAAGTCGTTGGCCGATGTTGATCGCGACCAGATCGATCTGGTGCTGAAAGAAACCGGTCTGGAACAGTTTGACGATCTGCTTGAAGAAATTGGTTCAGGCAATCGCATGGCACCACTGATGGCACGACGTTTCCTGGCCGCTTATCGGGGCACCGATATCGATCTGCAAGCCAGCGCAGAACGTCCCCTTTCTATTCGTGGTACCGAGGGCCTGGTAGTCAGTTTCGCCAAATGTTGCAGCCCCATCCCTGGCGACCCGATTCTCGGCCACGTCAGCTCTGGCAAGGGTCTGGTGGTACACACAGAAACCTGCCGCAATATTGAAGATTTTCGTAATAACCCGGAAAAGTGCGTCACCCTCAGCTGGGAAAAAGACATCGACAGCGAGTTTACCGTCACTCTCAAGGTCTATATGGAAAACCGCCGTGGTCTGATTGTTGATCTCGCCAGTGCCATTCACATGGCGGATGCCAGTATCGACAAGATCAGTGTCGAGGAACGCGATGCCCGCCTCAGCGTTACTCAGCTAAAGGTCAATATTCAGGGGCGCAAACACTTGGCGCGGGTCATCCGCAAGTTACGTAACGTTGCCGGTGTTAACAAAATAGTCAGACTGAAAAACTGACCTGACGTTTTTGCCTGGCTCTCATTCGTAACCCAGCTCACTCAGCATAACGTCATACCCTTCCCGGTAGTTACTGAAGCGAAATACGTAGCCCAACGCCTTGAGGCGATCGTTACGACAACGGCGATTGGCCCGCCGCGTGACTTCTGGCATATCGTGATCCGGATCCACTTCAGCAATACGATCCTTCAGCCATTCCAACACATCAAACAAGGTGGCAGGCTCATCGTCGGTCGCCAGATACAACGTCTCCAACGGCTCACCAGCCAAGGCTTTTTCGCACAGTAACGCCAGTACCCCAACGCAGTCATCACGATGGATGCGATTGGTCCACACCGGTGGCTCAGGGTCGCAATGGCCACCATGACGCGCCTGCTCAATCAGCCGATTACGACCGGGGCCATAGATGCCGGTAAAACGGACGGCTGTACTCTCAAAACGACTGTCTTGCAGTACTTGCTCGGCTTGTAACAGCTCCTTGCCGGCAAAGGAATGAGGCGCGGTCGCCGAGGTTTCATCGACCCATTCGCCATCCATCTGATGATACACACTGGAGCTGGATACAAAGATAAAGCGCCGCAAACGTTGATCTGCCAAGGCCTGCAAAACATGCCGTACCCCGTTGACGTAATAGTCGTGATAGCCCTCTTTCGAAAACACTGGCGATGCCACGCTGTATATCACCAGATCAAGATCCGCTGGTAACTCCTGTAGTGTTTCCGGGTCGGTCACATCGGCCTGTAACCATTGCAGGTTAGCGCTGTTTGCTCCGCCACTACGCCGCAAACCCCACACCTGATGGTGCTGAGCCAGTTGCATGGCCAGCGTGCCGCCAACATCGCCTGCACCCACAATCAGAATACGTGCCATCAAATTCTCCTGGTGATCAAACTGCTACTGAGCGTTGTCTGGTACATCGATCAGCCCGCCGACCACGGCAAGCCGGGCAGAGGCCGTGTAACACAAGCGACCGATAACGCCACCGGGGGTAAATTCAGCGGTTCCGCTTTTCCACCCTCTCGTGCGAACGTATTTTTACCTGTTTACTATATTAGTCAACGCCTGAGCACGATCCCGCAGTTCAGGCTTTTACTCCGCCCGTTCCATAGGTAGACTAAATCAAACTTAAAATAGCCATGAAGGCAGCCAATTATGACCCTGACCGAACTCAAGTACATCGTGACGCTCGCCCAGGAGAAACACTTCGGCCGAGCTGCCGAGAAGTGTTTTGTCAGTCAACCCACCCTCAGTGTCGCCATCAAGAAGCTGGAAGGTGAACTGGATATTGCTATTTTCGAACGCAGTAAAAGTGCGGTCTCAATCACGCCCATTGGCGAACGTATCGTCGCCCAGGCACAACGGGTGTTAGAGGAAGCCAGAACCATTCGTGAATTGGCCAGTTCCGGCAAGGATCAACTCAGCTCACCGCTCAAGATTGGCGCAATTTTCACCATCGGCCCCTATCTGTTTCCGCATTTGGTGCCACAGATCCACCAGCGTGCGCCAACCATGCCACTGTATCTGGAAGAAAACTATACCGGAGTATTGCGGCGTCAGCTGCGCGACGGCGATCTCGATGCCATCATTGTAGCGCTTCCATTTAATGAGCCGGATGTACTGACCCGTCCTCTCTATGATGAAAATTTTGTCGTGGTGTTACCAAAGAACCATCCGTGGAAATCCCAGCAAACCATCACCCCCGACCAACTGGCCGATGAAGATCTGTTGATGCTCGGCGAAGGCCATTGCTTTCGCGATCAGGTGTTCGAATATTGTCCGGTGCTCGGCCACAAGCACCATACCCGCCTTGGTAGCGTACTGGAGGGCAGTTCACTGGAAACCCTGAAGCACATGGTGGCGTCTGGACTGGGTATTACGGTGTTGCCGGAAAGCGCGGTGAACAACCTTGATCTCACCCTGGTAATCACCCGCCCGTTCACCAATCCGCAGCCATTTCGTACCGTTGCACTGGCCTGGCGGGCCAGCTTTCCACGCGGACAAGCCGTCGATTTGCTGCTGGATACCGCACGTCAGTGCCGTATTAGCTAAGCCCATCCCGCTATGGACAAACAGCTTGATCTGACCCGGCTCAAGGGTGTCGGCCCAAAACTGCGAGAACAGCTACAACGGCTGAATATTCACTCGCTGGCCGATTTGATGTTCCACCTGCCCTTCCGCTACGAAGATCGCAGTCGTATCCAGATGATTGGCAGCTTGCAACATCAGCAACCGGCTGTGATTCAGGGAGAAGTGCGGTCGGCCGATGTACTGTTCGGCAAGCGCCGCAGTCTGCTGGTAAAAATTGCCGACCATAGCGGCGTATTAAGCATTCGTTTCTATCACTTCAATGCCGCACAGAAAAGCCAGTTCCGGCGCGGCGCACTGGTACGCTGTTATGGTGAAGCCCGCCGTGGTGCCAGCGGGCTGGAACTTTACCACCCGGAATACCAACTGCTGGAAAACAGTCTGGATGACCTGCCAGAACCGCAGCTGACCCCCGTGTACCCCACCACCGAAGGTATCAGCCAACAGCGTATCCGCTTGCTGATGGAGCAGGCGCTGGAGTGGCTGGCAGCCAACAACATTCCACTGGACGATTTGTTACCACTCGACTGGCTGCAACAATGGGGGCTGCCATCGCTCAAACAGGCATTGCTGTTTTTGCACCGCCCACCCCGAGAAGTAGAATTGGCCGAAATGGCCAGTGGCCACCACCCGGCTCAGCGTCGGCTGATTCTCGAAGAATTACTCGCGCATCAACTGTCAATGCAACGCTTGCGCTCAAAGTTGCAACAGCAAGGTGCACCCGCCATTCAGGACACCTGGACGTTGCACAATGCGCTGCTCGAACAGCTGCCGTTTACTCCTACCCGCGCCCAGCAACGGGTAACAGCGGACATTGTTACCGACCTCGCCCAGCCACTGCCAATGCTGCGGCTGATACAGGGAGATGTCGGGTCTGGTAAAACACTGGTCGCGGCACTGGCAGCCTGTCATGTGTTAGAGGCGGACTTTCAGGTCGCGCTGATGGCACCGACGGAAATCCTCGCGGAACAGCACTTTCAGAACTTGAGCGGCTGGTTCGAGCCGTTAGGTATTCATTGTGGCTGGCTGGCCGGTAAAACCAAGGGCAAGGCCCGAGTCGCTGCACTGGAGTCCATCGCCAGCGGCCAAGCCAGGCTGATTGTAGGCACTCATGCCCTGTTTCAGGATGAGGTACAGTTTCATCGCCTCGGCTTGGTGATTGTAGATGAGCAACATCGCTTTGGTGTCCACCAGCGCCTGGCATTAAAAGAAAAGGGTAACCTCGGCGGCTTCTCCCCTCACCAGTTGATTATGACCGCAACCCCTATTCCCCGTACTCTGGCGATGAGTGCTTATGCAGATCTGGACACGTCGATCATTGATGAACTGCCACCTGGTCGTACCCCTATCACCACGGTGGCGGTGTCTGACCAGCGCCGCGAGGAAGTGATTCAGCGCGTCGATAACGCCTGTCGTGAGCAGGCCCAGGCGTACTGGGTGTGTACCTTGATTGAAGAAAGCGAAGCCTTGCAATGCCAGGCCGCAGAAAACACCGCCGCCGAGCTGGCCGAACAACTGTCCCATCTGCGTATCGGGTTAGTACACGGGCGTATGAAAACCAGCGAAAAAGCCGCCATAATGGCCGCCTTCAAAGCTCACGAGCTGGATCTGCTGGTCGCCACCACCGTGATCGAGGTGGGGGTTGATGTGCCCAATGCCAGCCTGATGGTGATCGAAAACCCGGAGCGCCTGGGCTTGGCACAACTGCACCAGCTACGTGGCCGCGTCGGCCGTGGTTCCGTCGCCAGCCATTGTGTATTGCTGTACAAGGCGCCGTTGTCACTCACCAGCAAGCAACGCCTGCAAGTGATGCGTGAAAGTCAGGACGGTTTTTATATTGCCGAACAGGATCTGATGTTGCGCGGGCCGGGCGAAGTACTTGGCACCCGCCAGACCGGACTGCAAATGTTGCGGGTGGCCGACTTGCAACGCGATGCCGAACTGCTCCCCCAGGTACGGGAGATGGCAACCCAGCTCTGGCAGCAGCATCCTGAACGGGTCGAGCCGTTGATCCTGCGCTGGCTCGGAGATGCCGAACGTTATGCCGCAGTATAAGCCGTTCATGATCCGTTGATTGTTCAGAACGGGCAAAGACGACTATCTGATCTATATTGTCTGTACTAACACTGAAATCAACGGAGTGGTCATGGCGTTTCTGGCCTCAGTTAAAAAGGCACTCGGGCAATGGAATATTCATCACACAACCAGCGACGACACAACGGGTGATCCAACCATGATCATGGATAGTGCAACGCCAGCGCCTGGCAGCCTGGCAAAAGTTATTTTTCTGAAAGATGTCCACGGCAGAGTACAGGTGCTGATTCCATCCAATCGGCTACTGGATCTGAACCAGCTGGCACATCAGCTGGGACGGCAATTTACAGCCCTGTCACCGGATGAATTGCAAGCGCTGAAGCAAAAACTGGGGCTTGATGACTCTCCTGCGCTGCCACAACTGACCCAGATAGAAAGCCTGATTGATCACTCATTGCTGGAGCTGGATGAGCTGTATATACAGTCCAGTACGACCAACACTTGCCTGCGCTTGCCTGCGGATCAATTCCGGGCACTCACCACACGTTCGCATATTGGCCATTATTCGGCCCCGATCCAGACCGATCTGTATCATGCGACCACCGCAGAAGATACCAATGACATCAACGCTGCCGTACGGCAATTCACTCCATTGCGTATTCAGCAGCGCCTGCAAGACACCCTCGATTTGCCGCCACTGCCAGAAACCGCTCGCCGTATCATTGAATTGCGGATCGATCCTAATGCCGACACGGTATCGTTGGCACAGGCCGTTGAACTGGATCCCAGCATGAGTGCCCAGATCCTCAGCTGGGCTCGTTCACCCTACTATCGATCCAGAGGCAATATTACCACGGTCGAAGAAGCCGTCTTACGAGTGCTAGGGTTTGACCTGGTGATGAACCTGGCTCTCGGCCTGGCGCTGGGGCGCAGCCTTGATGTGCCTCGTGAAGGCCCGAAAGGCTACACTCCTTTTTGGCAACAAGCCGTACTGGGGGCCGCTTTGGCCAGCGACCTGGCCCGCCGTTGCAAGTTAAAAAACCGCCCGGATAGTGGCCTCGCCTATCTCTGCGGACTGCTGCATAACTTTGGTTTTCTGGTGCTGGCGCACGTCTTTCCGCCGCAATTTTCGCTGATAAATCGCCATATAGAAGCCAATCCTCATATCAATCGCTGCTATATCGAGCGCCACCTGCTGGCGCTTACCCGCGAACAGATCGCCGCCAGCTTGCTGCAGCAGTGGGATCTGCCGGAAGAAGTCGTGGTCGCCTTGCGTCAGCAACATAATCCCCACTACGACGGTGAACACGCCGTTTACGCCCGGATTCTGAACGTCACCACTCGCAGCTTACGCGCCCACGGTTATGGTGATGGCCCGCAAGAAGCCCTCGACCCGGACACGCTCAGCGCGCTGGGTCTGAGTGACAATGCTGCCGGAGAGGCGATCGAAGAGCTGGTCTCCCATGTTGGGGAATTAAGCGATTTGGTGCAGGCACTGTCGGCCTAGGGGGCGTTCTCACTCACCGGTCACTTGTCTCTCGCAGTGAATAGTCAAGTGTTGCGGTTAATCGTTGAATTCAGGTGTGAATTCCACATCGTTTGATCAGAAGAGCCACAGCCATCAGGGGTAACCTGCACCGACTACTCCTGCGGCGAACACCGGCCCGCAGGTTGATCAGACAGTACGGCGGTATCCGCCAGCGCCGGCATTAATGCCAGCACACCCTGAATACCCAAGCGTCGCAGATGTTTCTGGTTACGCACGGGAATACGCTCAGGGAAGGGCACCGACGCCAGCGCCTGTTCAATATGTGCTTCACGAATAATGTGCAGCATGGGAAAGGGTGATCGATTGGTGAAGTTGCCTGGATCATCCAGCGGTTCACCATCAAAACAGTAGTTGGGATGAAATGTGGCCAGTTGTAACAGGCCTTCATACCCCATTTGTACCAGTAACTGCTCGCAAATCAGGCTCCAGTTCCAGTATTCATCAAATTCCTTGACCAACCCTGGCACTACAAACAGGGCAGTTGGCAGTGCATCCGCATCGGCCCTGGCCACTTCGGTGAGTAAATCCATAAACTCCGCAGTGGCCTGATCAAGATCCGGATGCTCGCAGACGTCAATCCGCAGACCTGGCATCACTGGCTCGGCAAAAGGACACAGTCCTTCACCTACCACCAGCAGTTCGACCCAGCGCCGGGTGAGCGTTGCGGCATCCGTCATGGCGACTTACTGCACCGAGTCTTTCAGCGCCTTGCCAGGCTTGAACGCAGGTACCTTGGCGGCAGCAATGGTAATTGGCTCGCCGGTCTGCGGGTTTTTACCCTGACGCTCAGCGCGCTGACGCACCTCAAACGTACCAAAGCCGATCAGGCTTACGTTGTCGCCTTCAGCCAACGCCTGGGCAATACGATCGGTCACCACGGTGATGATTTCTGTCGCTTTTTCCTTGCTCAGGTCGGTTTTTTCAGCAATGGCTGCCGCCAGTTCTGGTTTACGCATGGAGTTGAATCCTCTCAATAAGTTGGGCATAACGCCCGGATTGTACGGGCCTGCAGCGCAGGCTCAGAAAAACAGTGGTTATCGGTCAATCGGTATTGGAATACGGCTTGTTCGTCAGCGACGCATGCGCTAAAGCATAGTCGAGCAATCAAGGCATGAATCCTGAAATTCTGCTATATACCACGATCATCAATATCAAGATGCTGATACGCTTCATGGTTTGTCAGCAAGGCAGCAATCTCCCATCACTCAGGCGTCCGTCGCCAGCATCAGCCGCTCAAACACAAAACGCCCCAGTGGTGTCTCAAGGTTGCCGTTGAGCCGGTCGATCTCGGTGACATGAGTATTATTCAGTACGGCGATGCCCAGCGTATCTGCCATCTCGGCGGCACTGGCCTGCAGCAGTTGCCCGCCGTCAGGGCAAATCAGCAGTACTGTGGCGTCTGCGTTACGCTGGCGGTATTCGCGAGCCAAACGGTAGCCTGCCATTCCGGCACCCAGAATGATCAATGACCAAGGGGCTTCAGGGAGAGTGACCGGGGATGAAGGAGAGACAGGAGCCAATGATCAAATCTCGATCATTTCAAAGTCGTCTTTGCCAACACCACAATCCGGGCAGGTAAAGTCATCCGGTACATCCTCCCAGCAAGTCCCTGGTGGAATACCTTCTTCCGGTGCGCCTTCGGCTTCATCATAAATCCAGCCACACACCACGCACTGCCACTTTTTCATGCAAATACCTGTCAATCGCTTGTTTACCCGCCGTTTATCACTCGTGTCAGCGGTAAAGGCGCCTAAGCTACTGGCCAACCCGGATAAAATCAATGGACAGGGCAATCCTCTTGCCAGTAAATGCGATTTGCCGCATGCTGCGCCGCCATGAAAAGCACTACACCCCGATACCACGCCCGGCTGTTGGCAACCGCGCCTCGCTGGAGTGGACGTTTTCAAACTGCGCTGGCGGGCATTCCCCGACCCTGGCGCTACTGGCTTGATGACGCCGGATCGCTGACCAAACGTTTGCAGGCGCTGAATCCCGCTGAGTTTTCGGTCGATGTCGTCAGACAATATCACGGCCCAGCCTTGCCCTCTGAATGTGCCGACCTGAAATTGCGCTGGCGGCAACCGGTATGGGTACGCGAAGTATCACTGCGCCAGGGGCAATACGAGCTGGTAAGAGCCCGTACCGTCATTCCCTTGACCAGCCTGGCAAGGGTTGGTCAGCCAATTCGTCATCTTGGCAATCGTTCTCTTGGCAGCTACTTATTCAGCCAGGCCAGCTTGCGCCGACAACCATTGAAGTTCAGTCAAGCCTGTCAACCGGTAACCGACAGTGCGCATTGTTTTTGCTGGACAAGGCGCTCCGTGTTTACAATCAACGGTGCGCCTCTACTGGTAACGGAGGCGTTCTCTTCGCTACTGCTATCACCGCGCTTCCATTCGCCAGACGACACAAGGCATTGATTATGCAATCACCTCTGTCTGCCACACTCGATAAACTCTGGCCACGCTGGCATCAGTGGATTCAGCTGACCCGGCTGAACAAACCGGTCGGTTCCTACCTGCTGTTATGGCCGATGCTATGGGCGCTATGGGTGGCCGCCGAAGGTTTGCCATCGATTGCCAACCTGGTGATTTTTACCCTCGGAGTATTTGTGATGCGCTCCGCCGGTTGTGTCATCAACGACTACGCCGATCGTCATATCGACCGCCACGTCAAACGCACGCAGGATCGGCCCCTGACGCAGGGCCGCATAGCCGACCGCGAGGCGCTGATCGGTTTTGTTATGCTCTGTCTGATCGGCTTGCTGCTGGTGTTAATGACCAATACCCTGACCCTCTGGCTGTCACTCGGCGGGGTTGCTCTGGCAGCACTTTATCCTTACATGAAACGCCACACGCACCTGCCACAGGTGTTTCTCGGAGCTGCGTTCTCCTGGGCAATTCCCATGGCGTTCGCTGCGCAAGCCAATGAACTGACATCCCTCTGCTGGCTGTTATTTATTGCTAACGTCTGCTGGACCGTCGGCTATGACACCATTTATGCCATGGTCGACCGCGACGATGATCTGTTGATCGGTGTCAAAAGCACCGCAATCCTGTTTGGTGATCTGGACGTCACCATGATTGCCATTCTTTATGGCATGGCGCATTTTTGTCTGCTACTGACAGGCAGCCAATTAGACGCAGGGTGGCCATTCTACCTCGCCTGGTTAATCGCAGGTGGTTATTTGTGGTGGCAATTACGTGCCATCCGCAGCCGTGAGCGTATGGCCTGTTTAAAGGAGTTTCTGGCAGCTCACTGGTATGGCGCGATTATTTGGGTTGGCCTGGTGCTGAACTACGCCCTGGCGACGCCATCTTTGCCCTGATCAGGCAATATGCTTGACGCCAATCTCAGCAGTGTCACATGCTTGTAACACTGGATCAGTGTAATACCCCCGCATTATTCCTATTGTGACATTTGCGTGACGAGCCGTTATGACCAAAGCAGGCAAGACCGTTCTTATTGTGGACGATGAAGCCCCGATCCGGGAAATGATAGCCGTGGCCCTGGAAATGGCCGGGTATGAATGCCTTGAAGCAGCGAATGTACAGGAAGCACATGCGCAGATTATCGACAGAAAGCCAGATATGATTTTGCTTGACTGGATGCTGCCAGGCACCAGCGGTGTCGAGTTTGCTCGCCGCCTCAAGCGCGAAGATCGAACTGCCGAGCTGCCGATCATCATGCTGACTGCCAAGGGCGAAGAAGATAACAAGGTTCAAGGACTGGAAGCGGGGGCGGACGATTACATCACCAAACCGTTTTCACCGCGTGAGCTGGTGGCGCGCCTGAAGGCCGTTTTACGGCGCTCAACGCCGCAAGGCATTGAAGAACCAATCGAGGTCAGTGGCCTGATGCTCGACCCGGTCTGTCACCGGGTGACCGCCCATGGTAACCCGATTGATATTGGCCCTACCGAGTACCGCCTGTTGCAATTTTTCATGACCCATCAGGAGCGCGCCTACTCCCGCGCCCAGCTACTGGATCAGGTATGGGGTGGTAATGTCTACGTTGAAGAACGTACCGTCGATGTCCATATTCGCCGTCTGCGCAAGGCGCTTGGCGAATCCCACGAACAGCTGATTCAGACCGTTCGTGGCACGGGCTATCGCTTTTCGATCAAAGCCTCCTGATTTTGATGACCCCTGTCTGGCGCAGAGAGCTGCGCCGAATCCTTTATCTGCTGATACTTGCCGTTGGCTGTGGCTACTATTATTTTGGCAAGCCACTGGAAGCCCTGTGCCTGATGATGGGCATCTATATCTCCTGGCAGTGGCTGCAGCTCTATCGCCTGCATCGCTGGCTGGATCAGGGACAAACCACCGTCTTGCCACGCACACTCGGTATCTGGGGTTCCATTTTTACGGAAAACCAGCGCTTGCAACAAAGCAGCATCAAACATCAACAGCGCTTGCAGGCCATTATCAACCGCATACAGGATTCAACCGCCGCGCTGCAGGATTCGGTATTGATGGTCGACGCCACCGGGGCACTGGAGTTCTGGAATCAGGCCGCTCAAAACTACCTTGGCTTACGCAGCCCGGTTGATATTGGCCAGCCCATTACCAACCTGATTCGAACGCCGGAGTTCAAGGCCTACTTCGACAAGGCGGACTACCGCGAACCGCTGACCATTCGCTCTCCAATCAACCCGCGTATTTACCTGCAATTCAATATCACCTTGTTTGGCCGTAAAGACCGCTTGATCCTGGTGCATGACGTCACCCGCCTGAAGCAACTGGAAGAAATGCGCAAAGACTTCGTCGCCAACGTCAGCCACGAGTTACGCACCCCCCTCACGGTGATTTCCGGCTACGTCGAAACCATGCAAGCTGCTTCTGAAATGTTGCCACCCCGCTGGGGACGCATGCTGCAACAGATGAGCGAGCAGAGTCATCGCATGGAAAATCTGCTCAAGGATCTGCTGATGCTGTCGCGGCTGGAAACAGGTGAGAATGAGCAGGCTCAGCCAGTGGCGTTGCAGCCGCTGCTGGAAGCGATTCGCCGTGACGCGGCCTCTCTCAGCAGCAACAAACACACTCTCTCGCTGAGTATTGACCACGACCAAAAGCTGATGGGGTTTTATAACGAACTCCGCAGTGCCTTTTCCAACCTGGTATTTAATGCGGTGAAATACACCCCCGAAGGCGGCCATGTGAAGCTGCACTGGTACTCAGAGGGCGGCAAAGGTTATTTCAGTGTTACTGACAACGGCATCGGTATTGCTCATCATCATATTCCTCGCCTGACCGAGCGTTTCTATCGCGCCGACCCGAGCCGCAGCATCGCCACCGGCGGCACCGGTCTAGGACTGGCCATCGTCAAACACGTATTGCTGCATCATGATGGTGAACTGCAAATCAGCAGCGAAGAAGGCAAGGGCAGCACGTTTACCTGCGTTTTCCCCGGCAGTCGTCTTTCTGACACTAGCGCGCCTGGCCAATAAACCGCGACAAGGCATCCAGCTTGTCCGGATCGTCATCGACAATGCGCAGTCGAATCTGGACAGTCTCGGCGTCCGGATGCGGCTCTTGCGCCTGCAACATGCGAACAAACGCATTAATCCGGGCAATATCACCATTGTCAGGATGAATCACATCAACAACGGCCTGCTCCAGTAACACCGGCAGTGCATCCTGACGCCGAAAAACACCAATCATTTCCTGCAAGCTGATGTCCCGGATAACCAGCCGGGCTTCAACGCCAGAGGCAAAACGGACATTGGCCTGGCCTTTTGCGCCGGTTTTTGACACCGGTTCAGGATGCGGGGATCTGGCCAGCAAGGGAGAAACAACGGCGGCTCTGGCCGCCCCTGGTGCAGTCTTGCCCACCAGCGCCTGATTGCCCACATTCCCCATCAACACCGAAGCGCCACTACGGTCTGCTGAAGGTACTGCTTGTTCCGATACGGTAGCTGGTCTTACTTTCAAATGCCGAAACACCATACGGCTCAGCTTGTCGACAAAGGCATCCCGCGTAAACGGTTTGCCAATATAGCTGGAAACACCGGCTTCAACAGCCTTGAGTACGTGATCACGATCACCACGACTGGTGATCATCATAAAAGGCGTGGCTTTGTAATTCGGTTGCTCGCGCATCCATTTCAATACCTCGATACCCGACATCTCAGGCATTTCCCAATCACACAGAACCAGATCAAAACGATGGCTATCCAATAGCGCCACCGCCTTGCGGCCATTGGTCGCCTCAATCAGCTCACAACCGGGATAGGTTTGACGCACGGCTTTTTTCACCAGATCACGAATAAACGCCGCGTCGTCGACTAGCAGAATTGTCAGCTCAGCCATCTGCTGCACCTCGGTCAGCAACTTATATCCTGGCACCCTGACGGCGCCCCGAATCTTCAGCTTAGCCGAGACTGATCAGATTGCCGTTGCAGCTGCCACAAGGTTGCACCGATCACCGCTGCCGGTGGCACCAGGCAGTTCAGCAGCGGAATCGTCATCAATACCGACACCGAGGCACCAAAGCCCCAGGCCGTCCAGCGTTGCGTCGCCACTTGTTCGCGACTGGCACGAAAATCCTGCTGCTGGTTGTCCAGGGTATAGTCGCTGTACTGCAACGCCATCACCCAGCTACCAAACCAGAACCAGGCCAGCGGCATCAATAAATTGAGGCCAGGCACAAACGACAGCAACAACAGCAGCAAATAACGCGGCAGGTAATAACCCATTTTGACCAGTTCACGCATCAGCGTACGGGGAATCAGTGCAGCAATAGATTCATCCTCGACCATATGGCCCTGGCGCCGTTCGATCTTGCCTGCCAGCAAGCCATAAAACGGGCTTGCCAACAGCAACAGCACTGCACTGAACAGATAACCTGAAATCAGTGTCGAGAGTAATAACATCAAGGGCACAACCAGCCAGGCAAGCCATCCGAACCAACCGGAGTCCAGCCACTCCCAGCTGGTAACAGACTCAACCAGCCAATAAATACCCAGCGCCAGCAACACCAGATTAATCAGAATGGGCAGCCAGACGTAACGGCGTATTCCCGGTTCATTCAACAGTGTAAAGCCGCGCCACAAATAGCCGGCTCCTATCAATAAATTGTCTTTCATACCTGTTCCGTGCATAAAACTGGAAGGTTTTATACAATGCCGCCCCGTTTTGAGCCAGAGAGACATCGCCGACCATGACGCCAGAACGCCTGAGTTGTGTCATCAACACCCTCAACCGACGCCAGCCAGACCTGTCGGTGATTACCGATGAAGTCTACAAATCGCACAACCTCGCTGCGATTGCCCGCTCCTGTGATGCCTTTGGCGTTCAGGATGTGCACTGCGTATGGCCGACCACCACTTACCGGCTCAACAGCGTCACCAGTGCAGCCGCTGCAGGCTCAGAGAGCTGGGTCACGGTCAATACGCATCCGGATATCGAAGCCGCCATCCGTAGCCACCAGCAGCGCGGCATCAAAGTCTGTGCAGCCCATCTGACAGACCGGGCTATCGACTTCCGTGCCTATGACTTTACCCAACCAACCGCGATACTGATGGGCACGGAGAAAGAAGGGGTCAGTGATGCGGCCTCCGAACTGGCTGACGAACACCTGATCATTCCCATGCTGGGTATGGTACATTCTTTTAATGTCTCCGTTGCAGCCGCCATCATTCTTTGTGAAGCCGCCCGCCAGCGCCAACTGGCCGGCATGTTTGAACAACGCCACCTGAACGATATACGATTCAGTACCCTGTTATTTGAATGGTGCCAACCATCGGCAGCCAGACTCTGCCAAAAGCACAACCTTCCCTATCCGGCACTACGGGAAGACGGTGAAATTGCTGATCCGCAAGCTTTTTCACAACAAGTGAACGCACAGAGCGCACACACCTCCCGGTAATCAGCCAGCGTTATTTTCCTTCCCACGACAGAAAAAGAGAGATACACCCACATACCTGTGCGAGATATCGCACAAACGTGTGGGAAATCCGTAATCTGGCCTGCAATACTCCCCTCATTCGTCCCAACCAAAAAATATAACCCTTTGTTTTTCATGGAATTTATTTTTCATTTCAATTTTATGGCAAGCAATTGGCAGCTTTGTGGAACTTCTGCTCACGGCCAACTTTGGTAAAGCGACAATCACAGGGACAGGAAATCAACGGAAGATTGCCAGGATGGCACCCGCTTCAGGAAGAAGCGGAGCAGGATATCGCACAGGCAAGTGCAGCCAGGACGGCAAAGGAAATGGACATAGCACATGATGTGCCGGACAAACCAGGGATTGGCGATAAGGGATCAGGACGGCTCGGTTGAGCAACACAAGGGAATGTCAGGACACACCTCTGGAAGAGGTTCAGGGATATTCGTCATTGGATGATCAGCCAGGAAGGCAAGGCAAATGGATTGGATTGCCCACGGAAGACCGGCCAGGAGGCCTACCAGGAAGGTAAAAGGACAATGAGAGCAATGGATTTGCTCAGGGATGACCAACACGATGGACTGTGACAAGGACGATGCCAGAGGAACCAGGACTGTTCCAGGGTGCTGTGGCGGCCTGTACAGGATGTACTAGTCGCCCAATTTTTTAGCCCCTATTGCTTCTTCAGCTGTACTCCGCACTATCTGCATCTTGCCAGATTCTCACCGCGCTATTCGATTACCCACCCGGTGTACCAACCAATCACCGTTACCCCTTGTGGTATCTCTCCGCCAGAATCCCCAGCACCAAAAAACTCCCAACAACAGAGGCCACATAGACAGGCGCTGACAGACCGATTAACACTCGGGCCAGCAAAGGTACCAACCAGACCGTTAACGTGCCGTAGCCAAAGGTACAGAGCGCGACAAAGATCAAGACCCGAAAGCCTACCCAGTACTGCCTCACCAGCTTCCGTACCGTTCGATTAATACTGTCTCCAAAGACCACCAGCAGAGTCGCAATAATCGCCAACGCTATTTCATCATTGTAGGGGCGTAACCACCCGGACAAAGAAATCAACAATGCCATCACGACGGCTCCTTCTATCCAGCGCCAATAGTTTGGTCATAATATACTGCGGGTTTACCGTGAACTGTCAGAATAGCAGACATAAAAAAACCCGCGATATACGCGGGTTTAAAGTACTGGTGCCGGCACCAAGAGTCGAACTCGGGACCTACTGATTACAAGTCAGTTGCTCTACCAACTGAGCTATACCGGCTAAGTGGGCGGGAATACTATAGATGCTTTCGATACCCGTCAATATTTTTTTCACCTAACATACTGAAAAACCCACGCTTTCTGGAAAATTCCTGCACGAACGCCGTTTACTCTCCGGTATGAGGCAAATCATCCTTGTGAGCGCGCTCTTCCATTTCCGTAATGGAGCTATGACGCACATCGGCACCACTGACAACGTAGATCACTTGCTCAGATATGTTCCGGGCATGGTCGCCAATACGTTCGATCGCGCGCAAAATCCAGAGTATGTTAATCGCCTGACCGATGGAGCGAGGATCTTCCATCATATAGGTAATCAGCTCTCGCAACGCGGCAGAATATTGCTGATCCACGAGCTTGTCGTTACGAACCACATCGAGTGCGCCATCGACGTCATTACGGGCAAAGGCATTCAGCGCTCCTGAAATCATTTTACCAATTTCTGCGCCCATATAACGAATCGACTGCTGGCAATAGCCACTATTGGTCGAGCCACTGATTTCCAGTGCATGAACGGCAATCTTGGTTGCTTCATCGCCGATACGTTCAAGATCGCGAACCACGCGAGAGACGGCCAGAACCATACGCAGGTCGGAAGCCGCCGGTTGTCGACGCACAAGAATCTGGGTGCATTCCCGGTCGATAGCGACTTCCATACGATCCACGTCATCTTCCCGGCGAATGATGTCATCTGCGGGGGTCGTGTCACCGGTGGTAATCGCTTCAATGGCGTTGGCGACCTGGCGCTCGACCAGTCCGCCCATTTCCATCATCTGACTACGAATGGCTTCGAGATCCGAATTGAATTGACCGGATATATGCTGGCTGAAATTCATTTCAACCGGTGCGCCCTTGTTTGGCAATTGTGCTCTCCTTTTAGCCGAAACGGCCAGTAATATACGCCTCAGTCAGTGCATGTTGCGGCGTGGTAAACACGAGATCAGTCGGGTTTACCTCAATCAACTGACCCAGGTGAAAATACGCGGTGCGTTGGGATACCCGAGCCGCTTGCTGCATTGAGTGAGTAACAATCGCGATAGTGTAGTTCTCTCGCAATTCGTCAATCAATTCTTCAATTTTAGCAGTTGCAATCGGATCCAGCGCAGAACATGGCTCATCCATAAGAATCACTTCAGGGTCAACCGCAATTGTTCGCGCAATACACAAACGCTGCTGCTGACCACCCGACAGACCAGTACCCGGTGAATGTAACCGGTCTTTCACTTCCGACCACAAACCTGCCCGCTGCAAGCTGCGCTCGACCACTTCATCCAGTTCATCACGATGATTCACCAGCCCGTGAATACGCGGGCCATAGGAAACATTGTCGAAGATGGATTTTGGAAACGGGTTCGGTTTCTGAAAAACCATTCCGACCCGCGCCCGCAGAGGTACCACGTCGACTTTTGGGCCGTAAATATCCTCGTCATCAAGCAGAATATCCCCCGTAACCCGGCAGATATCAATGGTATCGTTCATCCGGTTAAGACAACGCAAGAAAGTTGACTTGCCACAACCCGATGGCCCGATCAATGCAATCACTTCGTTGGCACCAATGTCCAGACTTACGTCAAAGATGGCCTGTTTGTCGGCATAGAAGACGCCAACACTGCGGGCTTTCAGCTTGGGAGAGTCGCAGAACGGTTCGCCGTCGGTTTTGTGGTTTTCGATAATACTCATAACAAAAAATCCGGATAGTTAGCGTTTACCAGCGTCGTTCAAGACGACGACGCAGCCAGACTGCAGCAGTGTTCATCATGATCAGGAAGGCCAGCAATACGATGATGGCTCCCGAAGTCCGTTCAGTGAATGCTTGTTCGGGGCTGTCGGACCAAAGAAAGATCTGCACAGGCAACACCGTCGACGGATCCGTAATAAACCCTGGCACATCGACCACAAAAGCAATCATTCCGATCATTAATAATGGTGCCGTTTCACCCAGCGCCTGAGCCATACCGATAATGGTTCCCGTCAGCATACCCGGCAGCGCCAGTGGCAATACATGATGAAAGACCACCTGCATCTTTGAGGCACCCAACCCGAAGGCGGCCTCACGAATGGAGGGCGGTACGGATTTGATCGCCGCTCGACCGGAAATAATAATGGTCGGCAATGTCATCAATGTCAGCACCAGACCACCAATCAATGGCGTTGAACGGGCGACACCAAAGATGTTGATAAAAATCGCCAGCCCCAGTAAGCCAAACGTAATGCTGGGCACCGCCGCCAGGTTATTGATGTTGATTTCAACAATTTCGGTGACACGGTTTTTAGGAGCAAACTCTTCCAGATAAATCGCTGCCGCCACCCCGATAGGGAACGATAACAGGAAGGTTACCATCAGCGTCAGGAAGGTTCCCATCATGGCACCATGAACACCGGCCAACTCTGGTTCCCGCGAATCACCATTGGTAAAGAAGGTTGTACTGAAGCGGCTTTTCAATCGCCCCTCAGACGCCCACTGTTCGAGCCAGCCCAGCTGTAACTCGCTCAGCCGTCCGGCACGGCCCTCATCACGATCATGCTTGAACCACTGGTCTACATCATCATCCATGATCAGTTCGATATTCAGGGTGGTATCAATCAGATCCGGGTTGTCCAGTACTGCTTTTTGTAACTGCCAATGTGCACCCACACTGACCAGGCTATACAGCGCACGGCGCTCATTGCGACCAGAAACCGGTATCGACTCTTTCAGGTACTGTTTGATCAGCCCTTCATAGTCCGCGTTGCGACGCGCCTCTACCGACGATTGCGGAGTCAGCCCCAGATAGTCTCCGTCGAGGTACACTTCCGATTGCAACACCGTTTGCTCAAACGCAGAACCGCCCTTGAGGATAATATTCCCAAACAGCACAACCAGGCACAGCAAGCCAAACCCTATCGACAACATGCCATACAGACGAAAACGCACTTCTGCACGACGGCGACGCGTCATGCTTTGCTCTACCCTGGCACGGGTAGTCACTTGATCAGTCATATTGCTCCCGGTACTTCTGTACCACTTTCAGCGCCACAAAATTGAGAATCAGAGTCACCAGGAACAACACCAGCCCCAGCGCAAATGCCGCCAAAGTCTTGGAAGAATCAAACTCCTGATCACCGACCAGCAAGGTCACAATCTGCACCGTCACTGTCGTCACACTTTCCAGCGGATTTGCCGTCAGATTCGCTGCCAGACCCGCCGCCATGGCAACAATCATGGTTTCACCAATGGCTCTGGAAACCGCCAGCATGACGGCACCGACGATACCGGGCAATGCCGCCGGAATAACAACATGACGTATCGTCTCGCTCTGGGTCGCCCCCAAGCCGTAACTGCCGTCACGCAGAGACTGTGGCACGGCATTAATAACGTCATCAGACAAGGACGATACAAATGGGATAATCATCACTCCCATCACCAGTCCAGCCGCCAATGCACTCTCGGACGAAACTTCCAGGCCCACATCCGCCCCCAGGCTTTTCAGGATAGGCGCCACCGTCAGAGCAGCAAAAAAGCCATAAACAACGGTCGGAATACCTGCCAGCACTTCCAGTGCCGGCTTGGCGTAGTTACGAATACGGGGAGTGGCATACTCAGACAGATAAATGGCAGACATCAGCCCAATCGGGACAGCAATCAGCATGGCAATCATGGAAATCAGCAAGGTACCGGTAAACAGCGGAATGGCACCAAAACTGCCGGAAGAACCGGACTGATCTGCCCGCAATGCCACCTGGGGTGACCAGGTCGTGCCAAACAGGAAATCAAAGACATTCACTTTGCCAAAAAACATCCAGGCTTCAAACAGCACACTGCTAAGAATCCCGACGGTCGTCAGTACTGCCACACCGGAGCTGCAGAACAGCAGTGACCGGACAATACCTTCCACTTCGTTTCTGGCTCGTAGCGCGGGTGCCAGGCGACGCAGGCTGAAGCCAAATCCGGCCAACGCCAATGCCAGCACCAACGCGGTACTCAACATGCGGTTGCGCGACTGCAGATCAACCAGGTGCAAGACCACAGAGGCCAATTCCGGATCGGCCTCCACATTCGCACCACCCGCCAGATTATGAACCTTGCTCAGCGCCAGGCTCACGCGGTTGCCTCCTTCGGCTTGGATCCCGGCTGGCAACTGCGCTTCCAGCAAACGGTCGATAACAGGGCTTTCGAGCATGCCCCAACACAACATTAACAATAAGGGTGGCAAACAGGTCCAAAGGGCGACCAGTGAGCCATAGTGGCCCGGCAATGAATTCAAAGTGACGCCGGGGCTGACCAGAGAACGAGCTCGGCGAGCGCCGCCAATGTATGCGATTACAAACAGAATCGCGATGACAAGTAGCAAAATGCTGAAGGTCATAATGACTAGCCTGAACAGAACAAGGAACAGCCGTCGATCTTACCGGCCTGAATAACACATCCGTATGACAGAAGCGGAGCCGATGGTATGGCTCCGCACCCTGACGGTTACTGGCCGATCGGGGTCAGTGACTTGACGCTGGCCGCGACTCTCCGACGACGGGATTCTTCCATCGGAATCATCCCCTTGTCAGCGAGATAGCCATCTTCACCGATAGCCCGTGCCGAGGTAAATTCAGTGAGGTACTCTTCAATACCTGGAATCACTCCGACGTGAGCCTTTTTAACGTAGAAATAAAGTGAACGGCTGATTGGGTATTTGCCGGCAGCAATATTGCCGAACGTAGGCTCAACACCATCAACCAGAGAGCCTTGCACCTTGTCTTCATTCTGTTCCAGAAAGCTGTAGCCAAAAATGCCGTAGGAATCCGGGCTGGCAGCCAGTTTCTGTACAATCAGGTTGTCGTTTTCACCGGCTTCGACATAGCCACCGTCTTCACGCAAACCATGGCAAATCGCCTTGTATTTGTCTGGATCGGATTTTTTCAGCGCCTTGATAAACGGAAACTGGGTACAGCCCCCTTCCATCGCCAATTCCACAAACGCATCACGGGTTCCGGAGGTTGGCGGAGGCCCCAATACCTTGATCGGTGTATTAGCCAAGGCAGGGTTTACTTGTTTCCAGGTTTTATAAGGGTTGGCGATCAGCTTGTCTGAACCGTCCGCCGCTGGCACCATTTTCGCCAACGCCAGAAAGATATCTTTGCGCGACAAAGAGGTACGAGGATTGGATGCTGCGTTTGCGAACACGATGCCATCAAAGCCAATCATGACTTCGACAATATCCTTGACGCCATTTTTGGTACACAAGGCAATTTCAGACGCCTTGATACGACGAGACGCATTAGTAATGTCAGGTGTGGTATCACCAACACCAGTACAGAACAACTTCAGGCCACCACCGGAACCCGTAGACTCGACTTTAGGAGTACGGAACTTGGTCGATTTGCCAAAACGTTCAGCAACGACCGTAGAAAACGGATAGACCGTTGAGGAGCCAACAATGCTGATGTAGTTACGCTCAGCAAAAGCGCTTTGACTAAACACTGAAGCCAGCAAAACCACACCGGCAACGAGAGAATGTTTCATGCTATTTCCTTCAATGTGACCTGATGATACCCAGCAGGCAGATCGTTTTCAAAAGAGAGGTATTGTCCAGTAACTGTATTACACCTACATGACGCGCACCTGTTTATTACAAAAATGTTTCATTTTGGTTACAGGCACTTATTTTCGGGCATGACAGCACACAGCTAGGCACGATGTCACCTTTGTCGTGTTGCATTACCGTTTTTTGTTCGTACCAATCTCCGACCAGTCTGTATTGTCAACGATCAAAAAGAAGTAAACTTCCGAAAAATAATTTGAATCAGGAATCCCTATGAAAGCCAGATCGAAGGACGATTGCGAACCCAAACCCGATGGCGAGTTGACACTCCGCCTGATTCCATCCCGAGGAGATACCAACACCCACGGCGACATCAGCGGTGGCTGGGTGGTGGCACAAATGGATCATGCTGCCGAAACCGTGGCAAGTCGGCTGGCACACGGACGCATCGCCAATGTGGCGCTGGAGTCCGTCGTCTTTATGTCGCCAATACGCATAGGTGCAGCGGTGTGTTTTTATACCCGTATGCTGGAGATAGGTTCATCGTCAATTCGTATCGCTATTGAAGTCTGGACCCAGAACCCGAACGAAAGCGAACGCCGCAAAGTGGTGGATGCCGTTTTCGTCTACGTTGCGATTGATGACACCGGACGAATTCGCCGAGTGCCGCGCTGATTCACACGCGGCACCACGGGCGCAGGAAGTGTTCCGCGACAGGCACAGGCAAGAACGGATAAGCAGGTGAAGCCACCCAAACAGTAGCCCGACCGTCACCCCTATATACTTACACCGGTTTCAGTTTGGCGAAGCTGAGTACCAGCCACTTGCTACCTGCTTCATCAAAATTCACTTGCACTCGCAAACCCGGCCCCTGGCCTTCGAACTGCAATACCGTCCCCTCACCAAACATTTCATGGAATACCCGGCTGCCCAACCCAAACGGCCAATCGGCCGATATCGCCGCCACCAGTTTATGGTTGCCAGAGCGAGGCCGACGCGAACTCAACGGACGGGATACGGTATTTTTCAGGCGAACTTCATCCACCAGCTCGGCGGGGATTTCACGAATAAAACGCGACGGTGTGCTGAGATTCTCCTGACCATGCAAGCGGCGGCTTTCAGCATAAGTGATCACCAGATGATCCATGGCACGCGTTATACCGACATAGGCCAAACGCCGCTCTTCTTCCAGACCATCAGCATCATCCATCGACATTTTGTGCGGGAATAAGCCATCTTCCAGCCCGGTAAGCACCACTTGGGGGAACTCCAGCCCCTTGGCAGAATGCAGCGTCATCATTTGCACCGCATCTTCATGCTCATCGGCCTGACCTTCACCCGCATCCAGGGCAGCGCTATCGAGAAATTGCACCAGCAGGCTGGCTTCTTCGTCATCACCACTGCCTTCAAAAACTCGGGCAGCATTCACCAGCTCCTCCAGGTTTTCCACTCGAGCCTGGCCCTTTTCGCCCTTTTCCTTGCGGTGATGTTCTATCAGCCCCGTCTGGGCAATCACTTGATCCACCAGCTCGTGCAATTCTATGTCATCAATCCCGACACACATCTCGTCAATCAGCGTCATAAAACCCGTGACGGCAGCACCAGCCCGTTTCGGCAAGCCCCCCGTTGCAGTCACCTCGGTACAAGCATCCCATAACGAGCAGCCCTGATCTCGGGCGATTGAACGCAAGGTATCCAGAGTTTTTTCACCAATCGCACGGGTCGGTACGTTAATCACCCGCTCCATCGCAGCATCGTCCTGCCGATTTAACAACAGTCGCAGATACGCCATGGCATTCTTGATTTCCAGTCGGTCATAAAAACGCTGGCCACCATAGATGCGGTAGGGAATACCCGCCCGCAGCATGGCCTCTTCCAAGGTGCGCGACTGGGCATTGGAGCGATAGAGAATCGCCATGTCGGCCCTGGCATGGCCTTTTTTGGCCCAGCTGTCTACCAGGTCGGCGATGTAACGGGCTTCATCCTGCTCATTAAAGGCGCGGTACAAACGGATAGGGTCACCCTTTTCACCCGTTGTATGCAGTTGTTTCCCCAGCCGTCCGCTGTTGTTACTGATGACGGCGTTGGCGGCATCCAGAATCGTCGCCGTTGAGCGGTAATTTTGTTCCAGCTTGATCATTTCCGCTCCAGCAAAATCCTGCTGGAAATTGCGAATATTACCGATGTTAGCGCCTCGCCAGCCATAAATAGATTGATCGTCATCCCCTACCGCCATCACAGACACTGCATTACCCGCCAGCAAACGAATCCAGGCGTACTGAATGTTGTTGGTATCCTGAAACTCATCAACCAGAATATGGCTGAAACGTTGCTGATAATGCTGCAGCAGCTCCGGGTTATGTAACCAGAGCTCATGAGCTCGCAGCAGGATTTCACCAAAATCGACCATACCGTTTTGCTGGCAGTTTTCTTCATAGACCTGGTAAAACTGCTGCAAGGTACGGGTAAAAGGGTCGGCGGAGGGAATGACGTGGGCGGCACGCCGCCCTTCATCCTTTTGTTCGTTAATAAACCACTGCATCTGTCGCGGTGGATAGCGGCTATCATCGATATTGTTCGCTTTCATCAACCGCTTGATCAGCCGCAGCTGGTCATCGCTGTCCAGGATCTGGAAGTATTGGGGCAAACGGGCTTCACGCCAATGCTGCTTCAGCAAGCGATGAGCCAGGCCATGAAACGTACCCACCCACATGCCGCTGACCGGCACATCCAGCAACTGCTCCAGACGGCCTTTCATTTCTTTTGCCGCTTTATTGGTGAAGGTCACCGCCATCAAGGCAAAAGGCGATACATTTTCAACCTTGAGCAACCAGGCAATGCGATGCACCAGCACGCGGGTTTTGCCCGAGCCTGCACCTGCCAGTACCAGCTGATGGGGGGATTGCGCAGCCACCGCATTACGCTGGCCATCGTTTAATTGATCTATTATCAGTGAAGTATCCATGCCGCGAGTCTATCAGATTGCACCCGTTGCGGAAGATGCTGATCAACAAATCCCCTGTTTATCCGTACAGCAGGATATTTAACAGGACGATGAGAGAGAGGCACTCTATAATCTGTGACCAAATTTCAATTATTCGGACTCATTATTGTGAGAAACAGCCCGATTCTGGCCGAAATATCTGCTGCCATACCCAACTTGCGCAAATCCGAGATAAAGGTGGCGGAATACGTGTTGCGGTCTCCACAGCAAGTGATGCACATGCGCATCGTCGACCTCGCCCAGGAAGCCCAGGTAAGTGAACCAACCATCGTCCGGTTTTGCCGTGGTATCGGCTGCAACAGTTTTCAGGAATTCAAGGTTCGCGTCGCCCAGGAAATGGCCATTACCAACAACATTGGTCAATTTGCCATCGCCACAGACGACAGCATCAGTAATATTTGCAGCAAGATTGCCGACACCACCATCCAGCGACTGCATCAAGTCAAATCGCAGCTGAAATCAGAACAGGTAGGGGTCGCTGCCAATGCCATCAGCATGGCCACCCGTGTCGAATTTTATGGCTATGGTGCCTCTGGGGCCGTCGCTATTGATGCACAACACAAGTTTTTTCGGCTGCAAGTTGCGACAGCGGCTTACAGTGACCCTCATATGCAAGCCATGTCCGCAGTGACTCTGGGGCCTGAAGACGTCGCTGTCGCCATCTCTCAAAGTGGCCGCACCAAGGATCTGCTCAATTCCATTGCCCTGGCCCAGCATCATGGTGCCAAAGTCGTTAGCCTGGCGCCCGCCAATACTGCGGTCAGCTTGCAAGCCGACTACCCGATTCATATCAATATTGAAGAAGACACCGAACAATTTACCCCGATGACCTCCCGTATTGCCCATCTGATGGTGATCGACATGCTGGCAGTCGCCGTCACACAGCGCCGAGGTCCCGAGTTTGCTCGCCATCTCATCAATATCAAACGCAGCATCAAATCATTGCGGCTGGAGCAGGGTAACGAACCCTTCAATCCGAAAAATATTATCGGTTAAATAGCTAACCGGTTGGCAGATACATCAATCCAGGTCATTACTGTCATTCGAATGCAACTTGGAAAATCAAAAATCGTCATAGCCCTGCCAAACCAACCCAAGGAGCGTGACAATGGAAGCTGCAATCAAGTTTGAAACTCATGAACAGGTTGTGACGTTTGACCCCCAAGGTAATGTAGTGGTCAACAAAGCCAGCAAGATGCCCGCCAAAGTAGTTGCGCGCCGAGCGATTGAAGCGCATCGCGAACGCAAGCATCTGGAGCAAGACCTTGATCGCTATTACGATTTTATCGACCTCTGATTTTTTTGTCCGGCTGCCCTGCAGCCGGACTGCCGCTCCCCACTAGCAATAATATCCAAGAGCCTCGCAGCACTGGCCCGAGCGCTTCGCTCACAGACACTCACAGACAAAGTCGCTATTGATATTGACCCCACCGCGCCGCTTTAAGTATTTGTACCGCACTAAAGGCGACATCTATTTAATCCGGTGCTCACTCTGGGCTAGCGGATGGTGTCGAATCACGA
>OJIO01000176.1_pt1 | contig 51686 bp, 32 predicted proteins | sample 1595621 | NCBI WGS metagenome assembly OJIO01 (sample SAMN05416776, study PRJEB24817) | seawater metagenome | isolation source: Sea water | place: Canada:Atlantic | collected 2013-07 | reverse complement strand
TATTTTTAACGAAGGATCGCAATGAAAAAACTAAATAATAACCGACAATTTCAAAGGTAAATGGTATAATTTGTAAATAATGATGTCAAATATCAATTTTTATCCTTCTACTATTTATATTGGAATCAAAGAACTTCCCATTATTTCAAATTTCAGATATTAAATTATTATCAACAATCTATTCAGCATTTTGAAGAGATATAAAAGAAGATAGAATTTTCTGAATTAGACTTCTGCTGTATTACAAAACATTGTTCCCACAGGAAACAAATCATTCTGACTACTAAATTGGGGGTTTCATTTTATTGATAAACTCTTACATAATCAACTTCCATGACATCAGTAGTAAAATTAGGATCTATCGTACCGCCATTTGTCCCTCCCATTGCAACGTTGAATATGAAGAAAAAATCAGCATCAAAAGGCATGGTAGTATTAGTAGAAATAGTATAAAACTGAACATCATCTAATAAAACCTTTACACTTCCTTCTGCCCAGACTAAAGAATAAATATGAAAGTCTGTTGGGGTGCTCAAATTAACAGACTCTCCATAGCTGGCAGTATTACCATTATTATTCCAATGACAAGTGGCTGCTACATATGATTTATCCTCAAACTGCTCCATTATGTCAATTTCCCCACAATGTGGCCATCCGACAGAACTGAAGTTGTCCCCTAACATCCATAATGCGGGCCAAGTACCAGCGACTGAAGGGAGTTTTGCACGGATATCAACCCTTCCATACTTGAAATCAATTTTATTTTGTGTAGTGATACGACCAGAGGTGTATGATCCATCAGCTTCTTTAATGACTTTTATTTTTAATACTCCATCATCTTTATAAACATTATCGCTACTGCTTGAGTAAATTTGAACTTCTTGATTACCCCAGCCTCCTCCGCCAGTTTCAAAATTCCAAAAATTTGTATTGATCGTTCCGTTACCGTCAAATTCATCTGACCATAGTAATTCGTCATTATTTCCACTACTTCCATTTCCGTTGTTAGGTTCTTCAGGAGTATCATCATCAGAAGAACAACTAAGGCCTGTGAACAATAATAACGTTGCAAAAAGTAAGACAGATTTTATATTTCTCATAATCACAAATTTATATTATTTTAATCTCTTGGAAAGCAAGTTTTTTTAAAAAAAATGAAAAACTCTGCTTTTTGCACCTTTTGGTTGCATTTCTTTTTTCGTTATCTGCCTATAACATATATAAGAATATGAAACAGCCAATTGTATGTATTTTTTTAAACGCAATTCATACTATGCGTAGATTAACAATGCAGAATAGTTATGTATTATTTTCATTTTTCTGCGCTAACATGTGCTCGGCTGCTTGATCTAATTCATCATAAAAGTGCTCACCTTTATATCTTACGATTGCTTCTTTGAGAAATTTGTAGACAGGTAAAGATTCTTTTTTTCCAAGATCACAAGCAGTAGAACAAATCTCCCAAACATCATAATTCCATGCTTCGAAGCTAGCGGGTTCTTGTTTATTTACTCTAATAGGGTAAAGATGACAAGAGAGTGGTTTTTTGAATTCTATAGCTCCTGTTTGTTGTGTCTTTTCTATCCCACATTGGGCCGTCCCTCCTTCATCAAAAATCATAAATACACATGAACCATTGGGATGTAAAGCTGTCCCTCTCCAATTCTCCTTAGTAAAATTACCAAATGCCCCTTTTTCTTCTAGTAATTTTTGACTTTCTAAAGGTAGGTTAGGTTTTATTACTTCCAATATACTTGATATAGTTTGTTCTTCTTCTGCGGTAACAGGTGCTCCATAGTCTCCGTCCCAACAACAAGCTCCTTTACAGGCAGATAGGTTACAGATAAATTCTTGCTCTATCACATCATCACTTATCAATACGTCTTGGACTATTAACATGCTAACAATTTTATTTAAAAGAAAACACCATCCAAAGTCTCCTTCAAATAGTGTTTCAAATATCTTAATTTTATTTGGTTTTTTCCTATAAGGACTTCATAGCCGATTTTACAATATCAACAATAGAAGCTATAGTATATTTTCTATTATCCATCTTATAAGCATCTGGCTTGTAGTCGTAATTTTTATTTCTCTTCCTACCTAGAGCCACAGTATGAACATACATAGATTTCACCTTGCTAGGTTGGCCTCCACCATCTTTAGTTAAATATTGTGCCTGTGGTATATTTTTAATCTCGATAGAAGGTCTAGCTATATTTACGATTGCCTCTTCATTCATTTTCTTTTCTTCCAATTTTGGTAGCGCGGCTAGTACATTATACTTTCCAGCTACTATTCTCATTTCTGGTGTAGGCAATACTAAATTGTATTTTCCGTCTTCAGAATTAGGAATATAGTTTCTAATAAAACTAGGATTTAAAGTACGCATAGTCGATAACTTTATATCCAACTCCTTACTAAGTGTCCTAAGATTTAATGACTCATACACTTTAGCAGTACTTGTATTGATAAGATTTTGATTTGGAGTCGCCGGCATAATGTCGTGCTCATAGTAGTAGTTCATAACATATGTCACAGCAATGAATTTGGGTATATATTCTCTAGTTTCCTTAGGCAAGTATTTCATAACTTCCCAAAAACTTTTCTTACCTCCTGACTTTCTTATTGCTTTACGCATGTTTCCAGGTCCACAGTTATATGCTGCTATTGCCAATGTCCAATCATCAAATTGACCATATAACTTTAACAGATATTCAGCTGCTGCTCTAGTGGATTTTTCGACATCACGTCTTTCGTCAACCGTTCTAGATATTTTAAGGCCCATCATCTTTCCTGTAGGTCTCATAAATTGCCACAATCCAGCAGCTCCTGATCTTGATGTAGCGGCTGGTCTCAAACCAGATTCTACAACAGAAAGGTATTTTAGATCTGTAGGAAGTCCTTTTTCTTTTAAGATTTGCTCGAAAGTAGGAAAGTAAATTTTGCTGCGTCCAATCAAGACTTCACTCATCTTTCTTTGACGAATAACGTACTGATTAATTCTTCTCTTTACTTCTGAGCTATATTGGAGCTCTACAGAACTACCAAGGCTAAGGATTCTTTCCTCTATTGTCTTGTGCATTTCAGATGTCACGTTCCCGAAGACCCCAGGAGATGCTGATAACCCCATAAATAAGGCTAAGAGTATGACTTTACACTGCAGAGCAGTATGAAATATTCTGTTCATGGATTAATATTTAATTAAAATCGAATTATGGGTTGTTATTTGCGCAATATTATATTAGGGGAATGCGTAAACAACAGTATTTTATTTGCTTTTGTCCCAAAAAACAGCTCACGCTTTATTTTGGTGGCGCAAAGGTACATATAATTATTCATTTCCATAATATTACACATTAATTATTTATATAATATGTATTATGTTAATAAACAATAACTATGCCAACCTTTGGCAGGTTTGCCTTTTCATTAAAAAAAGACAACTTCTTAAGAATTAGTAGATTTTAAGCTTTTTGCAATAGATAAGAGGTCGTATTCTGAATACTTTTTTGACATTAACTGAATACCAAACGGTAATCCTTCATTATTAGTGCCTGATGGGATACTTATAGCAGGTAATCCAGTAAGGTTCGCCAAAACGGTGTACATGTCCGATAAATAAACAGAGATGGGGTCACCTGCCATTTCTCCAATCTTCCATGGCAGGCTTGTGCTCGTTGGCAAGATCAAAAAATCGCATTCATCCAAGACCTTATCCATTTCTTCTGTGATCAACTTTCTTACTTGTTGGGCTTTGGTGAAATATGCATCAAAGTATCCTTCGCTCAATACATATGTTCCTAGCATAATTCGCCTCTTCACTTCTTTACCGAATCCCTCTGTGCGGCTATTGACATACATCTCTTCTAAATTTTTAGAAGAATTAGATCTATGTCCATAACGTACACCATCATACCTACTAAGATTTGTAGACGCCTCAGCAGTTGTCAATACATAGTAAGTAGGAACCAAATAATCTGCGTACTCAAAATCTTTCGCGATTATAGAAGCGCCAGAAGAGCGCAATTGTTCGATTTTTTGTAAAACATTAACTCTAATGCTTTCATCCAGTTTTTCATGGTCAATCAAAGAAGGGAAATAAGCTATTTTGGGATTGGACTTAACATCAATTTTATCATAAGAATTAACTTTTTGACTAGAAGACGTGGCATCCATTGGGTCTTTACCAGCTGCTACCTCTAATACTCTCCCTATATCATCTGGATCGTATCCTAATATCCCTATCTGATCAAATGAGGATGCATAGGCTATCAATCCATACCTAGAAATACGACCGTAGGATGGTTTCAAACCATATACTCCACAAAAAGAAGCTGGTTGACGCACAGATCCACCAGTATCAGATCCTAGTGCAATGAGGCAAGTATTCATTTGAACAGATACTGCAGCAGCACCACTAGATCCACCAGGAACTCGTTCAGCGTCAGCTCCATTTTTAGTAGGTCCATAGATACTATTTTCATTAGCAGATCCCATACCGAACTCATCACAATTTGTCCGACCAATAATGATTGCATCTTCCTCCAATAGTCTTTCGATAGCAGTAGCATTGTACGGAGATTTGTAATCTTCTAATATTCTAGAGGCAGCACTCAATCCTTGATCTTTCTGTGATATGACATCCTTTACAGAAATGACACAACCGTATAAGCTTCCAAGTCTATCACCGTTTTTTATCTTCCTATCTATTCGTCCGGCTTCTTCCTTTGCTTCGGATTCATATATCTCAATATAAACATTGAGCGATTCATGCTGTTTTGCCTGACCTATATAACCCATCAATAAATCTGACATGCTATATAAACCTGAATCAAGGTCAGACTGTATTTCTTTTAGGTTCTTTTTCGGAAGTATCATGCTGTAGCTATCTTTTCTACTACTTCATCAAATGTAAGCAGGCTTTGTTCTCCAGTATTCATATTCTTAAGCGTGAACTCTCCTGTTTCCATTTCTTTTGATCCTATTAATAATACATATGGCACTTTCCTAGCATTTGCATATTTCATCTGCTTTTGCATTTTGGCAGGGTCAGGATAAAGATCTGCGACAACATTCATAGACCTTAGTAATTGCAGTTGCTTAAATGCAAATTTGTGAGTTTCATCATCAAAAGCGATTAGTAACACATCGAGGTCTTTTTCTACTCCATGAGGGAATAAGTTTTCCTCTTCCATCACGTCATATATACGTTCAGCACCGAACGATACCCCTACCCCAGACACACCTTTAAGTCCAAAATTTCCTGTCAGGTCATCATACCTTCCACCACCGCCGATACTGCCCATTTTTAGGTTTGGGTATACATTAGTATCCGCCTCAACTTCGAATATACAACCAGTATAATAGCTCAGTCCTCTTGCAAGTGAAATTTCAAACTTTATAGTATTGTAAACTGAAGTAAGATCAAGGTAGTTATGAAATTCCCTTAGTTCTTCTATTCCTTTTTGTCCAGTGGGTGCGTTTGTAAATTCTTTTTCTAAATCAGTCAAATTATCAATGGTCAGAAGAGACAATACATTTTTTGCAGCTTCTTCGCTTATCCCTCGATTAGTCATTTCAGTGATCACCTTTTCTTCACCTATTTTATCTAATTTATCAATAGCCATCGTCATACTCATGAAGTGGTCTTGGATTCCATTTGCCTCTGCTAATCCAAAAAGTATCTTTCTATTGTTGATCTTAATGATTGACTTTAGATTTAGTTTGTGGAAAACTTCGTCGTATATTTTTACCAACTCCGCTTCATACATTAGAGAATTAGAACCAACTACATCCACGTCACATTGATAGAATTCTCTATACCTGCCTTTTTGAGGGCGATCCGCTCTCCATACTGGTTGTATCTGAAACCTCTTAAATGGTAGTGCGATCTCGTTCTGATTCATTACAACGAATCTCGCAAAAGGTACTGTAAGGTCATATCTAAGCCCCTTTTCCGAAACAATAGGTAGAATGTGCTTTTCACCTTTATCGATATCCTCTTGATTGATTTTTTCCTTTTTATTCTTCTTTAGGAATTCTCCAGAATTTAGAATTTTGAAAAGAAGCTTATCTCCCTCCTCACCATACTTCCCTGTCAGTGTGCTAAGGTTCTCCATGGTAGGTGTTTCTATCGGCTGATACCCATATTTTTTGAATACAGATCTGATGGTATCAAAAATAAAATTTCTTTTATAGACTTGTGCTGGAAGGAAGTCACGCGTACCTTTTGGTATGGATGGTTTCATAATTTGTAATTTCTCTGAGGTGCGAAATTAGTTATATAAATTAATAAGGTTACCATTACAGCTAAGTAATACCAATAAAGCCACCAAGATGGAAAAGTATATGTATAATTTGCTATTCATTAAATACAATAAAGTTAAATATTGTACGCTCTTTTAAAAACTTAACAACAAGCAACTGTATATATCATTTAATAATCTCAACCATCCACCGTACCTTGTGTTTTATACCAATAATATATCAACTGAATGGCAAAGAAGATAGCAGAGGATGGCTACATCGAAATCGTAGGCGCCAGAGAAAATAATCTTAAGAATGTATCTGTAAAGATTCCAAGAAATCAGCTCGTAGTAATTACCGGTATAAGTGGCAGTGGTAAATCGTCTTTAGCTTTTGACACTTTATATGCCGAAGGTCAAAGACGTTATATGGAGACATTCTCAAGCTATGCTCGTCAGTTCCTTGGTAACATGGAGCGTCCGGATGTAGAGAAAATAGAAGGCCTAAGTCCTGTAATCTCTATTGAACAAAAAACAACGTCATGGAACCCTAGGTCTACAGTAGGAACAACAACAGAAATCTATGATTTTCTGAGATTATTATTTGCTCGAGGAAGTGATGCTTATTCTTACGTGACGGGTAAGAAAATGGTGAAATACACTGAAAATCAGATCATAGAAGACATATTTGCCAACTATAAAGGGAAGAAAATAGTTATCCTAGCTCCTATGGTAAGATCAAGAAAGGGACACTATAGGGAATTATTCGAAAATGTAAGAAAGAAAGGCTACACCAAAGTAAGAGTCGATGGAGAAATTATAGATCTCAAACAAGGTCTCCAAGTTGATAGATACAAAGTACACGATATAGAACTTATAGTTGATAGGCTCAAAGTAGAAGAAGATAAAAAGGATAGAATCTCTAATTCTCTAGAGACTGCCCTCAAAATGGGAGAAGACTTCATCTATATAAATGAACATGGAACTGATGAACTCACTCCATTCAGTAAACAACTCATGGATGCAGAATCTGGAGTTAGTTATGAAGAGCCATCCCCAAATACGTTTTCATTCAACTCCCCATATGGAACTTGTCCTGCTTGCAAAGGCCTAGGCCAACTTCATAAAGCGGATATGAATAAAGTGATTCCTGATGATACAAAATCTATAAAAGAAGTTGGGATCAAACCATTCGGGGAGGTACGTGAAAACATGACTTTCAAACAAATCAAAAAAATAGCCAATAAGTTTAAATTTGATTTAAATACGCCAGTAAAAGATATACCCAAAGAAGCGTTAGATATACTTCTATACGGAGGTAATAGCTCTTTAGGTATAGACTTAGGGTATTCTCCACATGAGTTGGTATATAATCTTGCTACTGATGGCATAGTAAATATGCTTGAAAGATGGTATAAAGATACTTCTTCAGAGAAGATCAGGAATTGGGCCGAAGAGTTCCTATCTATACAAGATTGTCCAGAATGTGAAGGGTACAGGCTGAAGAAGTCCTCATTATTCTTTCGATTGGGAGGAATGCATATTGGGCAATTGGCTACCATGGATCTCGATAATTTGTATGAATGGTTCGAAAATATAGATGACAAATTATCCGACAGACAGAAAGCAATTGCCAAAGACGTCGTCAAAGAGATTAAACTTAGACTTGGATTTCTTCTAGAAGTAGGACTCAATTATTTACAACTTAATCGTCCAACAAGAACTCTTTCTGGTGGAGAATCACAAAGAACAAGACTTGCTACCCAAATCGGATCTCAATTAACTGGTATTACCTATATAATGGATGAACCTAGCATTGGATTACATCAAAGAGACAATCAAAGATTGATCAATGCATTAAAAAATCTAACAGAGATAGGAAATACAGTCGTCGTTGTAGAACATGACAAAGATATTATGCTTGCATCAGACTATCTTATAGATATTGGACCTGGAGCGGGTAAAAACGGAGGAGAAATTGTTGCAGAAGGACATCCTAGTGAATTCAAAAAAATAAAAACTATTACTGCAAACTATCTGGCTGATAGAATACGAATTGAAGTGCCTGAAAAAAGAAGAAAAGGAACTGGCAAAAAAATGACTTTAAAAGGGGCAACTGGTCATAACTTACAGAATGTAGACCTTGTGGTTCCGCTAGGCAAGTTTATCTGCGTTACCGGTGTTTCTGGCAGTGGAAAATCATCATTGATCAATTCAACTTTGTATCCGATATTAAGAGCTCATTTTTATAGGAGTAGCCAGCGACCATTGCCTTATGAAAAGATCAATGGTATAGACAATGTGGATAAAGTCATAGAAATAGATCAATCAGCTATCGGGAGAACTCCAAGATCCAACCCAGCAACATATACTGGAGTGTTTGGGAATATTCGAAATATATTCTCTTCTCTTCCTGAAGCCAAAATACGAGGCTATAAACCTGGAAGGTTTTCATTTAATGTAAAAGGTGGTAGATGTGAAGTCTGCCATGGCGCTGGCAAGAAAGTGATTGAAATGAATTTTCTTCCAGATGTATTGGTCGACTGTGAATCATGCATGGGAAGAAGGTATAATCGCGAGACATTAGAAATCTTATTTAAAGGTAAGTCTATATCTGATGTGCTTGATATGAGTGTTGAAGAGGCAACAGATTTTTTCCAACTTATCCCATCTATATTCAGGAAACTTACTACATTAAATAGTGTTGGTCTTGGATATATAACTCTTGGTCAGCAGGCTACTACTTTATCAGGAGGAGAAGCACAAAGAGTAAAATTATCTCTAGAACTTGCTAAAAGAGATACCGGTAATACCCTTTATATCCTTGACGAACCTACTACAGGGCTGCATTTTGAAGATATACGCCATTTGATAAATGTTCTTAATAGATTGGTTGATAAAGGCAATACCATATTGATAATAGAACATAATATGGATATCATCAAAGTAGCAGATCATATTATTGATATCGGGCCAGAAGGTGGTAGGGGAGGAGGAAATATACTATTCTCTGGACTTCCTGAAAAATTAATCAAAGAAAAAGACAGCCATACTGGTAAATATCTTGCTGTGGAGATGTAAATCCAATTTTGCTGAATCTATCCTTAGTGCAAAATATAGATTGTTAAAATTGCAGGATTAGCATTATACTGCTATAATAAAAAGCTATATAAATTTAATATTGCTCTGTTCTTAACAATACTAAAGTGCATGCTTCATCAACTATGATTCCTTGTTCTTTTGCTTTAAGAGCAAAACTTCTATTCTCGGCTCCTGGATTGAAGATAATTCGCCTAGGTTTCAATGACAAGAGATAGTCCTCGTGATCTTTTTGTCCATTCTCCCCCATGTACATTGTGATCGTATCGACACCTGAAAGCTCTGGATGTCCAGTCAAAATCAAAATTTCTTCTACTTCACCCATTCGACCTCCTATTGCTAACACCTCATGATTATAAGATCCTAGCATTTTCAAAGCTTTGTTTGAGTATCGTTCAACTTTTAAACTAGCCCCAAATACAAGGGTAGCATTATTAGCATTCCTCGCTTGGTAGGCTATAGAGGCTTTAGAAGCAATTGCCTTCATCTCCTCGGGATCAAGCGATAGTTTCTCACTTGTGATGGCCATTTGAGATTCTTGCTGAAACGGAATAAGATGAATGTGTGCATGGGGAACTTCCGTACCTATTATCAGTACTCCAACTCGTTTGCAGTCTATTGTACTTTCAAGAGCTCTAGCTACCCTTTTAGAAAATAGGTGTAATCCAGCTAATTTATCATTATCAAGATCAAATATATAATCCACCTCTATTTTGGGAATAACCAAAGTATGTCCTTTTGCAAGAGGGCTAATATCTAAGAAAGCATAGTAATTATCATCTTCAGCAATCTTATAACTAGGTATTTCACCTTTGATTATTTTAGTAAATATTCCTGACATAATCTATTAATCAAGATTAATTGAAATATCCATTATCTCAAAATCTATAGTCCCTGCTGGAGTAGATACTTGAGCTATTTCACCGACCGCTTTGCCTAAAAGACCACTTCCAATTGGTGAAGTCACTGAAATCTTCTTCTCTTTAAGGTTTGCCTCAGCTTCGGAGACTAAAGTATACGTGACTTCCTTATTGTTTCTTTTATTTTTGATCTTTACTGTAGACATAACAGTCACTTTGGAACCATCAAGCTGACTTTTGTCAAGAATTCGCGCATTAGCCATTACCTTCTCCATCTCATTGATTCTCATTTCTAGATACCCTTGAGCATCTTTTGCTGCATCATATTCAGCATTTTCAGATAAATCACCTTTGTCTCTCGCCTCAGCAATTGCTTGAGACATTTCTTCCCGACCTTTAGTTTTCATATGCTCAAGTTCAGCTCTTAGCTTATCATATCCCTCTTGACTCATATAAGATATTGCCATAATCTATTTTTTATTTATTTCAATATAGCACTACATAAGTACCATTTTTGAGATTTGTATTGACTGTAAATACACCTCAATACTATAATGCGAAAAACGTCTCTACTCCGAAGAGCAGAAACGTTTTAATATTTCTATTAATTACAAAAGTAACTAATTTTTCCTTTTTTGACCTCTTAGAATCCGAATCTAAGAGAGAAATTATGGGTGCCGCTAAATGGATTAGTAGTTCTATATGCATAATCGATACCTACTACTCTATTCTCAGCTCTCTTAAGAGGCACGTCAATAGAAACACCACCTGCAAATCCAGTATAAAGATTACTTTCATCACTAATAGATTCTAGAGCATGTTTATATGCAGCTCTTAATGTTACAATATCTCTAAATGAAAACTCAGCACCAACTCCAATATCATCTCTTGCAAATGCATTTGATGTAAAGTTCGCAAGTGTTCTTAAGTAGTTCGTTTCACCAAAGTAAAAATCATAAGATATACCAATGTTTAATAATGATGGTAATTCGAAATCTTCTCCTCTCTGGCTTGCTGTTACTGGGTATGGAATATCACTATCAGGTACATCAGCTCTAAATGTGATCCCTTCACCACTAAACTCCATTGGCGATCCAATATTTCTTAACGCAATTCCTAATTTAAATTCATCTCTATCTCCGGAAACATACTGAACTCCAGCATCGATAGCAAATCCACTCGCTGATACATCAGGAAGTGTTTCAGATATCGCACGTACCAAAAGACCTACGCTAATCTTATTCTCGTATGTATAAGAGTAACCTAGTCCTAGATTAATGAAACTAGGTGAATAAGTACCTCCTGTACCTCCTGGTTGAGCAGTAGTAGTAATATCGATTTCACCAAAATCCATAGCTACTAATGAAATTGCGAATGCTCCGCTGCTTCCTGTTTTAGTAACAAATCCTATCGAATTGATACCAATTTCACTTCCTTCCCAAAGTCTCGTGTTTGATACTACAAATTCTCCACCATTGATACGGCTAAGACCAGCAACATTTATTCTCATTGCATCTATACCAGATACTGAGGCTGTTGACATTGAGTGCAAACCAGCACTTCTAGCCCAAGGGTTGAGCAACAATTCTGCAGCTCCCGCTTCTCCTTGTCTATCTGGATTCCCTGCAAAAACAGTCAATCCTCCAAAACAGATAATTATTAGTGTGTAAATATATTTTTTCATATGCTTTATGATTAAGTGCGAATGAAGTCAGAAATCTAACTCCATCTGCATTTTCATTTTTATTAAATATTACAATCCAGTTGGGTCAAATTTCCTGTTAACACCAAACCATTTAATTGATTTTTCTATTCCTAAATCAGGCGCAGAGATATGGAAGATATAAACTCCACTTGCTACTGGAATTCCTTTATTGTTTGTTAAATTCCATTCTAAAGCTGGAGTAACTTGAGATTCCTCAAGTGCTGGATTATTTCCATCATTCAAAAATGGCATAGCGTCTCTATTGAACTGTTGGATAAACTTACCATCAAGTGTATAAATAGTTACTATCGCTCTTGCTGGCAGATTCGTAACTTTTATAATGTTCTCAAATTGATTTTGCTCATAAGCTGAATAAGCATAGTATGGATTTGGAACGATTTGTACATTATCTAATGCATTAGAAAACTCAGCAGGTTCAATATCTCTAGCTTCTACATCTCCAAAAGAAAATTCATACACTGGTAATGCACCTACTCCAACAAACTTATTCGAACTTGTAGTTTTCTCAAGATCAATCTCTTTATTATATCCATTCTGAACTCTCAATCTTACCGTAAGATCATTAGGAATAAGACCTTCTTCTAAAGATAATAGTGGCTCCATTGGAATTGGCATTGCAGTCCAAGTAATTACAGCAACTCCATCAATGTTTTTAGAAGCACTACTACTTTCAAATTTTTCATAGAGAACATCACAACCATCATATGGCTGTCTCGTAACATAGATATAATGTTGACCACCAGCATAACTGTTATATATTCCAGCAAAATTATCATTTCCTAACTCTCCTGATGCAAATAATTCTGTGCTTGGATTCCAAATCAAATCGTTACCGTTATTAGTCGTATAAGTAAAGCCTTGAGAGAAACTAGTAAGTAAAGTATCATACTCCTCTCTATACACTGAGTTCTCACCAAAGAAAATGTTTAGTCTATCTCCAGTTTCCACATCAATAGCATATCCTGGGAAGTAACTTTTACCAAGTATTAATACACCATCTTCATCTAATTCACCTGTAGGTACTCCATTTTGATCAATTGCAGGCATTTGTCTCAAGTCAAATTGTTCTGCTTCCCCTTCAGTTATCAGTTGAGAATCTTCATATTCACTCACTGCAGACTCTACCACTATACACTCACTCCATTTAGATTTATCATTAGTAAAAACAATGTTTACATTATTCAAATCTCTATACTGAAGTTTGTTTTGACTTGCGATAGAGCTAAATGTTTTACCCATTTCTTCTTTCCATCCTGGTGTGATATAGAAGTTCGTCTCGGCCTCTACCACGTATCTAGTAGATCTCATAGGAACAAAATATCCATCATCAATAGTAGAAAGTGCTTCCTTAGGATCTGATTCTACATCAGTATTGATATATCCATAGATATTAAAAGCAAATTCATCCTCTTCTCCTTCGTTAAGTATAATCTCAGTTCCAGAAAAAGCAGGTACTGCGTTGAACCATTCTATAACTTCTTTACCTTCTTCTTTTTTATATTCATATACTTGGGTAAGTGCTCCATTAGATTCATCAAATTGGCTTCCTGGTTCTCCAATTTGGTTTACAGAAAGAGAAAATCCTTGTCCGTAAATTATTTGCTCATTTAATTGCTCAATAGACTTCTCAGAAGCAATAACTTCTCCTGTAGTAGTATTTGTCAATACCCATCTTGCTCCTTTCTCGATTGCAGGATTACCGTCTGCATCTTCACCTAAAACAATCTTAGGGTCTAATTTTGCATCACTAAATTCTCCAACTAATTCCAATCTATAAGCACCATCTTTTACATTTAATGGATCAATAACTGTAGCATTGATAGGCCCATTGCCTGCTTTATAACTAAGTTGTGCTAGAGGTGCTCCGTCTAATCCAAATGAATCTAGTTCAATAGAACCATCCATTATTGCATCCATAGTACCATCTACTAGTACTAGTGCATTGTTTCCAGTTCCTACACCTTGCACTCTTGACACAGCAGCTTCTTGGCCATATGCAGATTGCAGTTCTTTATATACAACTGGTCTAGGAGTGAAAGTATATACATTTACATTTCGTCTTCCTTCGAGGTAAGATTTGTTTTGACCTTTATCTAAACCTTCTGCTGCTGAAAGATCAAATTGCTTATAATTATTGTAAGCATATGCCAATACAGTATAGTAGTAATTCTTATGGTTTATAAGTGTTCTATCACCATTTGCAAATTGATCTGTAGTTACATTAAATGAATGCCTAATTCCACTGTCTTCACCATCCACTTGTCTTTCTGGTATCCAAACAGGAGGTTGGTTCGAATCAGGATTTGGCACTGAAGACCAATTGAATATTTCATTCACACCATTTTTCACATCGACTTGTCTTATTAATCTAGATACTTCAATGTCATCATACTGTTGTACAGATACGTTCGGATTGGCTAATTGATAGATTTTATACCCTTCAAATCTATAAAGTGAATCCATCTCACCTCTTGGTGCTTGTAGATCAGTCTCTAAGTACTCTTCTCGTGCGTTGTTAGATTCTACTACTATGCTATCATTTGATAGTAATAAAACCAATTGTCTATCCAGCTCAACCGCATACATGTCTGGTGCATCAGGGCCATCGGTAATATTGAAACAGTTATCAAATAAAGCTTGCGCTAAATCATCTGCGAACTGTAATCTATCAATACTAGGACATGGGTAAATAATGCTTGGCACGAATACCGCTCCTATAATCAACTCGTTTTTAGCACCCGGCTGTAATAATAATGGACCAGTAGCTTGTACAGTTCTTCTATCATCAAATGGTAAATCGGCAGTACACATTGACCAACCATTAGCATCATCCGGATTATCTGGGAATACATATCTAATCGTATCTGTAGACGCTGGATCAAATCCAGAATCACCAAACGTTACTGCAGTACCGTCAGACCACAGGCCTCTCAAGATATTGTAAAACTCAGTATCTTGGGATGGATCCAATGTCGCTGGTGGAGGATTACTTACACCTCTGTTTTGGTAAACAAAAGAAGTCATTCCTAGCTCGATTAAAGTATCTCCTTGTCCAGTACCTATTGGTACAGGTAAAAGACATGCAGAACCATCAGGATTTAATACAATTTCGTCATCCTCATCTCTACAGAAAAGTCGTGGTGCTCTAGGTCCTCTAAAATAATCAATTCCTAAAATTGGAACATCCTCTTTATAAGTTAAAACTCCATTGCATTCTATACCTGGACTACCATCTGTAGCATCTTCATTGTATACATATCCAAGACTTCTTTCTACATCACAACCAATATAATCATCCTCAGAACAACCTAAATCTGGATCTACCCACATAGCGAAGTAACAATCTCTAATGTCATCCGTCGCTTTGTTGATCAATTTATATCTGTAGAATGTCATATCATTCACCTCGTCATTTGTTGCATATCCAAACGCTTGCACTTGCACTTCCATTTGTATTGCCGTTGCATTTGTTAGACCGTGAACTCCTCCATTATCATTGTATAACCAAAATACAACTTCATCAGGTAATAATTCTCTTGCTTTGGCTCTATCATCAGCTTCACATCCTACGATATCGATAACAGGAAAGTCACCTTGACATGGGTCGTAAGTACCACTGCCATCTTCATCCCAAAAATCCGCTAAATTTTGATTAGGAAGATCGAAATTATATCTCTCATTCCAATATGGATTACCTCTTGCTGGCCAGTATTTAATAGATTCAGGTACGTCATCACAGTTGAACTTGTCCTCTCCTCTATCAAAAGCTGCAATGTGCTTCAATATATCTGCACCTTTCACACTGAAAAATTCATCCCAGTTTTCACATACTATTGCATCTGTTTGGCCTTCTTCATCCAATGGTCCAGGATACCAGTCTGTGTTTGCACCAGTTGCATATTGTACTCCGGCTAATTTCAATGATCCGTTAGGATCTACACCACCTATCCAGACACCTCCTGCAAATATTGAAGATACTTCGTCGAATCCAGGTGCTGGCTTAGGTACGATATATCTACCGTCTTCTTTGTTCCACCAGATGTCACCACCTGTTAGAAGTCTAGCTCGTACATTATTGATCTCGAGATCTGTATTAGCTTGAGCTGGTTGGCAGTTCATTCTAGGAGATGAAAACTTTACTTTGTCATTCATCTTTTCTAGCTGCTCAGGATTATTCCTTGCATCCATAGATACAATCGAAAAGAGCAATGCCGCTATAAATAATATTCTTGTTTTAATTTTCATATCTATTTATTTTAGATAATTTTTATTTTCTATTATTACGAGAATCAATTTTAGAAATCCATTATTAGTCCTAGATAAATTCTTCTAGGTAATGTGAAGTTTGAGAATGAATCTAATCTCCAATTATATGCTGCTAAGTATGATTCTTCACTTCTGTTTTGGCTATTAATCTGGTCAACAGTATCTGTACCGAAACTAGAGATTAAGTATCCATCATCTTCAGGATCACCTGTGAATGAAAATACATTTCTTACATTTCTAATATCAAATACATTCTGTACTCTCAAATATGCATTGAAGAACATTTTCTTCTCAGAAGTAACATTTACTGCAAATCTCTTATCCACTCTCATGTCCATATTAAATGTCCAAGGAAGTCTTGATCCGTTGATTGCTCCTTTGAATCCAGCACCACCGAATTGTCTTACAACATTTCTTCTAGTATAAGGTCTTCCTGATACTGCTGAGATGTTGAAGTTTATGCCAGCATCTGCAAATAAATTAAGGTCACCAATTTTTGGACCGTTGTACGTTTTCGCACTTCCGTATCTATAATCAATTACAGCAGTAATTCTGTGTCTCTCATCAAATGAAAGTGGAATCAAGTTTCTGATAATTCCTCTGTTATTGATACCTCTTGATGAATTGGCATCTGATCCAGATCCATCTGCAAATTGTAAAGTATATGTAGCTGATAATTCTAAGTTGCCCGTTCTTCTTCTATCATATGAGAAAGAAAATCCTTTTGTAGTACCAAAATCCAAATTACCATATGACTCATAAGAGTTAACTGGTGCTGGAAGGTTTGCATATACCCTCGCTTGGATCAAATCCTTTTGCTCCTTGTAGTAAGCTGAAACTTTCATTGCAGACGAGTTCGTTAACTTTTGTTGGAATCCCACCTCATAGTCAATTGTTCTTACTGGCTTAAGGTTTGGATTGTTAAGTAAGTTACCAGATGCTCTTTCGAAGTAGAAGTAATCTACAGCTGTCTGTATCGTATTAGTAGTAGGTCTTTGGTATAACACATCATAGTGAGCAAAGAAACCTGCCTCATCCGAAATAGGGAATGAGAATGCCAATCTTGGCATAAAGTTTAATTGTGGTTCGTAATCCTCAAATGATCTATTAGTATCAAAGTCCGCAGACTTGATTGATTCTGCATCAGGATTTTTGATAGATGGATAAACTAGTCCACCACCAAATAGTACATTACCACCAGAAACCGCTGTTCCATCAGGTAAGAACCAATTGTCTCCTTGTCTGTATCCTACAACATTTGTAGATCTTTCTCCTTCTAGGTAGACTTTATAGTCATCACCAACTGTTACTGGTTGATTTTGATTCGTATTCACATCGAAAAACTCTTCCGCAGAATTGATTTCATATAATGAATATGGATCTTTCAATACTTTAGTATTCGCATCGTAATAATCCATTCTAACCCCCACTCTGAAGATGATATCTCTGAAAGAGAATTTATCCTGAATATAAGCCGCTCCATATATAGGGTTGAATGCTGCAGAAGCAAAATTTCTTACTCCATCTTTATCTGTACTTGTGAAGAAGTCATCAAACTGTACATTTCCAGTTAATTTTTCACCTAAGTAGTCATAACCATAGTAATTTACTAATCCTTGATTCGTAAGTTCCGCTGCAGAAAACATGTCCAAAGTAAGTGAGTTAGGATCGATTCCATCAATATTTACATAATCGATCAAATCGTCACCCGTTATCTCTCTAACTTTTCTATAAAATTTATTGTCTTCATTTATAGTAATCGCAGGAGCGTATGTTTCTATTGGGACAAGGGAACCATTTATTAAAATAGAATCCACAGATGCTACATTGTCACCATCTATACCGTTTATGTGGTTGTTTATTGAGGATCTTGCTAAATCCCATAATCCATTAGGCCTTACTCTGTAAGCTCGGTTTGTTCTTTGTTCATATAAAAACCCAAACTGGATACTGTGTCTTCCTTTTTTAGAACCACCAGGTAAGAAATCAAATCCACTTGTAACATTGATAGAAAGTATATCGTTTTCACCCTTTATAAAGTCATTATATACTCTTCCTACATTATTATATAGACCCCATGCATCTGAAGTTTCTGTTTCAAGAAATCCGTTAATAGAATTGTATTGCGACAGTATTGGGTTTATCTCTGTATTTGCAATAAAATCTCCTTCATTTTCTGCATATCCTAAGTGACCAAAAAATCCACCAAATGGCAGTTGAGCAAGCTTATCTACATTACCTTGATAAGTAGCAGTGTCATTTACTTGACCATAATTTGGCGTCCAAGTCAATGGAGTTTCTCCATAATATCCATAATTGAATAAATTATCTTTGTGAATTGGATCTTCAGTTCTGTTATTTCTTCTTTCGAATGATCCTTGCAGCGTATAATACAAGTTTCTAATTGCAGTATTATTCCTTGCCGCTTTCTCTTCATCAGTAGCATCAGCATCTGATATTCCTTGTCTTCCTAGCTTATGTCTGAATCTTACGTTAGCTCTATAACCATTAGTATAGTTGAATGGGTTTCTAGTCCAGTTTAACAATTGATTTGCTTCCCCCCCAGTTCCAAACTGATCCGTCGCCTTATCATAAGCTCCTGAAAGTGTAAGATCTATATTATCTGATAATCGAGCATCCAACTTACCCGTTACAGCAAGATCTTGTCTTCCTTCATTTGGTCTTGCTTTTACTAGCTCTGGCTTTTGCTCACTATTGTCTGTGATACCTTCCAACGATGGAAATACAGACTCTCCAATTGTAAGGGTAGGATTTGCTTCTAGATCTCTGATTAAATCTTCAGATGCTCTATATACTCCACCGGCAGTAGGGAAGTTATCTGCCACATCTCTGTATTGTCCAGAAAACCTATATCCTAAGATTGATCTACCGTCATCTCCTTTCAAGATTGGTCCACTAATATTACCTGATATCAAGTTATATCCATATCCATCTAGGTATTCTGAAGTTTCTACTTCTAATCCCCCAGAAAATTTAGATGATGGGCCTTTTGATGTTAATGATATAGCTCCACCAACAAGGTCACCGTATTTTGCTTCTACACCACCTGTGATTACTTGAAGTTGGTCGATCTCTGATTGAGGTATTAATCCAGAAACTCTTACACCATCTACATAGTATACTGTTCCATTTGATCTAGAACCTCTTATAGAAATAGCTCCACCGTCAGTAGATGCGATACCTGCGGTTGTTGCAGCAATTGCATTTACATTTTTCGTAGGCAATGACCGAATTGCTTCCGCTGTTACAGTAGCACCACTTGTCGTGTTATCAATTTCGATCAACGGTACCTTGTATGCTTTGATTTCAACTCCTTCAATCAGTACTCCTTCAGAAATATCAAAATCAAGCCTATTCGTTCGTCCTGCGTTGATTATAACTCCAACTTGACGTTGAGCAGTGTAACCAATGTAACTCGCCTCGATATCATACGTACCCGGATCGAGATTAGAGAAAAAGTAATTACCATCTAAGTCCGTTTCCGTTCCTGAGATGAGTACATCATTTTTATACAAGGCAATAGTACCAAATAGTATAGCTTCTCCTGAAGCTGCATCTGTTACTTTTCCTTCTAATGATGTCTGCGCTAACATACCTGAGATAGATATACATGACAACACAAATAATAGTAGAATTCTTTTCATGTTTTAATATGTTTAATAAAGTATCCATTGATTAATTACATACCTTATACTCCTCTTACGTTAAGAGAAAATTAACAAAGGCGCAATGTTACGCAATTAAGCTTTAGATACAAAATAATTTTTCCTTCCAAATGTCTTTTTCGAAACAGCTGAATGACTTTATTTTCAAATCTTCAGTCTTTAGATATCCTCTAAGTTAGTGAGAAAGATCGAAAAAGCATTTGTATTTATATATCAGTATTTAATAAATTCTGCACTTTACTATTTCATCAGACTATTTAAAGCATCAAACTTATGGAGCATCACGTTAGCAATATTCTCCAAAGATTCGTGTGTCCATCCAGCAACATGAGGGCTGAGGACAGTATTATGCAATGCATTCAGTCTGTTATAAGTATTGGTCTCACTATGTGAGTAGGTATGTGGTTTTTCATTTTCAAATACATCGAGACAAGCTCCACCGACCTTTCCGTTTTCTAGTGCTTTAACGAGATCGATAGTTTTAATAACTTTTCCCCGGGAAGTATTTATAATAATCACCTTGTCTTTACATCGGTTGATAAATTCTCCATTGACTAAATGTTTTACTTCCTCTATCAATGGTAAATGCAATGATATGATATCAGATCGATTTAAAATGTCTTCCAGAGCAACTCGCTCCACAAAATCCCATTCAGCACCATAATCATCTCGATATTTATCATACGAAATAACATCAAGTTCCCAAGACGACAGTTTTTTAGCTAACTGACTCCCAGTATGTCCGAACCCTATGATGCCTACCGTTTTCCCTTTCAATTCCCATCCTCGATTGAGCTCTCTGTTCCATTGAAATTCTCTGACTTCCTTATCCCCCTGGATCAAATTATTGGCTAACGTGAGTAGCATTCCCATAGCATGCTCTGCGACAGCATTGTTGTTTCCAGAAGGGGTATTGATAATATGAATACTTTTCTTAGCGGCATACTCTAGATCTATAATTTCTAAACCAGACCCCAATCTACATATGTATTTTAACTGAGAAGCTTTATCTATCATCTCAGGAAACATCTTGATCTTGCTATTAATTACAGCCACTTCATATTTATGAATAAGGCCAGGCAAGCTCGACATATTAACAGATGTGTCGTAATCCACCATGTATCCTCTTTCTTCTAAACCTGATATAAGTGAAGGGTGGGCATAGTCCGTAACAAGCGCTTTTTTCATCCTACGAAGGTAAGGAATGAAACAATAATAAAGTTACATTCTTCTGCTTGATCTTTATCCCTTCTTCTGCGTTAAAAAGCCTCGTCTATGCGATGCATCGCCTGCGTTTTTTGCCTTGGAGAATGATTAAATATCAGCACATTAAAACGTACTTGATTAATGCATCATTCCTAAGATTTTGAATCGCATGTTGTTCTTAAAATTGTCTTACAATTGGATTGATGAACTTTAAATTTTAGCTCAAAAAAGGAAGTATAATATATTAAATATCAAACTCTAAAAACTTACCAGATTCATAGATTAGTTTACCATCTGTAAAAATTTGACCCCCATCTTTCATTTCAGCAATCATATCCCAGTGGATGCTAGAGTTGTTTAACCCGCCTGTTTGTTTATAAGATTGGCCTACTGCCATGTGGACGGTTCCACCAATTTTTTCATCAAACAATATGTTTTTTGTAGGAATCTGGATATTGTAATTTGTACCTATAGCGACTTCACCAAACATTCTCGCTCCATCTATATCGAATACCTGATCAAGAATTTCTCCACCTTTTTCTGCGCTCCATTTCTGAACTACTCCATCTTTAACCTCTAATGTAATACCTTGCACTTCGACGCCCATAAATATAGATGGATAAGAAAAATGAACTACTCCGTTCACCGAATTTTCAATGGGGCCTGTAAATACTTCACCTGACGGCATATTTGTACGTCCATCCGAATTGATCCATATTCTCCCTTTTGTAGAAAATGTGATATCCGTCCTTGTTCCAATATATCGTACTTCATCAACAGTATTTAAGTGATCGACGATAGCTTGCTGGTTTTTTCGTCTTTCAAGCCAAGCAGATTTTGGATCATCAAGATGTAAATTGCATGCTCGAAAGACAAAATCTGTATATTCTTCAAGACTCATGCCCGCTTCTTGAGCACTGGCTTGAGTTGGATACAAACAAAGAGAACGAACCATCTCTCCGCTCGCCGTCCTTGTAAAATACGCTTGATTTATTTCTTTTAATCCTTCTGACCTTTTCTTTCTTTTTTCACCATCTATATTTTGATCCTCTCTTAGGTTGAATGGTGCTTTGATATAAAGGTATGCATCGAATTCATTCATTGCCTCTCTGTGATTTGGAGAAACAAAAGGTAGCTGGTGATCTTCTGCGTTGTCCAAAAAGATCTTATTCTGACCTTCGAATGCCATGTCTACTACCACATTTGCACCGAGCTTGGTTCCTTCTCTGAAAAGCTCACGTATTAGAGGTTCTGCAAGGGTGGTACTTTTAATAAAAAGCTTTTTACCCGTTTTAATTTCTAGGCAGTAATCAAGTAAAAGTTTAGCGTATTTTTTGTTATTCATGACGTATATTATTATACTATGAGTCCACTCAACAATTCAATAACTACTTCCCGTGACACTGCTTAAACTTTTTACCACTTCCACAAGGACAAGGTTCATTTCTACCTACTTTCTTTTCGGTTCTCTTGAACGTTTCTACTTTTTGACGTTGAGGTCTACCCGCATTTGCAGCAGCTTGCTTCATTGCTTGTTCTGATCGACTCATCTTAGTATTTGAGAGGTCTGTTTTTTGAATCTTCGCTTCTTTTAACTCCTCTTGCTGAGAAGCAATAACTATTTTACCATTCATAAGGTACGAGATTACATCTCTATTTACCTTGTAAATAAATTGCTCAAATAGTTTATAAGCCTCCATTTTATAGATAACCAAAGGATCTTTCTGTTCAAATGATGCAGATTGAACAGAATCTTTCAATTCGTCCATCGATCTAAGGTGCTCTTTCCAGTTGTCATCGATGAGAGCCAATGTTACAGCTTTCTCGATGTCCGTCATTATTGACTTTCCTTCTGTTGCTATTCCCTTATCAAGATCAGCAGAAATATTGAGTGGTTTCGATCGACCATCAGTAAAAGGCATTGCTATTCTTTTATATCTATCTCCGTGAGATTCTTTTGTCTGTATGAACCCCGGAAGCATACCTCTATTAATCATGTCCGTCTTTCGATTATAAGCATTAGACACCTCATCCATGAATTTACCAACTAATTGATCATCATTCATGCTTAGAAACTCATTCTCTGTAATTTCTGGGTCTATACTCAACATTGTCATACAATCATTTCTGAACGTATCATAATTGCCCGCATGACGATTGTCCAAAACGATTGATTCTGTCAAACCTTCAAACATGTTGTTAAGATCTACAGAAAGTCTGTCTCCATGAAGGGCGTGATCTCTCTTTTTGTAAATCGCTTCTCTTTGGATATTCATCACATCATCATAATCAAGTAGCCTCTTTCTGATTCCGAAGTTATTTTCTTCTACTTTTTTCTGAGCTCTTTCGATAGATTTTGTTACCATTCCCGCTTGGATCACTTCACCTTCTTGGTGTCCCATCTTATCCATCAATCCAGCAATTCGCTCTGATTGGAAAAGACGCATCAAGTTATCCTCTAATGACACATAAAATTGTGAGCCTCCTGGATCTCCTTGTCTACCAGCTCTACCTCTCAATTGTCTATCTACACGTCTAGAGTCATGCCTCTCTGTAGCGACAATTGCTAATCCACCTGAAGCTTTCACCTCATCGGTAAGTTTGATATCGGTACCTCTACCAGCCATATTCGTAGCTATAGTTACATTTCCTGGTCTTCCCGCTTCTGCTACAATATCCGCTTCTCTCTGGTGTTGCTTTGCATTCAGTACATTATGCTTGATACCTTTAAGGTTCAGCATTTTACTCAACATCTCAGAAATATCGACAGACGTTGTACCTACAAGAACTGGTCTTCCCTGCCCAGTAAGCTGAATAATATCTTCGATAACGGCATTAAATTTTTCTCTTGCTGTTTTATAAATCAGATCATCTCTATCGTCTCTTACAATTGGTCTGTTTGTAGGAATAACTACTACATCCAATTTGTATATTTCCCAGAATTCACCTGCTTCTGTTTCGGCAGTACCTGTCATACCACACAGTTTGTGATACATTCTGAAGTAGTTCTGTAGTGTTACCGTAGCATATGTCTGAGTGATATCACCCAACTCAACGTTTTCTTTTGCTTCTAATGCCTGGTGAAGACCATCAGAATATCTTCTACCTTCCATCATACGACCTGTAGATTCATCGACGATCTTTACTGATCCGTCCATAACTACATATTCGATGTCTTTTTCGAATAATGTGTAGGCTTTTAGCAATTGAGAGACAGAGTGTAATCTTCTACTCTTGATAGAATAATCGTTTACTAAAGTCTCTTTTTCTTCTTTATATTTAGTCCCATCCTCTTGCTCTCTATCTTCGAGCATTTGCATTTCAGTAGCGATGTCAGGCATCACATAGAAGTTAGCGTCATTTTCACCTCTTGATAGATAGTCGATTCCGTTATCTGTCAACTCTACATTTCTGTTTTTCTCATCTATCGTGAATAATAAAGGAGCATCAACAATATGCATGTGTTTGTTTTGCTCTTGCATGTAATGGTTTTCAGCCTTCTGCATGAGCACTTTTACACCTTCTTCACTCAAAAATTTAATAAGCGGTCTGTATTTTGGTAATGCTTTATGGGCTCTATAAAGTGCTATACCTCCTTCGCCTTCATCTACTCCATCTTTTCCTTCTTTGATAAGCCTTTTAGCATCCGCTAGATATGTAGTAGCCAATTTCTTTTGCTCATCCATTAAGCTTTTAACCTTGGGGTTAAGCTCATGGTATTCTTGTTCTTCCGATCCTTCAGGTACAGGTCCTGAAATGATCAATGGCGTCCTCGCATCATCAACCAATACAGAATCTACCTCATCAATCATAGCGTAGTGGTGCTTACCTTGCACCATTTCTGACGCAGACTTTACCATGTTATCTCTCAAGTAGTCAAAACCAAATTCATTGTTTGTACCATAAATTATATCAGCTTTGTAAGCTTTTACTCTTCCATCAGAATGTGGTCTATACTTATCTATACAGTCTATAGTCAACAGTAAGAATTCGAATATTGGCCCAACCCATTCGCTATCTCTTCTGGCTAGATAATCATTGACTGTAATTACATGTACACCTTGCCCGGTTAATCCGTTAAGATACGCTGGTAAGGTGGCAACTAATGTCTTACCCTCTCCTGTTTGCATCTCCGCTACTTTACCATCATGGAGCACCATACCACCAATAAGCTGTACGTCATAATGGACCATATTCCACTCTACTTCACCACCTGCAGCTAGCCAAGAAGTTTGATAAGTTGCTTTATCCCCATCGATGATTACATAGTTCTTTTTAGCTGCCAATTCACGATCGTGATCTGTAGCCGTGACGACCATTGTATCATTGTTCGTGAATCTCCGTGCCGTTTCTTTCACAACAGCAAATGCTTCGGGCAATATTGCTTTTAAAACTTCCTCAAGATGCTTATCTCTATCTTTCTTAAGTTCATCTATCCTGTTAAAAAGTTCTTCTTTTGCACTCAAGTCTGTCTCATTGGCAGACTGCTCGTTAAGAGCCGCTATGTCAGAGTCTACACCTGCTAAGTGCTCCGCTATCCTTTTCTTGAATTCGAGACTTTTATTTCTGAGGTCATCATTGGATATGTTTTCATAAGTTGCGAAGTGCTTATTAATTTCTTCCACTGTAGGAGAATAAAGCTTTACATCACGATCATACTTTGTACCAAAGAGATTCTTGATTATTTTAAACATGGATATTTATTTTGTTCGGCATGCCGATTATTATCTATTTTTTGAAGTAATTGGATTACAAAGATAGTAAGTCTGGATATTATTGTACACAATTTATACCAAGGATATTCAGGTGACATATTGGCGGACTGAATAAAATGTACGATTACACATAATTTACAATATAGAATCTAAACAGATGTGTATCCATAAATCAAAACTCAATCTAAAAGACTTGGCTTTTTGCTAATAAAACTATTCCAAAAATAATAAGACCAACACCTGCAATCCTTGTGAAAATATTGAAATGTTCTTGTCTTAGTTTGTTCCTGATCATTTTGGCTAAGAATACCTTTAAAGTATCTGTAATCATTATCACTGACATAATGGACGTGAAAAATATTATCGCTTCAATATTTGTAATTTTTTCTTTTATGATATATGTTGAAATAACTCCTATCCAAAAAACAAAAGTGAATGGATTCACTGTGTTTACTAAAAATCCTTTTGTCCAAAAACTGATATAATCATTGGTAGAGTGTTTAGTTTTCTTGAATTCAATAGTACTTTCTTTAAGAAATGCTCCTATCCCAAATACGATAAGTATAAATCCACCCAACAGGCCCATCCAATATGTAAAAGTGACATCTTGGACCAGGGTATTGACTTTTTGGACAAATAGAAAACAAATGGTAATAATAATAAAATCACTCACCCACACTCCAGAACTTGCTACCATGCCCGCTCTCGCTCCTTTTTCAATTGCAAGCTGCGTAAGCGTAACGAAGATTGGACCTAGCAAAATTGCTAATGTCAAGCCTAATAATATGCCTTGGAGTATAAGACTCAATTAATTAAGTTTTTTGAGATTGTGGTCATAAGAATAACAAAGCTATCGAAAAAGCTGGCTTTGTCATTCATTCACATATTCTATTTCTATCATCTCGCTTACATTTAAGTCAGATTCTAAGATGATCTGCTTTTTGAATCCTCGATAATAATAATCGACGGCCATTGTGTTTGGGGGTCTTCTTCCTACATTATCAGCATGAAGGATGAAATAGTTCTTACCTTCTTTATTAAGCATTAATTTCAACTTCTTTTTGTCTGAGGTTAGTTCCATTTCTTCTACAATCCAGTCACCATTAAACATTAATGATATAACATCCCCATCCTCAATCATGTGATCATAAAGAGATACTTCAAATTTTAGACTACTGACTTTTATTTTTCTAGTACTCATTTGAATCTCTCTAGCCTTTAGTAATGTTGGTAGGCGAGTAATCTTAGAATCAGTTGCTACGAGATAATCTAATTTTCCAAATTTTCTAGGATAGATAACTTTAAAATAATGAGGTAACTCTGTGAATAATAACACTGGAATATCTAAATAAGAGATCATATTATTAAGCTCAAACACTATTCCATTTCCATATCGATTATACTTATTGATCAGATCAGAATTGTAGTAATAATAGAATTTACCATATTGCTTATGCTCTTTTGGTACCTCGGCAGTATTATAGAATTTTTTGATTGATACAATAGAGAGATCTCCTCGCTCTTCAATATTAGTTTTAATTCTTTCAATTTTTCTGCTTGTTAATCTAGTAGAACCAAAACTAGCAAAATCCATGTTTTTAAAAGCTGTAAAAGCCATTTTTTGAAATTCAATCTGTTGATCCAATTTTTCATCCTCTTTTTCTCTAACTGCTAGTAGTATATCCTTAGTACTTAGATAAACTTTCACCATAGATTCGTAGAGTTTTGGAAATTGCACCTCTGCAGCAGTAGGTCTTACCTCATTGAATCCAATACCAACTTCTGATAATAGTTGTTTATGTAATTGATAATAGTCATCATATAATTTCACACCCCTCTCTAGTTCTGTATACACCTTACTAAGCAATATAGAATCTGTTAAATCCTTATCAATAACAGCTTTATCAAGATCAAATCTCAATTGATTAATCTCTGTCAAAATAGACTTCATCTCCGTTATTGTCTTGATTATTTTAGCACTATTTTTATACTTTGTTTTATTTGCTGAATTTACAGCAATATCATACCATTCATATGGAGAGGTGTCATAAAACCAGTTTTCAGGATCATCAAAAATGTTTTCAGGTAGATCTTTATTCGTATAAGGATTGATATTAAAACTCTCTAGATCTACATATTTATTGATATCCTGATTATAGTTTTCTAATAATCGATGCACGATCAGCATCCCATGAGAACTTTCATTCGCAAAGTGAAGTGCACTATTGAGCGCTTCTACTTTTGCTCTTTTCTGCATCACGTTCTGAGCAGATATATTCACTGACCCGAATCCAAGAATCAATAAAAAGAATACTAATTTTCTGATGCTCATTATAAAAATATCGTTTTGTAACATATATCGAAGACGATGTGTAAGTCTTATAAGTTCTTAATAAAACGCTAAAGTAAGGAAAGGGTGATAGAAGGAGGTTATATATTTTGAATTTTATAATATGACGGAGAATAACACTTCTCTAATTCCACAATAATATTTTGTTTGACATGACACTAAAGCGCCTTTTTGTAAATTCGCATGTTGGTAAAGTTGTTGTATGGTGTTGACATGACCAACAGCATCACACGGTTGTCAACTATCAAGGTCTCCCTCAAATCTTTACCCCTAAAGTCAAATAAACTCCTCGCCCATCACTAGGAATAATCCCTGGCCCTGGATAACCAGTAGCCCTTCTAGTGTAATATTGATTGTCTAAAAGATTTAAAACCCCCGACTCTAGCGTGAATTTATTAAATTTGTAAGACATCGAAAAATCTAGAATATTATATCCCGGGATCTCTCCTATAACACCACTACGACTATCTCCAGGTTCTGGGATGGAGCTATTTTCAGCATCGGTGAACTGTTTTGATAGACTAGAATATTGAAGACTGAAGAGTATATTTTTGTATCCTGCTTTTATACCAGTTTTAAAGTTAAGTGCAGGTATAAATTCTACTTTATTTCCTTTGACATTGTTTTCTTCTGAGGCTATATATTCGGAACCTGTGAAAGCAGTATTGATAAATATATTCAGCTTAACTTTTTTATTGTTTTGTAAGAAAGTCTGTGCTATATTCCAATCTGCAAAAGCTTCAAGTCCGTAGATAAATGCAGTACCAATATTCTTACGCACTCTATTGGCCCGAGAATCGAGTAAGATGCCTATTCTATTATTGTATTGAAGCGCAAATGCTCCAACATCGAAGGCCAAATACTTCTGCCATCTACCTCTTAATCCTAGGTCCGCTGTAAATCCTTTCTCATCCGTGATCAATGAATCAATAATAAAAGTAGGACTAACTACTCGAATATCACTGAAAGTAACTGATCTATAGTTTTGAGAAATATTGGCATAAATCTCAGCGTTTTTATTTGGTTTATAACTCGCCCCAATTCCAAAAAGTGCAAATTTTCTTTCTAGTTCATTATTATCCGAAAGTTCTTCCTGACTGATTACGTTTCCTGCATTATCAAAGTTGATCTGTTGATATTTTCCTTCACTTTCTGTCTTAATATACTCGAATCTAAATCCTGGAGTAATCGATAAATTTTCGTTGAAGAAAAAGATATTTTCTCCAAATACAGATGCATTCAAGTTGGGGAATGCAAAACTAGATTGATTAGCATATTCTGGAAATAGATCATCTGCAATTGAGAAATTTGCATTGGATCCGTTTGTTCCAGCTGTCTGAATACTCGTATTATTCGCTTTATAGAATTTAGCGCCTATAAGGTATACAGCATCTCGTTCTCCGATCTTATACCTAGATAAAAAACGGGATTCTAAACCCCAATTATTAAAACTACCTTTTAATAAATCTCGTGGCAGTATATAATTACCCGAAGCATCTTGTTCGTCTATTTCAGTTATCGGATTACTATTAAGATTAATCGGATTACCTCTGAATCCAACTGAATTTCGCTCTGCATCCAATCCAAAAATAATAAAATCAAACTCAGATTTATCAGAAAATTTGTGGTTCAACTTTACCGAATATAACTTCCAATCCACCTCAAACCAGTTTCTGTCTCTGGTACTTAATCTTGGAGTAGATGCAAACTGTGCATCTGTCATTCCTCCTGCTTGTTTTGCAAGATATTTAAGATACGTCCCTTCTACAGAAATATTTGTTTTCTCTCCTAATTTGTAATTAACAAACCCATAAAAATTCTTCGAATCAAAATCTGAATTGTCTCTATAGCCATCTCCTTTTTTGTAATTGAAATAAGTATAATAACTGATATTACCAGCTGTACCACTGATACTGTTGAACGATGTAAACAATCCAAAAGAACCGAGTGTTTGTCTAGATATCAATTCGATCTTTTTGTTTCTTATGGGCTTCTTCATCTTGAAATTAATCAGTCCCCCGAATTGTGTTCCATATTGAAGCGATGCTGCACCACGTATGACTTGTATTTCAGATAAAGCTTCAGCTGGCGGAGAATAATAACTCTCTGGATATCCCAATACATCAGCACTTATATCATATCCATTTTGTCGAGTATTAAAGTTGGCTGTTCGATTTGGATCTAACCCTCTACCACCAATACTTAACTGCAAACCAGCATCATTATTCTCATAGATGTTCAATCCTACCACTTGCGAATATATCTGTCTCGCAGTGTTAGAAGCAACTCCAGCGACCGCTTGATCAAGCAAAACAACTTCAGATTTCTTACCTGCGAATATCGATGTTCCCTCCACTGGTCTTAGTCGACGTATATCAAAGAATTCCGCTTTCTTCGCTATGATCTCTACTTCTGTGAGTTGTTCAGATAGTGGCTCTAATTCAAAGTTAAGTTTAGCATCCGAGTCTATTTCTATAGTTTTAGTTTGCGTATTATAGTCAAATGTAAATAACGTAATATCATATACACCTTCCTCTAGGTTTGCAAATTCGTAGTAACCATTTGGGTTTGTAAACACTACTTCGTCTGTCTGTTGATTATACACTTCTGTTCCTATTACAGCCTTACCTGTATTTTGGTTTTTGACCTTTCCTGATAGCGTATGCTGACCAATTACAAATTGAGCCGATACGAGCAAAAAGAAAAATAATATGTTAGTTTTTATATTCAAAAATTGTGTTTTATTCTTTTTAAGCGTTGTTATCACACACTACTGATTACCTTATCATCAATACGACTCTTTTCCCCTTTCTTCTCTTTCTTCTTTGATATTGCATAGCAATTCCTCTGCGACCTCAGCGCCTTTGCGAGACCATATAAGCTCTCGCCATCACCATTAATAAGGCAATATCCACTCCTTATTTTCAAATCCATCCGTCTCTTTCATCAAGTCTACTTTTGGATCTATATATTGTCTACTCGGTCGTCCATTGAGTGCTACGTAACTCTCTACATATATCTCGATATTCTGGTGGCCATCCCTAACAAACTTATCACCCAAAAAATGTGCATACTCCAAAACCATATCGGGCTGAGTGCTCATCATTTTTTGCTGTTGGGCAGTCAGAAAATCTGAATTATCTACGTAGAACCTTTTTCCACTGACACCATCCACTACCTTGAAATTGGCATATCCTGCTTTCTCCATCAACATTACTCTCCATGAAAATCTAAATCCCTGCTCCGTCCAAAATAAATTTCCAGGATAAGACATAAACCTAAAAGGTATCAAAATTTGAAGCACAAAGAACGCTATTAATAAGCCATTCTTAAGCTTTGTAGCTGATGTATTACTGTATGAGAGTGTACGATTATTGTCAAATTGCGTCTTGTTGATTTTCAAAAGACTACTCAGCCTTTCCAATATCTTGTTATGAACTTTCGTATCGAAGAATATCAATGCACTGACGATCATGATATATGGAAACATCCCTATAGGAAACAACACTCGAGTCAAGACATGAAATATCACAACCAACACAAATGCAAAACGCCTAGTTCGCTTATTCAACAGTAAAAAAGGAATCAACAAATCATAAGCAGCTCCCCCCCAACTGAAAGCATAATGTACCCAATTCTCATGCATCAGATTACCCAAAAGAGGTGTGTCATACTTGGACGGCAACCAAATTTTGAGCGGCATTGCCCTAACCAACCAATCCGGCTGCAGTTTTGCTAAGCCTGCATAGAAATACACTATTCCCAATAGTAACTTGAGGCAATCAATCGTCCATCTTGGGATATATTCATAAGCCTTCTTCTTATCCTTCCGAACATCCACAGAGTAGTATGCTGCAGCTGGCAAAAATATCATCAGAAAGCTAAGAATGCTGATAAAATAATAATGATTCAGATAAGTCGTCTTATCCATCAATTCGATATAGGTAAACGAAAGAAAAAACGTAATAATCGCCAATCGGTACTTATATCCAACAGCCACCAGAATCGAAGACAATCCACATATTATAAACAATAAATAAGTCCATTCCCCAAGTGGCTTGACCCATTCGAATCCATAATAAGAAAAGAAGAACTTCGGCTCGATATAGAACTTCTCGATCCACCCATAGTGCCAAAAACGGACTATCGATATAAACATCATGATTCCAAATAGGATACGAAAAAGTGCTAGTGGCGAAGCACTAGTTATCTGATTTGGATTATATATTACTCTTGATGTGGGCATTAGTGCTTTGTCCGTGAAGTGTTTCCACCCCCTATCCCCCTCCGAAGGGGGATATTATCCTGGGCTCGGGCAATTTTATATATTTAGTCTGTACAATTAATAAGTCAATTATCCTTTTAACGAAGAGTTTACCTTCTCTTAGCGGAGCGTAAACATGTCCTGCTTAATCCCCTTTCGTAGGGGGAATGCGTTTCATTTATGAACGCTCACTCTTATTGTTAAACTGCAATGAGAAAGTAATTAAGGGATTGAGTTCAGCTATCCCTAGTTAAAAAATAACTAGTCTCCATCAGCATCCACAAAATCAACCTTAATATTCAATGTCTGCAACATATCCACCTTAAGTAAAATCACATTCTTCTGCAATTCGTCATAAGTCTCAAGCATTTTCACATTATCCATTTCGATTTGTTGCACGAAGTTATCTTCAAGTCCATTTGCTTTCGATTGTATAACGTCGAATTGAGCTAGAATCCTTCCACTAAGGTTATTACCATCTTGATCTAGATATTCAATGTAGGATTTTAAACTTTCGCCTATTTCGTCACTGTAACTACTAGACCCAAGAAAGAATTCTTTTGATCCACTTAATCCTGCAAGGAATAAAAACTTAGAATTCGTCTCTGAGTACAAACCTTCTACTTTATTTGGAAGTGGGTTACCAGAAAAGACTCCCGCTGGGATTCCAACCTTACCGGCTCTCAAGAATTTTTCATAGTAAAACAAGTAATCATTCACCAATTTATTCAATGAGCTCGTAGCCGATGATCCGTCATTTTCGATGAAAGTTTCTCTATACCCGCTAGTCCAATCGTTTCTGACTTCATTAGCAAGACTTGCCAACCGCGACGTCAGGTCTGTTAGATATATTTTAGCATTATCGTTGTTAATGAAGTACTCTAATACCTCTAATTCAGATTCTGCCGTACCATATAATAGATAATCTAATGCTGGAAATCCCTGCTCATCGATTTTAGAAGGTAGTGCAAGATTATAATCACCTAATACCATGTTAGCTTCAATTTCAGAAACATTTGTCGGGAATATATTTGTGTTATTTCTCAAAGCCAAAGATTCAGCTTTCCCTATCTCGAACATTGATACTCTCTGCCATGTGAGGTATGCCTTTCTAAAATCAATCTTAATTTGAAATAAACCATCAGTTGTTGGGTTATTGGCAAAGATATTGGCAGTCAAGTCAAGATTAGTCACATCCGTCGCATACCGCGAATATCCTGGAATAATAACATTATCTGCAATATCCGTCAGCAAAGCTCCTCTATCAAAACTATCTGTAGGAGTGTTTGGGCCAGTTGGTTCTTTATCACCACAAGATTGTGTTGCGAGTACAAAGACGACTACTAAAAAAGATATTATTATTTCCCTCATATTATTTAATTATTCTGCAGCCTGTGCTACTGTGAAGTCAAATTTTGCTGCTATTGATTCTGATATTGCATCCAAAGTTGCTGGAGTTACATCCCAAAATCCATTTCCTTCTAACAATTGTGATGTAAAAGATTCTACATCCGCACTGCTGAATTTGCTATTATTGCTTCCTTCATCTCTTGTAAATCTCAATGAATACACAAATCCAAATCCTTCTGATAAATCATGGAATGCTCCACCAAAATCCTCTGCTTCGATTGCTTTTTTACCTTGTTGTAAGTAGTATACCGCTCTGATACCTATTACGTCAGATATTTTCTCTTTGATGATATCCCCTTGCTTGTCTCTTTTTTCGTAAGCTCCTGATACGATAGCTGCTCTACCTTCTTTAAATGCATCATATACTTCCTGTGCTATTCCAGCAAAATCAGCATCATTTTCTACTCTTAATAAGTATTTATTTAAGAAATTATCAGCACCTAGGTCAGCTAATGGACTTGCTGTAGAACTCGATTTACCAAAAAGGTAACCGTATGCTTCATCCCACTTATGCTCCATATTTGTGTAAGCTTCACCATCAGCAACTGTTCCTGCATCATTGTCAGCTATATTACTCGCTTCATCCAATACTGTCGTACTCAAGTAATTATTCAATATCTGATCTGCCATCAATGCTCCGATAAGAGACTTTGTTACAGCTTGATTATATTCTAGTCCTTTTGCACTTATGTATCTAGTAGATGTTCCGTCAGCTATTTGTCCCGCTTTTCCAGCTTCCGCCAGTTCTTCTTTGTTAAGAAATACTTCACTTGCTTGAGCTGCAATCCATTGATCCATCTGTGATTTGATTGTTGCCGCTTCTGCAGTATTTGTACTGAATATATCAGCCGATGCCGCTACCTTAGACCTTATACTTTTAGTAGAAGCATTAAGATCTGCATCTGAGAATGGACTTACGTCTCCTCCAACTGCATCTGCATTGGCAAACATCTCTTGTAGATCCGTATCTGACTGATCAAAATCTTTCATTGCAGTAGCTAATTCTTCTGCCATTAGTATCCTTGTTGTCTGTCCTGTGAAAGAAACAGTAGATGCTCCATCTCTAAGGAATTCGTAAGTAACGGGTACGTTCACTTCTGGCTCGTCGTCTCCACAACTACCTAGTGTCAATGCTGTCGCTACTGAAAGAAGTGCGATCGATTTTATGTTGATGTTTTTTGCCATTTTTATGTTGTAATATTAATTAGATTAATTCTTAATAAGAACAAATGTATAACAGAAATGACAAACCACAAAGCTTATTTAGACTAAATCCAAATAAAAAAATATAGTTTTAGGTGAAGCCATATGGTGCGAAATATTATTCTATCAAATACACTAACCAAAAGAAGTAATATTGTTGGCAGAGGTTTGTCCTTTTGTGGGAATAATCGGTGGTAAATATTTGTATTCAAACTTATATGACAAACTTAAATTAAGACATAATATTACTAAGTAGGTTTTCCCACCCAACGCTAGTAAAAAATTCACCGTCTAAAAAGAAAAGAACATCATGAAAACTATTAAGTTGTTTTGTATTGTATCTAGCATATTGATTACCCTCTGTTTTATTCGTTGTGAATCAAACGAGGAAAATATGTGTATTACATACTTTTTAGATGAGTTCAACATGAAACCTTATAATGGTGAAGACCTTGATTGTAAAACTTACATTCGCCTTTATGAATTCGAGAAGACACTATTTACTTTAATGAACAATCATTGTGCTGACTTTGCTCCATTCACGGTTTTCGATTGTAATGGAGAGGAATTCTGTTTTACTTCAATCGGACCATGTCATATCCAAGAGTCAATCGATCAGGGTATAATTGGGATTGAAAAGTGATCAATTACTTCAATATAACTCGTTCACAAATACCCCAAGAATTTTATTTAATTTATCAGAAGCTTGATTAGCTACCTCAATAACCTCTTCCACAGTGGTTTCAGTAATTCTTTCAGGTGGGAAACACACATTGGACACAATAGAAACTGCTGCGATTTTCATGCCTGCATGTTTCGCTACAATAACTTCTGGGACAGTAGACATGCCTACTAGATCGGCCCCGACTTTGTTAATCATTACATATTCGGCAGGTGTTTCTAGACTTGGTCCTTGCAAGCCATAATATACTCCTTCGTGTATCGGAATATTAAGCTGAGCGGCAACACTTTTGATTTTCTTCCTCAAGGAATAGCTGTACGTTTTGAGCATGTCGGGGAATCTTGGTCCCAATCGATCATCATTCATACCTCTTAGCGGATGATCTGGCATCGCATTTATATGATCTTTGATGACAACTATGTCTCCTGCATTATAATCTCCGTTGACACTACCTGATACATTGGTGAATATGGTTGTTTTCACTCCTAAATGTTTCAGAACTCGAATGGGAAACGTCAACTCTTTACTACTATACCCTTCATAATAATGCCAGCGACCTGCCAATACAATTACTTTGCAGCCATTCAAAGACCCGATTACTAGTTTTCCTTTATGGCTTTGTACAGTACTCTTTGGGAAGTATGGAATATCTATATAATCAATGCTATCACAGTCGTCCATTTCATCCACTATACTGCTCAGACCTGTACCCATAATTATAGCTATGGAAGGAATCGATCGGTCAATTCGATTTGAAATATATTCAGCAGATGCCAGTATTTTCTGATAGTAAGATTCCATATCCATTATAAGTCCTTATTAAGGTCTATGTATAGTTTATAAAGGTAACCTGTGAATAAAAATAGGATTAGGCCTATGGTAATATAAGGTGTTTCTAATTCGAAATATGCATCCAGTTTTTGCCCTCCATAAATTCCAATAAAAAACACTCCTGCCATCTGAAAACCTAGCCCTGTATATTTCATCAAGTTTTTAGTCTTCTTCTTTGGTGCCTTTTCTTCTTCCATAAAGTTCTCTATCTGCCCCACTCGTCAATCAACTGATAGATGTGTGGCAAGTTTCTTCCTGCACCGTCAAAATCCAGCCCATAACCGATTACGAATTTGGTAGGTATCTGAAAGCATTTATAATCTACACTCACCTTATACTTTGCAGCATCAGGCTTTTCTAATAGTGTACATATTTTTAACGTTTCTGGTTTTTGTTTTTCAATTACTGGAACGTATTGATTCAATGTAAAACCACTGTCTACAATATCCTCTACTATCACAACATGTCTACCTGTCAGATCTTTTTCGTTTGGGATTTTTACTTCCAACCTACCAGTACTAGCAAGTCCTTTATAAGAGGAGACTTTTACAAAGTCAATATCACAAGCAATGTCCATGTTTCTAATCAAGTCTGCCGCAAACATAAAAGCACCATTCAAAACCACTAAAAATAAAGGATTTTTACCATTATAATCCGTTTCAATTATCTTAGCAACTTCTCTTATTCTGTTTTGAATTTCTCTGGCGCTTAGGTAGATCGCAAAATCTAATGCTCCTATTGTAACTAAATCTTTTTTATCGCTGAAGTACATCATTTCAGTCCGTATTTATCTATTAAGTATATCAATGAAGCCATTGATGCGGCTCCTAATTCTAATTCTCTTTTGTTTACCGCCTCTATTTGATCTATCTCAGTATGGTGGTAATCAAAATATCTTTGTGAGTCAGGTCTTAAGCCAATAAGTAACCCTTTTTGATCTTTTAATGGCCCAATATCTGCACCTGATCCTCCAGTTGTAAAATACAAACCATAACTCTCTAATAGAGGCAACCATTTACTCACTCTTGCATAAAATGGCTTAAGCACATCCGCATGACCATCAAAACTAAATCCTCTAGGAACAAAACCACCTGCATCAGATTCTAAGGCTGCAAGGTGATATTCACCTTTTTCGTTTGATACGCGAGCGTATTCTTTTCCGCCAGCTAATCCATTTTCTTCATTCATAAACATGACACATCTGATCGTACGTTGCGGTCTGTATCCTATGCCGTTGAGAATATCGATCACTCCTAATGAATGCGCGCACCCTGCGCCATCGTCATGTGCTCCACCTCCTACATCCCAGGCATCTAAATGTCCTCCAATTACAATTATTTCATCTGGATAAGTTGTCCCTTTAATCTCACCGATCACATTATTTGATACAGCCTCTTCGCCTGGTGCACAGTTGTTTTTTACTGTCATCGTCACCTTCTCTTTTTTGAGAAGCTCACTAAGAAAACTAGCATCATTAGTACTTATCGCTAGACTAGAAATTTTAGGAAATTCCTCTTTATACACCATAGTGCCCGTATGTGGATAGTCATCTTGACGAAGTGTCATTGATCTCACAATAGCGCCGACTCCTCCATATTCTGCAGCCTTTGATGCTCCCCATACACGTTGATCTACTGCGCCTCCGTATGCATTGAAAGTTCTTAATTGGGTTGGATCCATAGGCCTGTTATAAAATACAATTTTTCCTTCTATCGCTTCTCTCCCTAGCTTTTCTACCTCATCTAATCCTTGTACCTCTATAACTTCTGCAGTAATTCCATCAGGACCAGTCCCGTATGAGTTCCCTAGAGATAGTGCATTTAGTCTCACGCTCTGGCCTTTATACTTTTTATAATCACCCCAAGTGATATTTACATATTCTGGATCGCCTCTATGCCATTTTTTTACTTTACATGGTTGTAATGATGTAGAAGTAAATCCTAAGGTATCCATCACCATTTTTGTGTATTGGACAGCTTTTTCAGCATTTTCGCTACCCGCTAATCTGCCTTTACATTCAGTAGCAAGATGTTCCAACCAAACATAAGTCGAACTTTCTGTCAAAGCATAATTGTGTATGTCTTTTAGAAACAAAGCATCTTCATCGACGTCTTGATCTGATGTTTCAGTTTGACAAAATGATAGATGTGTTGTACATCCAATAAAAATTAGTGATAAAAATATTCGAAAGGTCATATGAAATAATCTACTTTAGCATTTGATCGATTTAAATCTTTTCTAAATCAACATGAGTTTAAATATAAAAGCAATATAGTGAAGTATAGTTTACCTACTAATAATATAAATGATTACATGTCAAGAATATTCACATTTTTACTTTTAAGTGTTTTTCTTTTCTTTGCTCCCTCCATAACAAACGCACAAAATAGGCCATATGACAATGGTGAGATTATGGTTCTTAGTAAAGGTGCTTTTCAATCTGACAATTATTATAGTAATAATTCATTTAAAGAATCCACCCAGCATAATCTGAGTACTTTATTTAGATATGGATTGGCTAAAAACTTTCAATTACAATTTGGCTGGTCGGCACAAAAAGACAAAACTGACATTAAAAATGTCTCCTCAGAAACAGCCAATGTAGGTCTCAAAATCCATTTGACAAATGATAGTAAGTTCTTGCCCGCACTCTCTGCAGTAATATCCACTAACTTGACTTTTGATCCTGATAAAAATCCATTTAGTCCAAGTATCAATATGCTTTATGAAAAATATATCAGTTCAAATTTGAATTTAAACGGTAATTTCCAATTAACACTCAACGAACAATCAGGTGATTTCAGGACTAATTATGCCTTCAATCTAGAAGCTGATGTTACCAATTGGCAAACAACATATGTTGGGCTTAGAGGAAATTCTGATCCGTTCCAAAAAGAAGGATCCACTTACCAACAACATTTAGAAATAGGTATGTTGTTTTGGGTATATGATGGGATTGTGCTCTACCCTTTTTATGATATAGGTTTGAATGATAGTTCTGGTGATATATTTAATCTTGGGGCGCTGTTTACGTTGGGAAAGTAAGTTTTACTCTAAAAGTTAATTGTTCGCTTCAATTTATCACAATAAATTAATAACAATAAAGTGTTCAAAATACTTATTCATTAGTTTACTTTTATTGTTTTCTTGCAGTAAAGGTGAAAAAAACAAGCATATCCAATAACATACAAGAAATTTAAAAATCTAGAAACTCAACTATTCGTTACAAATATAAACGTTGTTTTTATACTGCGTTTTTATACTCTTACTTGAGTTACATATCAAGCTCTTTTGGTTTTCAGGAGATCGCACAAAAAACCACCCTTTTTTAGACAAATTATGATAACGAAAAAAGGTTAGAAATTTCCATTTCTAACCTCAACTATCACGATAATCCAATTATCTCTTTATTAATTTATAGACTTACTGGTAATTACATCTTCACAAAACGCTCTGAAAATATACTATTCCCATCTTGCACTTTCATAATATAAACTCCTTTGGATAATAATGAAACATCAATTTCGTCCTTTGTAAGGATTTGATTTGTATAAACTTTATTACCCGAAATATCGTATATTTCTACTAATGAAGATCTCCGCAGATCAAGTCCTTCTACGTTTATGATATTCTTGCTCGGATTAGGATATATCTTTAGATTACTTTTAATACTACTTAGATCATCGGTAGCGGTAAATATTTGAAGCTCTGAGCACTCCTCATTATTGAAGCATCCGTATTCATTGACATTAAACATCCAAATATCTGACTTTGCTGTTCCTGTTTCATTAATTCTCCCCATCGCAGTTATACTACCATCCTCTTCTTCTATGATATCCCGAACTAAGAAAGTTCTATCTTCTCCATCTTCAAAATCTGGATGCCTATATCTATGCGTCCAGATCTCATTTCCGTCATTGTCATATTTTGTTATGAAGCCATAGTATTCTTTCACTTCTGATATTTCCTCTTTTATCTGCCCATAACTATAGAAGTAATCTCCTCTCCCCGCTTCTATTTTGGAGATATACAAATAATCACTTCTAGGTGTTTTGAATGTATACTGTTTCTCAAATATACCATTTGCATCTCTCCATATAAAGGCTGGGGTTTCTACTTGAAGACAACATAGAAATTCTTCGAACCACATTTCCTTATTTAATTTTGTAAGAATACGACCATCAGATAATTCTATAGTAACCAAGTTTTTTCCAGAGGTTGCTAAGGTGTCTATTGCCTCAGATTCCCAAAGTATGTCTCCATCTGGATTGATCTTCATCACATATCCAAAGCTAGTAAATTCATTCTCAAATCTTTTCACATGGCTTACCAGTAAATTACCGTCCTCTGTTGAATTTTGATGATATATTAAGGCATATGGAGCTTCTGGATTGTAAGACCTAGTCCATTCTAATCCTCCACTTTCTAGATCATACTTACTGATTCCCATATGAAATTTATCGCCTATATAATAGATGTATGCATTATATTGAGCACCGCCTAGAGATTGGCTACTTATTGTCCAATTGATAGGCTCAGGTGCAGCTAATGTATCTACTGTCTCCAACTGGAAATCGGGCGACAACTTTCCTCTAATACTACTTCTAATCTCTCTATCCATTGCAAAATAGGAAAACACTCCATTCTCTTCTGACAAAGGTGAAATAGAAAATGAAATATTTTCCAAAATAAATGTTTCATATTCATATTGGTTGTAGAATTTAGTCACCATAGAATGATGTCCTTGTTCATCTGCAAATATTCCAGTAATGTATATTACATCTTCTACTCTTTTCATATCATAGGTAAGTGCATTTCTATTATCGTTATCAGGTATATAGAAATTATACTGTTCCTGTGATATTGATTCTTGAAGACCAATCAAAAAGGTCAAATAAAACACAAGAAAAAACTTCATATAGTCTGTTTTTATTGGACAATAATTTTTTGAGTCAAAACGGAATTATTCTCATCTAACAAAGATAAAAGATAGAGACCTGACGATAGATTTTCAACATTTAGAACATAGTTTCTATCATTTATCACTTTGCTATAAACCGAGTTACCATAAATATCTAGTCATAAGGATAGGCTTCAAACTATCTGAACTGATATGGTTATAGTACCCTGTCCAAGTTCCTCCACCTTTTATGTGGATTATTTGGGTGGAATCACACTTTGTGCAATGGTTTGAGTTTCTCATACCTTACATATTCCTACGATACTGCCCTCCTACCTCATACAAAGCATTCGTAATTTGACCCAATGAACACTTCTTAGCTGCTACCATCAAATGCTCGAAGATATTTTTATTCTGAATACTCGCGGTCTGCAGTTCTTTTAATATAGCTGCACTCTCATCTTTGGACGCATCTTTTAGATTTTCTAATGTTTTGATTTGATCCATTTTCTCCTCCTCAGTAGCTCGGATTACTTCTTCTGGAATCACGGTTGGCGATCCATCTTTAGATAGAAATGTATTCACTCCTATAATAGGGAATTCTCCAGTATGTTTGAGCATCTCATAGTGCAGGCTTTCTTCTTGAATCTTACTTCTCTGATACATCGTTTCCATCGCTCCTAATACTCCTCCACGCTCTGTGATTTTATCAAATTCTGTTAAGACAGCCTCTTCTACTAAATCCGTCAATTCCTCTATGATAAATGATCCTTGAAGTGGATTTTCATTCTTAGCAAGACCTAATTCGTGATTGATAATCATTTGGATAGCAACAGCACGTCTTACAGATTCTTCTGTAGGAGTGGTGATAGCTTCATCGTATGCATTTGTGTGTAACGAGTTACAGTTATCATATATCGCATACAATGCTTGGAGCGTAGTTCTGATATCGTTGAATGAAATCTCTTGCGCGTGCAATGATCTTCCACTCGTTTGGATATGATACTTCAGTTTTTGTGATCTATCATCCGCACCGTACTTTTCTCTCATGGCTTTAGCCCATATTCTTCTAGCTACACGACCGATTACTGCATATTCAGGATCAATACCATTACTAAAAAAGAAACTTAAATTTGGTGCAAATTTATTAATATCCATCCCTCTCGATAGATAGTATTCTACGAAAGTGAATCCGTTTGAAAGTGTAAATGCCAGTTGAGTAATAGGATTGGCTCCAGCTTCAGCAATATGGTATCCAGAAATCGATACAGAATAAAAATTCCTAACCCCTTCATCGATAAAGTACTGCTGTACATCACCCATGATTTTGAGTGAAAACTCAGTACTGAATATACAAGTATTTTGTGCCTGATCTTCTTTGAGGATATCAGCTTGTACTGTTCCTCTTACAGAAGTCAAGGCTTTTACCTTCATTTGATTATAAATATCAGCATCAAGTACTTCATCACCCGTAAGTCCAAGTAGCATAAGACCTAAGCCATCATTTCCTTTTGGCAGATCACCATAATATACTGGTCGATTTAATCCTTTATCATCGAATTTGGCTTTGTGGGCAGCTTCTACCTTTGTTTCTAGACCGTGCTCTGTGATATATCTTTCACATTGTTGGTCTATCGCAGCATTCATAAAGAAAGCACATATCGTAGCCGCGGGTCCATTAATAGTCATAGATACAGAAGTACTCGGCTGACAAAGGTCAAAACCTGAATACAACTTCTTTGCATCATCAAGACAACAAATACTTACTCCAGCATTCCCAATCTTCCCATAGATATCCGGTCTGTGATCGGGGTCTTCTCCGTACAATGTCACAGAATCAAATGCCGTACTCAATCGGTTTGCTGGCGTATCTAGAGAAAGATAATGGAATCTCTTATTCGTTCTTTCTGGTCCTCCTTCTCCTGCAAACATCCGAGTAGGGTCTTCTCCTTTCCTTTTGAAAGGGAATACACCTGCTGTATAAGGAAACTCACCAGGTACATTCTCCTGCAGATTCCATTTTAGAATATCACCCCAATCACTATATTTTGGCAAAACAACTTTAGGAATATCACTTCCAGAAAGAGACTTAGTAGTAGTTTCTACCTTGATCTCTCTATTTCTTACCTTATATATAAATTCTGGCTTTTTATATGATTCTACTTTCTCTTCCCAACCTTCTACTATACGCTTGCAAGATCCATCCATATCTTCGAATGTCCTTGTCAATTGATTTTCTACTGCTTCTTTTATAGAATCATCAGGTACGATTCCAGCTGTAATATTCAGTGCATAAGCTTGAGATGCTAATTTGGATTGCTTCTTTGCCCATTTATCATAGTTTCTATTACTCTCAGATATCTCTGAAAGGTACCTAACCCTTGCAGGCGGAATAATATATATTTTCTCACTTTCACCATCTAAGAAAATACTCTGTGGCGGAAATTTTGCTCCTGTTTTTTCTTGGATCGTATCCATTATTTTACGATAAAGTGTATTCGTTCCAGGATCGTTGAATTGAGATGCTATGGTTCCGAATACTGGCATCGTATTAGGATCATCATGCCACAGATCATTATTTCTTTGGTATTGTTTTTTGACGTCTCTGAGTGCATCCAGTGCCCCTCGCTTATCGAATTTATTGAGTGCTATTACATCCGCATAATCAAGCATGTCTATTTTCTCCAACTGTGTAGCCGCTCCATATTCAGGAGTCATGACGTACATACTTACGTCAGAGTGATCTACTATTTCTGTATCTGACTGCCCAATTCCAGAAGTCTCTAGGATGATCAAGTCATAATTGGCAGCCTGAAGAATATCCATAGCGCCTTTGATGTGCTTCGATAGCGCAAGATTACTCTGTCTTGTTGCCAATGACCTCATATATACTCGATCATTATTGATGGCATTCATACGGATTCTATCTCCTAGCAGTGCTCCTCCTGTTTTTCTTTTTGATGGATCTACGGATACTATTGCAATATGCTTCTCAGGATATTCAATTAAAAACCTTCGTACCAATTCATCTACCAAACTTGATTTTCCAGACCCCCCAGTTCCTGTAATTCCTAATATTGGAGCATTGGTAGATTGCTTTTCGATGTCAGCCATCCATCCTTGATGAAGATCTGGAAAGTTTTCGATAGCGGTGATTAATCTCGCTACAGCCCCTGGTTTTCTTGAAGATAAATCTTTGAGTTCTCCATTTAATTTTTCACCTATTGGATAGTCGCAATTTTGCAATACATCATTGATCATACCCTGCAATCCCATCTTACGTCCATCATCTGGGCTATAGATATGAGAGATACCATAATCATGCAGATCTTTGATCTCTGTAGGAAGGATCGTGCCACCTCCACCACCGAAGATTTTGATATGTCCACAACCCTTTTCCTTGAGAAGATCGTAGATATACTTGAAGTACTCATTGTGCCCGCCTTGATACGAAGTGATCGCTATACCTTGCACATCTTCTTGGATAGCAGTATCAACAATTTCTTTTGCAGATCGGTTATGTCCGAGATGTATAATCTCAGCACCAGATCTCTGCATAATCCTACGCATGATATTGATCGCTGCATCATGACCATCAAAGAGTGATGCTGCGGTTACGATTCTAATTTTATATTTCGGTTGGTAAGGTGCTTGTACCTCCATAAGTTATTGTTTGAGTTAGGGACAGCGAAGGTACAGAATAAAGAGGAAGGATATTGTTAGATAATAATTGAATTTTTATGCAGATTGAAATTCAGATAGGCATATTTTCTATTCCAATATGTTCAGCCATTCACAAATACTCTCATATTTAGTATTATCATTCATTTTTTATACTATATTTTATATTATCATTCAGCTTTTTATAATTAATGCTAAACAATCATTCTAAAATCAATCACTTTACTCAACTAAAATGAATATTAATACATAATTCTGTATAATTACTGAATAAAAATATAGATAATGCCCATTTAACTGATATAATGTTGTATAATAAAACTATCCGTTCTATATTTGTATTATCAAATCATTCAAAAGTGAATGAAAACACAAAACATTGTGAGGTGATGAAATTGGCAGACATGCCCTCCTGTCTCGGGGGTGAAGATCACGCAATAAACGCTAGGTAATGGGTTGACCACATAAGTTTTTCCCTTAAATCATTAAGATATTTGCCTTGTGGCTAAGCGCTTCGTGGAGGTTCGAATCCTTCTCTCACAGCTAAGTACTTTCAAAAATAAAATTTTTGAAAGTACGACAAGCAGGTATAGCAATTCCGAAGGAAATGCGGGGCTGCGAGAACAACCGTCTTCGTTAGACACCAAAGTAAAAAAATAAAACTTTTGAAAGTACGACGAGCTGGAATAGCAATTCCATAGGAAATGCGGGCCTGCGAGAACAACCGTCTTCGTTAGACACTATAGTATAATGTATAAAATCAATTTTGAAAGTACTACAGCTTCCTAACACACCATTGTATAATGTATAAAATCAATTTGAAAGTACTACAGCTTCGTAAGTCACTAAATCCAAAGAAAATGCGGGCCTGCGAGAACATACGTCCGTAGCCGAAAAAGTAAATAATAAAAGTGCTTAGATAATAAAACTACAAAGAGAAAAGAGTTTACAAACAACAAAAAGAGCATCGAGCAACCCTTGATGATCTTTTTTGTTTTTCTAAATCACCTGAAAAATCAACATTCAAAAAATGAAAAGGCCTTTGTAAAATTTCCATTCTACAAAGGCCTTCGCCAATATTATTTAAATCAATAGATTACTTATTTTTATAATAATCGAGCCCACAATCTAGATAGTCCTGATAGCTTTCGATGCCACCTTCATATCCTCTTGGGTGAGTGATTACTTTTTCATCATTTGTCATCATGATGTACAGTGGCTGACTATTTTGAGCAAAGTTTACAACTTGGAAATCGGCCCACTTGTTACCAACATTTCTCAATTTCGTATCTTCTCTTACAGACACTATTGTTTGTTCTAGTTTCTCTTTATCATCAGTATATAGAGAGACTAAGACCACATCGTCATTCAATGTTTTTCTTACTTTATCATCCACCCAGATATTATCTTCAGTTCTTCGGCAGTTCTGACATCCATGTCCTGTAAAATCAAGAAATACTGGTTTGTTTACTTCTTTTGCATACGCTAATCCTTCGTAGTAATCTTTGAAACAATCAATGTTATTAGCACATTTAGTGAAAGAAGGATATCTCTCTTTTATTTCTGGGTCTACTTTTCCTTTTTCTAGGAACATATTGTACATAACTGGCGGAGAAAAACCACTCGTAAGCCAAAGTGAATTATAGATACCAGTATCACTATTCACTGAGAAACCAAAACCAAGATATATAGCCAATGCCGTAAATGCTGCTGCTAACGTTTTTCTTGGAACACTCAGTTTTTTGACTGGACTATCATGTGGAAAGCTGATGAATCCAAACAAGTAAGCTGCTATCAATAGACAAACAGTTACAAGTATGAACATGAACGTTTCATACTTCAATATTCCCCAATGCTGGGTAAGATCGGCAGTAGATAAAAACTTGAATGCAAATCCAACTTCTAAAAATCCAAGTACAACTTTTACACTATTCATCCATCCTCCAGATCTAGGAAGAGAATTAAGCCACGCAGGGAATGCAGCAAACAACCCAAATGGAAGTGCTAGAGCAAATGAGAATCCGAACATTACTACTAATGGTCCTACAAACCCTCCTTTTGCTGCAGCTACTAGAGCTGATCCGACTATCGGGCCTGTACAAGAAAAAGAGACCAATGCTAATGTGGCTGCCATAAAGAAAATCCCAATAAGACCACCCTTATCTGCCATTTGATCACTCTTTGTAGACCAAGAACTAGGTAGAGTCAATTCGTAATATCCAAAGAAAGAACCTGCGAAAAACAAGAAAATCAAAAAGAAGGCAGTGTTTGCAATCCAGTTGGTAGATAATGCTTGCAAAGCTTCTGGTCCTAGCGTTACGGTAATTATTAATCCTAGAACTACATAGATTACTATGATAGATACTCCATAGATCAATCCATTCATCCATCCCTTTCTCTTAGTATCTTTTGTGAAGAAACTTACTGTAATAGGAATCATCGGGAATACACATGGAGTCAATAAAGCAGCAAAGCCGCCCAACATACCCGCTATTAATAACCAGATAAGGCTACTATCATTTGCTCCTTCAGTTTGACCACAATCTGAGAGTGGTGTTTTATATGTTTCAACGATGGCACCTATTCTTTGATCTACTTTACCATCTGCATTTACTTTCATGCCTACTATTGTAGAAGCATCTCCAGTTGCAGTAGCATTATTTGCAACTGCTCCAAAACCGAAATCGAAATCAATATCAGTAGGAGGAAGACAGGTTTTATCATTGCATGTCATAAACGTGAGATACCCTGCAAACGGCTTGGAAGGGTCAGTGATTCTCACCTTCTGCTTGATTACATAATCTTTTCCATATTTAAATTTGATCACATTATCAACTTCATCCTTCCACATTTTATCGAAGCCTTCTTTTCTATTTCCAGTCTCGATCGCTTTACCCATTAATTCCGCTCCCTCTGCATTTTCATATGTGATCGTAGTAGGTACTGGCCCTCCTTCTTCCATGTATAAAGAATATACTGCCCAGCCTTCATCGATAGACCCGGTATAAGTGAGTTCGTATTCATCACCAGATAATTTTTTCTTATCCATCTTCCATTTCACAGGTTCTAGTAACCCTGATGGCTTTTGATCATCTGAAGAGTTCAATGAGAATGTTGATGCCGATGAATTCTGAGAAGCTTCGCTGGCTCCTCCTTGTCCGGCTGCATTGGTCTGATCATTATTAGGGTCATCCGGCACTTTGATAGCGCTATCTGATGATTTATCTGTTGTCGTGTTAATTGCACTATTTCCAGAACTCTTAACATTGAATGTAAAATCTATATCAGTAGGGGGAAGACACGTTTTATCGTTACAAGTCATAAAAGTCAAGTAACCTGAGATTGGTTTAGAATCGTTAGAAACATTTATTTTCTGTTTGATTACAAACTTTTCATCTGCCAAGAATTTAATAACATTTACATCAAATAACTTATCTAATCCTTCTTTTTTGTGTCCTGTTTCAATTCCTTTACCAACAAGTTCGGCACCATCAATTGACTCAAAAGTCAACAAAGTAGGAACTGGGCCATCATCAGAAGTAAATTGGGAATATACCGTCCAACCTTTATCTATTGATGCGGTGAATACAAGATTGTATTCCTTATTTGATACTTCTTCTGTAGAAAACTTCCACTTGACTGGTTCTAATATCTGAGCACTCAATGAAGTTGAGGTTATCATCAATAGTACTAAAAGGGATTGTAATATTTTCATTTGGATTGTTAGTTGTTCTACATTATGATTCTTATTCATATGGTAGATAAAGTTAGTCAGCCGCTAATTACGAGGGCCGAAAATATGTATAATTACTCAAAAACCGATACTATAGACCGATATCAAACTCCACAACTGTCGGCGGCAGGCATCTTAAGTCATCGCAACACATAAATCGAAGTTCACCGGAGAAGGTTTTCATGCCTTTTTTCTTGGTAAATCGCTGTTCGAATACTGCTTGTTTTTTGAACTTGATTACTTCTACTTCAAAAAGCTCACTCATTATTTTAATAGCCTCCGATTTTTCTTCTGTTTTTCCTTTTAAAACAGTCTTATCCTTAAAAGTAAATGATAAAGGTATTGGTCCGCCTTCTTCAGTATACTGAGAATAGATAGCCCATCCATCGTCTAAATCAACAGTTGCTTTAAAAACGTAATCTTCTCCATTTTCTAATATATGAAAGGACCAATTGGCAGGTTCCAATTTATCTTGAGTGAATCCAGAAAAACTGATTAGAGAAAAGCAAAAGGCAAATAATATTTTCATTGACTTTAAATTTTTTGAAAAATATATCCCCAAAAATACTTCAAATAATAAGCCATTAATGGCTACAGATTTATATTAATTGATATTTAACTGATTATAAGAAGATAATTGAAGGATGTGTTAATTATTAGTCTACAAATCACCAAGTTGGGGTCTTAGAGTTATATCCTCTATCACCGCTGAAGGACTCATTTCTAATGCAGTCCAAACTATTTTTGCAATATCGCTCGCTTGCATTAACCTACTTTCTGGTAGATCTACCCCTGCCCAGCTAGCTGACCATGTAGCACCTGGTAGAATGGAGGTCACTTTTATGTTTTTTGTTTTCAGTTCTTCTCTTAAAACCTTTGAAAAGCCAAGAAGTGCAAATTTTGAAATACTATATGATCCTCCATTAGGATATGCAATTTTACTAGCTATGCTGCACATATTGAAGATATGTCCGTGTCCGTTAGCAATCATATTTGGCACCAATGCTCTAGTTAAATGATAGGCGCTATACAGATTCGTTTCCATCATTTGTTCTAGTGCGCCATCTTCTTCTTGTGTGATTTCTCCTGGCAAGAAGACTCCTGCATTATTAATAAGAATATCCACAGTCTCAAAATGATCTAGCACAAACTGAGAGAATGATACTACATCCTCTTTTTGTCTCATATCTGCAGCACGGCCTATGATTTTCACACCAGGGAAAGATACTGACAAGGTCTTTATGCACTCATTTACATCAGTTATATTCCTAGAGCAGATAGCTACATTAATACCTTTAGAGACTAAAAGGTCAACTATCGCCTTACCTATTCCTTTTGTACTTCCAGTAATAACTGCATTCATAGTGTTTTTTATTTCTTTGAGTAAAGTTTTAGTTCTAAATGTGACTTCTCTAATGAATGATAGTCTTAAAAGCAACAATAATGACAAAGACCAGGTATAAAAGGTTCAGTCAAAGACACCTATGACATCGTTTATGTCCGACCTTCGCAAATTGGTCGGACTTTTTTATTCTTGAAATAGGAATTAAGTTAATCGCATTTTTTCCATTTGATAATATTCCCTAAAAGAAATCATCCTTTGTTTTTCTTCATCCCATAATTTATGAGACATCATCTTGAGACTTTCCCAAAATGTAACTACTGTCACATATTTATTTAGGATTGTATTCTCTCTCATACACTTTTCAAGATTATAATTAGGAATCAAACTACTTAAATGGTGAATGTGGTGAATCCCAATATTGCCCGTCATCCATTGAAACATTTTTGGTAGCTTATAATACGAACTCCCTCTGATAGCGCTAACTAAGTAGTTCCAGTTGTCTTGCCACTGTTTATAAGAATGTTCATGCTGGTGTTGAATATAAAAGAACCAAAATGCTATGATTCCAAATACAAAAACTAGGAACAACTGAACAAACAAGAATTGCTTCCAGCCAAGTAAATAAGCAAGTAAAACGTAAACCCCAATGATCAGGACATTATTTTTAAACTGACTCCAAATTTCCTTTTTCAAATTTTTGAATTGAAAAATCGGCAACTTATTTGATAAACCAATGTAATAAGCTGGAGCAATAACAAATGTCACAAATGGATTTCTCCACGTCTTATATTTTATCCTACCCCATCGTGTAAGTTTTCTAAACTCGTTGACTGTAAGAGTAGGTATATCTCCAATTTCTAATGTTTCTAATACTCCTGAATGAGCATGGTGGAAATTATGAACCCTGGCCCAGTATTTATAAGGAAGTCCACTAAATACGCTACAAACATATCCGACAATGTTGTTAAGTTTTTTGGACTTCATAAATGACTGATGTCCACAATCATGTTGGATAATAAAAATTCTAACTAGAAAAAATGCATTTATAATTCCTAGTCCTATTGTAATAAAGATTGACCAATCCATACTAAAATACATCAACACCCATAATCCAAGGTAAGGTAGAAAAGATGTCAATAATTGAATTGCCGCCTTCTTATTATCAGGTTCTTGATACTTCTTTACTATTTCTTTCCAGTGCTTTAAAGATTCTACAATCTCCTGGTTCAATTTTGTATGATCCATTACTTAAGATTTTTACTTATCCGTCTTAGATAAGTAGACAAAAAAATTATACAATTGGTTGAGATTACAAAGTTATTTGATCTAATGATAATATATCATATAATGCTTGGTATTTAATAAAAAAAGAGCTTTTGGAGACATTTACTAGTGTGAAACAACAATAACTTTTACCAATTCAGTTTGAATATGTCACTTTAGATTCATTGAGAATTAATTTAAGTTCAAGGCAGAAAACACAG
>OJIO01000175.1_pt1 | contig 51783 bp, 41 predicted proteins | sample 1595621 | NCBI WGS metagenome assembly OJIO01 (sample SAMN05416776, study PRJEB24817) | seawater metagenome | isolation source: Sea water | place: Canada:Atlantic | collected 2013-07 | reverse complement strand
GAGATTTCTGCCTGTCTCGTGGGCTCGGAGATGTGTATAAGAGACAGTTCCAGATGCGTCAACAGCTTGATGCGCCAGGTCCACTTGACGACTTCGGCGAGCCAACGATCTGCGGCCCGGCTTTCATTTTTGAGGCGGAAGTGCCCCGCAATCATGGCTTCGCACGGACTGCCTGCTTGTTTGTCTGCCAGCTCGGCTTGTGTCACCAGTGAGAAACCCAGTATGCCTTCGTTACGGCCGCGCAGAATCGCCAGCGCACGGTGACTCGGTACGCTTTTTAACGCTTCGTCGTGTTCAAAGTAGTCGGCGAACTTGCTGCCTTCGGCTTCTTTGCCGGGGATAACCCGGACAGACAAGGTGGCTTCTTGCTTGAGAAACTGGCGTAGTTTGGCCAGCAGGTTGGCATCTTCGGCAAACCGCTCCATCAAGATGTATTTGGCTCCATCCAGCGCGGCCTTGGTATCTTCCACGCCCTGCTCGGCATTGATAAAGTCTGTGGCTTCGGATTCTGGCGTCAGGGTCGGGTCTTGCAGCAGGCGTTCGGCGAGTGGTTCCAGCCCAGCTTCAATGGCGACTTGGCCCTTGGTGCGGCGTTTTTTCTTGTAGGGCAAGTACAAGTCTTCAAGCCGGGTTTTGGTATCGGCAGTGAGAATGTCGCGTTTTAACTCGGTGGTCAGCTTGCCCTGCTCTTCAATGCTTTTCAGGATGCTGTCACGACGATCTTCCATCTCGCGCAGATAGCGCAACCGCTCTTCCAGATTCCGCAGCTGGGTGTCGTCCAGTGCGCCGGTGACTTCTTTCCGGTAGCGGGAGATAAACGGCACCGTAGCACCTTCATCCAGCAAGGTAACGGCGGCGGAGACCTGTTGCGGGCGGATGTTGAGTTCTTCTGCAAGGCGTTGGCCTATGGATTCGAGCAGCATAAGGAAAAGATCCAGGTTCGATTTTCAAAGCAGCGCGAAGTATAGCGGGATTGGCGGGCCGGTGCTGCAGGTCGCTTTTTTCTCAAGCGTTGACGGTATGTGTGCCAGAATAGCGACACTTCGAGCAGCTTGGGATCAGGGGCAGGAATATGTTACTCACTGAATGGAATCAGTCACCGTTATTGGCTGCCACAAAACGTATACCACCGTTGCTTTCTCTAGCTCTGGTGGCAGCTGTGGCTATTACGTTGCTGATTGGGCTAGGGGTGCTGAGCCGTTATGTCTTTTCAATCTACTATGTACCCGAGTTTCGCCATGTCCTGATCTATATACAGGTTGCCATAGCTGCTGCCTGTCTTATATATCTGCGTGGGAATGCGCTGCCAAAACCCGATGTGGCAGCAGTGGTCATGATGATTCTGGGGCTGTTGTCGGTTATGGCAACAGCGGCTTCTGATCATTTTTTCCGCTCACTGAGCCGGGAAACAGAAGTTATCGTGTCGGTTTTGAACGTCTGGCTGTTGAGCCAGTGTTGCCGTTCAAGCCCTTCTCTACGGCATTGGATCTCGGTAGCTGTGCTGGCCGCCTTTGTGATTACCGTATTGGATGAGCTGGATTTATGGCTCAGTCTTGACGATCCGGCGCTGTATTCCTGGGGGGAAGGGCTGCGCAATTACCTCCATATTCGCCACCTCGGCGATATGGCAGGAGTGGGGGTTGTTATCTCCGGTTACTTGCTAGCCCAAGAAGATCGTCGCTGGCAGTCAGCAGGGGCGATCGGTTTGTTTGTCGCCGTCACGTCCTTGTTGTTCAGCTCCGGACGGGCTTCGGTAGTGGCAACTCTGATGGCGCTGCTGGTTATTGGCGGTATGTGCCATCGGATTCGCTGGTATTCGGCCAAACTGACCGCAGTGAGTGCGCTGGCGGTTATGGCCTCGATTGCCATGGCACCCTTAGCAGCTTCACCAGGAATTGGTAGCTGGCCCGGCATCTGGCGAATGTTTGTTGCTTTCGGGAAAGAGTCCAGCAGCGGTGAGCTGGTGAATAGCAGTGGCCGTAATGTGATCTGGGAGGCATCGTTGCGGCAATCGCTGGATGTTCCGTGGCTTGGAATCGGGCCGGATACCTATGTCTACATGAAGCCGTTTTTGTATGGACAGACACCACACAATACGTTGCTGCAGTGGGTGCTGGACTGGGGGTGGCCTGCGGGCTTATTGGGGTTTGGTCTGCTGTTATGGTGCAGCTGGCTGGCGTTGCGATTGATCTGGCGGGAACAAAAAAACAGCCGTCCAGATGTGGCCGCTTTCTGGGCAGTTGGTTTCGGCATTTTTATGCTGCATGGGCTGGTGGCCACTACCTTTTATGAGCCGGTGGATATGCTGATAGCGGTGGTGATGCTGGCCATGATCGGGTCTGCATCCGCGCCCGCAGTAACACCGCCACCGGCTATCTCGAGGACGGCAACAGCGCTCTCGGTAGTGCTCTTGTTGGCTTGCCTGTGTATTAATAGTCAGTTTGGCAAGGCGCTCGATATTAATGAGCGTATGCGTGGTGCTGTCACGGTTAGTACCGATGAGGTGAACTGGTTGATGTCGCATCCTTACTCTTTGTCCGGGTTCTGGAGTTGGACTCAGGCCAAGGCGGCCGCGATGGATTATGATGTGGTCGAGTTGCTGCGCTGGGGGAGAGATCACGCAGAATATCGATCGCTGCTGTATTCCGCCAGGCTGGCCCGTTATTACTGGCAAAAGGAAAATGAAGAGGAAGCAAACAAGGCATTTGCAGCGGCTCTGGCCAATTTGCCGCTGATTAGCCGCAGTTCGGCACTTACCTTGGTTTGCCAACTTTCCGGGGTGCTGGAATCCCGTCCTGAATGTGCCGAGGTCTATGCCTCGTTGCTGGAAAAAATAGCGTTGCGGCGATGGACCCGAGAGCACCCCGCGCATTTTGGTGACGAGCGAAAGGGCTTGCCAGTCAGAGAGTGAAGAAATTGATTCAGTGAGGTGTGCTGAACAAGCTCAATGGTATTGACGAAAGTGCACTTGAATTCAAAGCATAAAAAAAATCCAGAACCCGGTGTGAGTTCTGGATTTTTTGTGTTCGATCATTCAGACAAAGCACTTAACGGATAAAAATCAACCGAACGGTGCTTTTTGTTATCCGCTCAAACATGGTCTGAGCGGATATTTAGCGCATAAACATTACTTGCCGCCACGCATGGAATCGAAGAATTCATCGTTGGTCTTGGTTTGGCTCAGCTTGCCAAGCAGGAATTCAATCGACTGTACGTCTTCCATTTCTGTGAGCAGTTTGCGCAGAATCCACAGACGTTGCAGGGACGATTCATCAAACATGATGTCTTCGCGACGGGTGCCGGAACGGCGGATATTGATCGCAGGGTAAATCCGCTTTTCCGCGATCTTGCGATCCAGATGCAGCTCCTGGTTACCAGTACCCTTGAACTCTTCGTAAATCACTTCGTCCATTTTGGAGCCAGTGTCTACCAGTGCGGTGGCGATAATCGTCAGGGAGCCGCCTTCTTCAACGTTACGGGCGGAGCCGAAGAAACGTTTTGGCTTTTCCAGTGCGTTGGCATCAACACCACCGGTCAGTACCTTGCCGGAGCTGGGTACTACGGTGTTGTAGGCCCGTGCCAGACGGGTGACCGAGTCGAGCAGAATCACCACGTCACGTTTGTGTTCAACCAGACGCTTGGCTTTTTCGATCACCATTTCGGCGACCTGGACGTGACGCGCAGGAGGCTCATCGAAGGTTGATGCGACGACTTCACCACGAACCGAGCGTTTCATCTCGGTCACTTCTTCCGGCCGCTCGTCAATCAGCAGCACAATCACATCACATTCCGGGTTATTCCGGGTGATGGACTGGGCGATGGTCTGCAGCAGCATGGTTTTACCGGCTTTGGGCGGCGCAACAATCAGACCGCGCTGTCCTTTACCAATCGGGGCTACCAGATCCAGTACGCGGGAAGAAAGGTCTTCGGTCGAGCCATTGCCTTGTTCCAGAAAGAAGCGATGGTCAGGGAAGAGCGGGGTGAGGTTTTCAAACAGAATCTTGGATTTGGCGTTTTCAGGTTTGTCGTCGTTGATTTCGGCGACTTTTAACATCGCAAAATAACGTTCGCCATCTTTAGGGGGACGGATTTTTCCTGAAATCTTGTCACCCTTGCGCAGATTAAAACGGCGAATCTGGCTGGGTGAAACATAAATATCATCAGGACCGGCAAGATAAGAGCTACTGGAGCTTCTTAAAAAGCCAAAACCATCCTGCAGGATTTCCAATACCCCATCACCATAAATATCTTCCCCGCTCTTGGCATGATGCTTGAGAATGGCAAAGATAATATCCTGTTTACGGGTACGACTCACATTCTCGAGATTCATTTCCTTGGCGATATCAAGGAGTTCGGGAACGGCTTTCAATTTAAGGTCGGAAAGATTCATAGGGAAAGATAAGTGCAATTTAGTGGGTGTTGGGGCGGAGCTTGAAACGATATCAAGAGGAGAAATGCTTTGGAGAACCCAAGGCGTAAAGAAACTATAGACTCAATATATGGGGGTGTCCAGCCCAAAAGGTGCGGTGGCACCTTTTGGGTGTTGCAAGCAGGGTGAATACTTACAGAGCTTGCTGGATAAAGGCCGTCAGTTCGGATTTGCTCATGGCGCCAATCTTGGTCGCTTCAACGTTTCCGCCCTTGAACAGGATCAGGGTCGGAATGCTGCGGATACCGTATTTGGGTGCTGTTGCTTCGTTCTGGTCGATATTCAGTTTGGCAATTTTCAGCTGACCCTTGAATTCTTCCGCAATTTCTTCCAGCACAGGAGCAATCATTTTACAGGGGCCACACCATTCAGCCCAAAAATCTACCAGTACCGGCAGGTCGTTACTCAGTACGTCCGTTTCAAAACTGTCGTCACTCGTCATCAGAATGAGATCGCTCATGGTTTCCCCTTGCGTGTTGAGGTCATAATTAACGTCATTGTACGCTGGACCCTGTGGGAATCAATCGCAGAGATAGATCAAAGATCTACTGGACGCATGCTCTTGTGAGTTGCATATTCGGGGCTTGCCCTAAAAAAGACAGTTTCAGGACTTCGAGTTATGTCAGATACCTCAGCCCAGCCAGGCGAATTGATTGCAGCAGTTGATCTGGGCTCCAACAGTTTTCATATGGTCGTCGCCCGCGAATTTCATGGTGAATTTCGTACTCTGGAACGGCGTGGACAAAAAGTGCAGCTAGCTGCTGGTCTGGATGAGCACTACATGCTGTCGGAAGAGGCACAGCAACGCGGTCTGGATTGTTTGCGAGAGTTTTCCCAGCGTTTGCAGGGCATGGATCCTGCCAAAGTGACGGTGTTGGCAACCAACGCGCTGCGTGCCGCCCGTAACCGCCAGGAGTTTATTGAACGGGCCGAGGCGGTACTGGGTTATCCCATCGAAGTCATTGCCGGGCGCGAAGAAGCCCGCCTGATTTATCTGGGCGTTGCGCATACGCTGGCGGATGATATGGGGAATCGTCTGGTGGTCGATATTGGTGGCGGCAGCACCGAGTTTATTATTGGTGAACGGTTTGAACCGAAGGCACTGGAAAGCCTGCATATGGGTTGCGTATCGTTCACCCGGCGATTTTTTGCCGATGGCCTGATTACCGAAGCCGCGTTTGAGCAGGCAGTTGCCGCTGCTCGTCAGGAGTTGCTGAACATAGAAACCCATTACAAGCAGCTTGGCTGGCAAAACGTGGTGGGATCTTCCGGCACGATTCGGGCAGTTGAGCAGTCCGTGGTGGAATTTGGCTGGTCAACGGAAGGGATAACACGTCCGGCGCTAAAAAAATTACGCAAGCAGGCACTGCAATTTGCCACGCTGGATGATGTGGTATTACCTGGGGTCAAGGTCGAGCGTCGTCAGGTGTTTATTGGTGGACTGGCGATTTTGACGGCGGTATTTGACACCTTTGATATTGAACACATGGTGTATTCCGATGGTGCCTTGCGTGAAGGGGCGTTGTGGGATTTGTTCGGGCGCTCGAGTCACGAAGATGTACGCCAGCGCACAGTTCAGTCGCTGAAAGAACGCTTCTATGTCGATGATGCGCAAGCGGCCAGGGTGAGTGACATGGCTCGTGCCCTGTTTGTGCAGGTGAATCAGCACTGGGGGATGGACGACAGCCTGGTGCGCTGGCTGTTGTGGGGGGCAGAGTTACATGAGATTGGCTTGAGCCTCTCTCACAGTGGTTTCCATAAACACGGTGCCTATCTGCTTCAGCACGCAGACATGCTGGGCTTTACCCGCCAGGGGCAAGTGAAACTGGCAGCTCTGGTACGTTGTCATCGGCGTAAATTCAGCCTTGAGGAATTTGCGGCGGTATCTCCCGGACGTCGTCAATTTGTGATTCAGTTGACCCGACTGCTTCGCATCGCGGTTATTTTAAACCACAGCCGTGGAGCGCATCCGGTGCCGGTGCCTGTTGTTACCATTGCTGAGGATAATCAACTGCAACTGCAACTGCAACTGCCTGAAGGTTGGTTGGCGGAGCATCCGCTGACGGCCGGTGACCTGATGGCGGAAGTGGAATTCCAGAAAGCTGCCGGCATGGCGCTTGGTGTGATGTAGCCGTATGGAAGTGGATTGGCCGCACGATATGCCGTGCGGCTACTTAACCCGGTGATATCAATCAGCTTGATGTGGTTGCGAGCGTGGCCAGCAAAATACTCTGGGCGCGGATGGTTTCTTCACCCTCGGCGGGTTGGAGGCGAACATAGCGGCCATCCGACTGCAGTACCCAGGCCTGGCTGTTGTCCAGCATATAGGCTTCCAGCTCCGATTTGACCCGATCTTTCAGTTTGTTGCTTTCGATCGGGAAGGCGGTTTCCACCCGATTCAACAGGTTACGTTCCATCAGGTCGGCACTGGCGGCATATACTTCGTCCTTGCCGTTATTGAGGAAGTAATACACCCGGGTGTGCTCCAGGAAGCGGCCAATAATCGAGCGTACTTCAATGTTCTCAGAGACACCGGGAATCCCAGGTTTGAGACAGCACATGCCGCGAATGATCAACTCTACCTTCACGCCAGCCTGCGAGGCCTTGTAAAGCGCCCGGATCAGTTTTGGTTCGGTCAGGCCATTGGCTTTCAGGCGGATCAGTGCCGGATGGCCTGCTTCTGCATGAACCCGTTCCCGTTCAACCAGTTCGATCAGTTTTTTGTGCAGTGTGAACGGTGCATGAAACAGCTTCTTTATTTTTAATGCGGCGCCCATGCCGGTCAGTTGCTGGAACACGGCGGCGACGTCTTCACCCATGACATCATTGCTGGTCAGGAAGCTGTAGTCGGTGTACGCCCGTGCGTTGCCAGCGTGGTAGTTGCCGGTGCCGAGGTGCACGTAACGTTTGTAGCGGTCTTCTTCTTTACGCACTATCAGCATCATTTTGGCGTGGGTCTTGTAGCCGACCACGCCATACACCACCACGGCACCGGCTTCCTGCAGGCGGTTGGCGAGGTAGAGGTTTTCTTCCTCATCAAAGCGCGCACGCAGTTCAATAACAACCGTGACTTCCTTGCCATTACGGGCGGCATCCACCAGCGCATTAACAATTTCAGATTTGGCACCCGTGCGGTACAACGTCTGTTTGATCGCCCGCACCGCCGGGTCTTTGGCGGCTTCGCGCAGCAGGTCGACGACGGGTGTAAAGGATTCAAACGGATGTAGCAGCAGCGTATCGCGCTCGCGCATGCTTTCGAAAATGCTCTTTTTGAACTTGATGTTCTTGGGCAGCCCGGGTGTAAAAGGCGTGTACTGCAAATCCGGGCGGTTGATCTGACCAATCACTTCCATCATCCGGCCCAGATTCACCGGGCCATTGACCATGTACAGGTCGTTGGCTTCCAGGCTGAATTTGTGTAACAGGAAGTTCACCAGCTCGGACGGGCAGTTATCTGCCACTTCCAGACGCATCTCTTCGCCAAAGTTGCGTGAGTGCAGCTCATCTTCAAGGGCAGAGGCGAGGTCGTTGGTGCCGTCTTCGTCAATCTCCAGATCGGCGTTGCGGGTAACCCGGAACTGGTAACAGCCCTTGACTTCCATGCCAGGGAACAGCTCATCGGCATGTTCGTGAATCATGGACGACAGGAAAATAAAGTGATCACCGCCATTAGTCAGATGATCTGGAATACGAATAATACGCGGCAGCGAGCGCGGTGCCGGAATAATGGCCAGCCCTGTTTCACGACCAAAGGCATCCTTGCCATCCAGTTCAACAATAAAGTTCAGACTCTTGTTCACCAGACGCGGGAACGGATGGGAAGGATCCAGCCCGATCGGACTGATCAGCGGCTGGATACTGTCGCGGAAATAGCCTTCCACCCAGAGCCGTTGCTCTTCGGTCCAGTCACGGCGGCGCTGGAAGTGGATATTTTCCTGTTCCAGCGCTGGCAGAATGGTTTCATTGAGAATTCGGTACTGACGTTCAACGGTTTCGCTGCAGAGCGTATGAATAGCGCTCAGCACCTGTTGTGGGTGCATACCGTCAGCCCCTGCCTGTTCGCGGGCGAAGGTCAGCTGCTGGGTCAGGTTGGCGACTCGGACTTCGTAAAACTCGTCCAGATTGCGGCTGAAAATACACAGGAAAAACAGCCGATCAAGCAGTGGGTGGCTTTCATCCAGTGCCTGCTCCAGCACCCGGATATTGAACTGTAAATGGCTCAGTTCACGATTGAAGTAATACTCACTGCTACTCAGGTCGATACTTGCTTCGGTTGTCTGTACGTCGCTCATTCTGCTTCCTTAAGCGTTGATCCACTCTGCGTATTGTTTGGCGTAATAGGTAAGAATGCCATCGGCACCGGCGCGCTTCATGGCGGTGAGGGCTTCCACCATAACGGCGTTATCATCCAGCCAGCCATTCGCCACTGCCGCTTTGTGCATGGCGTACTCACCGCTGACCTGATAAACGAAGGTGGGGGCGCGGAATTCATCCTTGATGCGGCGAACGATATCCAGATACGGCATGCCCGGCTTGATCATCACCATGTCGGCACCTTCGGCCAGATCCATAGCCACTTCATGCAGCGCTTCATCGCTGTTGGCCGGATCCATCTGATAGGTTTTCTTGTCGGCTTTGCCGAGGTTGGCCGAAGAACCGACAGCATCGCGGAAAGGGCCATAGTAGGCCGATGCATATTTGGCGGAATAGGCCATGATGCGGGTGTTTACAAAACGATCTTCTTCCAGCGCAACGCGGATATCACCAATGCGGCCGTCCATCATATCGGAAGGAGCGACAACGTCGGCGCCAGCTTCGGCATGAGACAAAGCCTGTTTCACCAGCGTATCGACGGTGCGGTCATTCAGTACATAGCCATCCTGATCAATGATGCCATCCTGGCCATGGGTGGTGAACGGATCCAGGGCAACGTCGGTAATCACACCCATCTCGGGCACGGCATCCTTGATCGCCCGCACAGCGCGTTGAGCCAGACCATTAGGATTAAATGCTTCTTCCGCCAATTCGGACTTGGCACTGTTCGGCGTTACCGGGAACAGGGCAACCGCCGGGATACCGAGCTGGTACAGGTGCTTGACCTCGGCGACCAGCAAATCAACGGACAGGCGTTCGATACCTGGCATGGAAGCAATCGCTTCACGTTCCTGATGGCCTTCGAGCACAAACATCGGGTAAATCAGGCTATCGGTCGTCAGCTGGGTTTCGCGCATCAACCGACGGGAAAAATCATTGCGGCGCATACGACGCAGTCGAGTTTCTGGAAACATGCGTTGAGAGTCAGTGAAGGCCATGATGTGCTCCTGAGTTACCCGTGAAAAAACAACCCGGATTGTAGCTCGCTTTGGCCGGGGCTGGTGACTTTATCCTGGAGGATAGCGCCGAATTCCGAACCTGAATCAAAAGACGGGCAGCCTAGATCAAAAACATGACGGTTTTGCGGCAATCAGAAAGGTTGTTATTGGTATTTCTGTTCCAGCCGATTGATCACGTCGTCGGCCACCCGCAGGCTGGACAGCAGGTCGAGCAGGTTGTATTCCAGATTGACGTTGAGGTGAGTGGCCTGGCCGTTGAAGAAATCGGGGTTGTTGCCTTCAAATTTGAGGCTGAGGTTAAGTGAACCATCGGGTTGGTAACGCACGCCGGAGCTGAGCTCTTTGAAATGAAAATTTTCCAGTAATTGCATTGCCAGGGCGACACTGGGGTCACTTTGTTTGAGGGCTTCACTGGCATCGGTTTGATAGCGGATAGTGCCGCCGGGGGCGCGGGCAAACAGATTGCCTCCCGGAATACTGGGGCCTTGTTGAGTCAATACAATTGGCAGTACGCCATCGAGCAGGCCATCGGCTTCCAGTTCGGCGCTGGGTTCCAGCTGCGCCAGGCTGGCCAGCTGTAATTGGTCAATCGCAATGCCGAAAGAGTTGATTTCCTTGCGGCTGTCGTACATGACCGCCGGAATGTAAATACGACCCCCCAGCAGGCGGGTATGCAGCTCGCGGATGTCGGCGCTGGCCCAGCTGAAGTCGTGGGCGAGGGTGACGTCTGCTCTGGCCAGCAGGTCGGTCATTTCGACCCCGGTGTTGAGAGTGTCGCCTCCCACCTGGCTGTTGATCTGATAATTACCCTCACTGCCCGGCCGCATCGCCATTAAAAACTGCCAGTTGTCCAGGGTGATGCGGTTGTCGTAGACCAGGCTGATATTGTCGCCACGTAGCATGATGTCGGGCTGGAAACGTTGCTGCTCAAGGTTCCAGTCAACCCAGCCCTGACCCGACAATTCGCCGCTGAGAATATCGACGCCGGTCAGGTCGGGCATGCTGTTCAGCCCCAGTTTGTTCCAGACAATACTGCTGTTGAGGAGCTGAAATTGCCAGGAACCGGCACCGGATTCGAGTTGGTGCTGGAGTTGGCTACGCAGCTGCAACTCGCCGTTGCCCAGGCGAATCTCGGGATTGGCAGTGAGCTGCGTAGTGGCGACGTTGTAACGAATATCGGCGCTCAGTCGAGCATCTGGCAGCGGCCATTGCTGCCACTGTGATGGCCGAAGTAATAGCCGCAGATGGCACAAGGGTTGTACCAGATCGACGGTGCAGCGTAGTTGTGAGGCGCCGGTACGAATAATCCGCTCTGGTTGTTGCAGTGTCAGCGGATCGAGGTCAAATGCCAGCTCGGAGAGCGGCGTAAAAGGTGTCTCGAGTTGATTGCTGTCCCAGGTCGCGCCAAAACGGCCGCTTTGGCGGATGTGTAAGGCGGCGACGCGCCACTGTTCAATCGGTTGCGGACTGGCGTTGAAGGCGGTGTCGTCGAGGTGAAGGGTCAGTGGGCCGGTACGATTGAGTGTGAGTTGCAAGTGACTGGTCATATCCCAGGCACTGGTAATGGCAGCGCTGCGCAGGTTGCCCTGGGCGGCCAGCTGAATCTGTGCGGTTAGCATGGGCTGGTCGGTCGTGCTGACGCGATTCCAGTCCAGTTGCAAAGGCAGATTGGCGGTGCCATCCAGGTGTTGTTGATCCTGATCTTGCTGAAAACGCAAGGTGGGGCTGGCACTGGCATGGCACTGAGACAGTAACGGGTTGCACTGTATCTCTGCTTCCCAGGGGCCGATATCCAGGGTCTGGTTTGGTAGCTGAAGCCGGATGGCGGGGCCACTCAGTTGGCTGTGCCAGGCATCTTGCTGATGTTGTAGCTTGAGCTGCCATTGCCTGGAGAGGGTGTTGGCGGTGGCTTGGGTTTCGATTTGCAGCTCTGGCAGATCTCGACGGATCAGGTGCTTGCCGGGTGCCATGGTTAACCGGGTGACCGCTTCCAGTTGCAGGTCTTGTGGTAAGCGAAAACGATTGTTAACGGTCAGGGTAGCGGTGGATTCCAGTGTATCAAGGGTCGCCAGCACCGGGTGAGCGGTGAACATCTGGCGTATTTCTGGCGGCAAGCGATAGGCCTGACGGGACAGCTCGGGCAGTATCAGTACTTGTCGTAACTCGGCTCGAGTGGTGGTTGCATCCTGTTGCAGTTGGATAAACCAGTGCGCCAGCAGGGTGGACTGATCGGATAGCTGCGCCAGTATCTGGCCATTGGCCAGCAGCTGCAGATTGAGGTTCCAGGGTGGCGCGGGTGGTGCGTCGGCGGTGATCTGGGTAGCCGGGAACGGCGTCAACTGACCGAGCAACTGCCAGTGTTGCGCATTCAACTCGACAGCTAATCTGGCCTGCAGCAGGGGGTGATCGAGTTGCAGTGTCTCAATGCTGATGTCTTTGATCGGCAGACTTGTCAGTAGCTGGTTCAGTGCCGGCAACTCGATCCATTCATTGTCCAGCTGTGCGCGGGCGGCGGCCTCGGTGCTGTTGGCTTGGGCGGCAGCGAGGCGGGTACTGGTACTGCCAAGCACAATGCGCAGCTCGCGGATACGCAGTTGCTCCAGCTGACCGCCGAGCAAGCCCAAGGAATCGTATTGCAGCTCGCCATCCAGCAGCGCAAGAGTGGTGCCGTCAGCCAGCCGGGCAGTGAGGTAATCCAGTTCGAGTTGATGCCATTGCAGGGTTTTTATCTGCCAGCTGACTTCGATTCCGGTGATTTGTTGCACCAGCGCCGGAAGCCACTGGTTGGCAGCGGATTTCACCAGGGTTGGCAGCGACACCAGAACAACAAGCAGCAGGCACACGACCAGCAGCCCGAATGCCGCCAGGCCCCGGCTGAGCCAGGTAAGCGTGATCCGCCAGCCGCTCGGGGGCCGGGTACTCATTACTGTGCGGTCAGGGTTTTAACGCCCTCATCGGTGCCTAGCAACAGGGTGTTGGCCGGACGCATGGCGAACAGACCGTTGGTGATCACGCCGGTGATCTGGTTCAGCTGTTTTTCCAGCGTGATGGCGGCATCAATACGGAGGTTGTAGACATCCAGAATCTGACCGCCGTTGTCGGTGATTACACCATCGCGATAGACCGGATCGCCACCGAGTTTGACGATTTCCCGTGCCACATGGGAGCGAGCCATGGGAATCACTTCAACCGGTAGCGGGAAGCTGCCCATGGTAGCGACCAGCTTGCTTTGATCGGCAATGCAGATGAAGTGGCGGGCGACGGCGGCGACGATTTTTTCACGGGTCAGCGCCGCACCGCCGCCCTTGATCATCTCCAGCCGGTGGTTAATCTCATCGGCGCCATCAATGTAGTAGTCGATGCTATCAACGGCGTTCAGATCGTAAACCGGAATGCCATGCTCGCGCAGGCGTTGGGCCGAGGCTTCAGAGCTGGCGACGGTGCCATCAAACAGATGTTTGTGCCGGGCCAGGGCATCAATAAAGCAGTTGGCGGTAGAGCCGGTGCCAACGCCGACAATGGTGCGTTCTTCAAGGTGAGGCAGAAGATATTGTGCTGCGGCGTCACCGACGGCTTGTTTGAGTTCGTCTTGAGTCATGTTGATTCCGTATGTCCAAGTGGTGCGGGTCGTGCTTAAACGGCATCCATTATAGAGCGCTGTGCGTTACAATGCCTGGCTTCATTCTTCCTTGCCAGGCAATCCGGTCTGGCCTTGCTTCAGGATTGGCCACTTCATGTTGAACGAGTATCTGAAAAAAATCCTTACCTCGCGGGTTTACGATGTTGCCATCGAGACGGCGCTGCATATTGCCCCATTTTTGTCAGAGCGACTGGGTAATCAGATCTGGATTAAACGTGAAGACCAGCAAGGTGTGTATTCCTTCAAGATTCGTGGTGCCTACAACAAGGCGGCACAGCTGACTGATGAAGAAAAAGCCCGTGGTGTGGTGACGGCTTCTGCGGGTAATCACGCCCAGGGACTGGCATTGGCAGCCCGTGATCTGGGCTTAAAAGCCGTGATTGTGATGCCCCGCACCACGCCGGAAATCAAGGTGCGCTCGGTCAAGGCCAAGGGGGCCAAAGTGGTGCTGCATGGCGATGCCTTTGACGATGCCTTTGCCTATTCGCAAAAGCTGGTCGCTGAGAAAGGCATGACCTATATCCATCCGTACGATGACCCGGATGTGATTGCCGGACAAGGCACCATCGGTATGGAAATTCTGCGACAGATGCAACAGCCCGTGGATGCGGTGTTTATTCCGGTTGGCGGTGGTGGTCTGGTGGCGGGTGTGGCCGCTTATATCAAGGCGCTCAAGCCGGAAGTCCGGATTGTCGGGGTTGAATGTACCGAGTCCGCCTGTCTGGCGGCGGCGCTGGCGGCGGGTAAGCGTGTCACCTTGCCGGCAGTGGGTATTTTTGCTGATGGCGTTGCCGTGGCCACCATCGGTGAGCATACCTGGGCGATTGCCAAGGATTGTGTTGACGAGGTGATTACCTGTACGCCGGATGAAATTTGTGCCGCGATCAAGGATGTCTTTGATGACACCCGAGCTGTCTGTGAACCCGCCGGGGCACTGGCGATTGCCGGGGTGAAAAAGTACGTTGAGCGCGAAGGCTGCGAAGGCCAGAATCTGGTGACCATTCTGAGTGGCGCTAACGTCAATTTCGATCGCTTGCGCTATATCTCGGAAGTGGCAGAAATCGGCGAAGGTCGTGAGATCATTCTGGCGGTCACCATTGCCGAACAGCCTGGTAGCTTCCAGCGCTTTTGCTCGTTACTGGGCAAGCGTCCGATCACCGAGTTCAACTATCGTTATGGCGATGATGACAAGGCGCGTATCTATGTTGGTGTCAAAGTCGGCCCTGAGCCAGGTGCGCGGCAGGCCCTGCTGGCGGAGTTGCAGGCGGACGATTACCCGGTGCTGGATCTGACCGATGATGAAATGGCCAAGTACCATATTCGTCATATGGTCGGTGGTCATGCGCCCGCTGCGGTCGATGACGAACGCCTGTATCGATTTGAGTTTCCCGAGCGTCCGGGGGCGTTGTTGCTGTTCCTGAAAACCCTGGGCAAGCGCTTTAATATTTCGTTGTTCCACTACCGTAACCACGGCGCGGCCAGTGGCCGGACGCTGGTGGGGTTGCAGGTGCCGGAAGAAAAGCTGGCCCAGTTGCACGGTTATCTGGATGAACTTGGTTACCCCTACTGGGACGAGAGCGACAATATGGCCTACCAGTTGTTTTTGCGCTGATTCAGTCGTCAGTGCTGAATATCCGGGCTCAAGCGGGCCCGGTCTGGTGGTACTGTCAGGCGCTGGCCCTGGTTGAGGTGCGTGGTGCAGGCGACTCGCAGCAGTGAGGCAAAGTTACCGACCTCGCCTCGCCGTGCAATCACTTCGCGGTGAATGCGGCTTAGAAACGTACCCAGTGACAGCTCCGCATCACTGGCGATGTCTTCCAGCAAATGCCAGAAAACCGCCTCCAGCCGAATACTGGTGACAACACCATCCAGGCGGATGGAACGGGTTTTTAATTCAAACAACTCAGGTTCGGCAGCGGAATAAATTTCACACATATCGCCTCCTCTGGCACCGGCCAAATTCAGAATGCCCTGCGGATATGGCAGGGCGTATCTGGACGATTCTAGCGGGTTTGGCTGGAAGGGAAACTCACAACGCTATCAATAGCTGATTAAATTGAGCCAACCATGACGGATGAGCAGGCCAGGCCGGAGCGGTCACCAGATTGCCGTCGGTAACGGCTTCGGTCACCGCGATATTGGCGTAAATACCACCGGCCATCGTAACTTCTGGCGCGCAGGCGGGGTAGGCGGAAATCGTACGCTCACGAATAACATCTGCCGTGGTCAGAATCTGGGCGCCATGGCAAACGGCCGCAATCGGCTTGTTGGCGTCGGCAAAGTGTTTGACCATGGTGATCACGTCGCTGTTCAAGCGCAGATATTCCGGGGCGCGACCACCGGGCAGTAGCAGGGCGTCGTAATCCGCGGGGTTGAGGCCCGCAAAATCAGCGTTCAGCGCAAAATTATGGCCTGGTTTCTCCGTGTAGGTCTGGTCGCCTTCAAAGTCGTGAATGGCCGTTTTGATGATGTCGCCCGCGGCTTTATCCGGGCAGATTACATGCACTTCGTGACCCACCATCTGCAATGCCTGAAAGGGCACCATCAGTTCGTAGTCTTCAACAAAATCACCGGCAATAAACAGTACCTTGGCCATGAGTCAGTTCCTTATTGTTATCTGGAATTGTTATCTGGACTGTCGTCACAACGACGACGGGCTTTTACTTTAAGGGCTGGTTAACGGCGGTGGGTAACAGCGGGGTACTACATGATGATGCCATGCTGGATGGCCGACATCCCGGATGCGGCAATAGCGGTAGTCGGAGTTGGTTTGCCGCTGGCTGATATTACAGCCGTCCCTTGCTGTACAGTTCTCTGGCTTGCTGTTTCTTGCGTTCGCTTTTTCGCAGTAATACATAAAACACCCCGGCTCCGCCGTGCTGCGGTTGGGCGGTATGGTAAGCCTGGACGTCATCAATCTGTTCCAGCCAATGCACCAGGTAGCTTTTTAATATTGCGGAATCGCCTTCACTGCGTTCACCTTTACCGGGCAACACAATCACACTGCGAATGTCGTGTTCCATGCAGTCCTGAAAAAATCGGAACAGTTGTCGGCGGGCCTCTTCTACCGTGCGGCGATGCAGGTCGAGACGCGCCTCGCTCTCATATTTTCCCAGACGTAACTTGCGAAATACGCCATCCTGAATCCCTGGACGTTTAAAGCCAACGACATCGTGTGGGCCAATACGTTTGATGTTGCTTGTCTGTAAATAATTGGGGTCGCGTTTGGGGCTGTCATCAATGGCCGCAAGGCGGCGTGCCTGTTGTGAGGCCAGTGTAATATCCCCCTTTCGAAGAGCGACTTTGGCTTGGGTATGCAGAGGTTTGACGTCTTGCATCTCCTGGAAAAACGTATCGTCGTGATCGGTCATGGGGCTGCGCTCTAACGAATGTTCCCACCTATAATAACCAGTATTGGTGCTGGACGGTAACCGGGTGGACGGATTCAGGTATGGATACTTGCAGATGAACTGTGACAATTCTTTGCTCAGGCTCACACATCCAGGACGGTGAGATGTCTCAATGTGATATATCGTTGAGCGGTTTATAAATAAGATTGCAGAAGGCATGACATGAGAATTTTACGACAATGGTTGCTTCTGATCAGTCTGCTGCCCGTGCTGGGCTTTGGTATGGAAGTTTGTGCGTTTGAAGGGCCTCATCGGGTGATGGACTGGTCGGAGTTGCTTGATCTCAGCAGCAAACAGCAGGCTGAAATAGCACGTATTGAAACCGGCTTTCGACAGCACTTTCAGCAACTGCGTGACGAATCTATTCCACGCTGGGGGCAGGGGTTTGACGAGCAGCAATGGCTCAAGCAACGGGCGCAAGAGCGTGAATTGGAAGTCGGGATGCGAAAGCAGTTGCAGCAGGTACTGACTGAGGCTCAGCGTTTGCAGGCGGATACCATTGTGCAGCGCTTTCACCGCAAAGCGACCGCAGAAATGCTGGAGCGTATGGTGCAAGAGTTGGCGCTTTCTCCGGCTCAGTGGCAACGGCTGGAACACTCGCAGGCTGCCATTACGGCTGATTTTGATTGGCCAATGGATCATAGTCAGATGGAAGCCGCTCGGATTGGAATAGAAAAGCTGTTGAGTAATGTTCTGACGCCAGAGCAGCTGGCGGAGGTTCAGCAACAACAACGACGGCGTGAGAAAAGGAAGCGCTGGCCGAAACCGGAAGATTTTCGGGATGGCCCTGGAAAAGGTGGTGCAAGATTGCCTTGGAATTTACCTCCGCCGCCTGAACCCTCAGCCGAACCTGATCGATGCTTTGACGAACCGGCAGGCAATGGCAAGTTCTGCCAGCAATCCGGGAGCGACTATCCGGAATGGCCCGCCTGGGAGCCAGACCGGTCATGATGGTCTGGCTCCAGCGTATCCTCAGAAGCTGTATACGAGGGTAACGCCGAATTCCTTGTCCAGGTTCTTGTTTTCTTCGGGAACCTGATCAACGTATTTTATTTTATAAGTCAGCTTGGTGGCCAGTGAGCCATTGATCTGGCTTTTCAGGCCGGTTTCGCTTTTATAGGTGCTGTTGTCACCACCCATTTCCGCGCTGGCTGTTTGGGTAAAGACGGTGCCCTTGTTGATTTCCCAGCCATATTTCAGTGCCAGTCGGGCGATGCCCTGATCTTTAATTTCGCCAGAGTTTTCCAGCTTGTCACGGTTGTAACCGGGGCCAGCTTCGAGATCCAGTTTCATGGTGTCCGATTCGATGACCCGGTAACCGTAGCCAATTGAGACGGTACTTTGATAGGTAAAACCGGAAAAACGCGCCCGTTCCTGATCGGCGTGAATGGCCAGGTAGGAGTGTTCGCCGAAGTTACGATCAAACTGCACCGAGCCGTAGTAGGTTTCCTTGGAGACGGTGCCATCTTCCTCGCTGGTCAGAGCCTCAAGGCGATAGTTGGTATCCCAGTCGATACCTTTGCGCCACAAGGCGAACTTGCCATTCAAACTGCTGGTCTCGGTATTGCCGGAGGTAGTAATACTGCCCAGCTCGGCAGCTCCTCCCCAAAACGGTGGCGTCTTTTCTGCGTCTGATGCCTGGGAGTGTGCGGCGAGAGCCAGTAAGGTCAGAGCAAGGGCCTGTTTGATCATGGATATCTCCGTAAGAGGCGTAGCAATTTAATGCGGCAGGGTAACGGCGCATGTTTGACAATTCAACCTCAGCAACGGCGTTTTCGTCATGGGTGCTGACTGGGTGGTTTTACGGGACGGGGCATCTTGACCAGGCTTATTTCGACAGCTTTTGCGCTAAGTGGAGAAGGCTTGGGCCTGCAAGAAACGAAATGACCAATGCGGGCGGCCACGCCAGCCCCCAGGCTTTCATCCAGAGTGCAAAAAAATGACTGGAGTAGCCGAGGTTGATATATAGAATCCAGCAGCTCATCAGCAGGCTGAGTACGCCGGACATCATGGTGCTGTGTATCAGTCTTAGTTTCAGGTGCATCGATAGGTTTCCGTAACGTTAGGGGAATGTGCCACTGGCAATTGTAAACCGTCATTATGCCGCCATGACGGGGCCGCAGTTGTAAACACTGTTGCGTGATCCTGCCTATTGTACAAAGGGATGGGGTAATACAGGACAAACATTACAAACGTCCATGTTGGTTATTTGTTGTTCGGTTTATAGATGATTTCGACCTAATCCTTCATCATACGGATCAACCGATTTCTGTTACGATTTTGGCTACTTATCAGGCCTGTGTGTCAGGCGGAAGCGAGGGAAACAGATCATGCTCTATAACATGAATGCTCAAATGATGGACGCCATGCGGCCCATCCACATCCTGTCTCGAATGACCAGACAGTTCCTGTATCAGCCTGTTAACCCTCTTAATTACGGCTGGACTTTCCGTACCATGCGAGCCTGGCTGGAAACCGTTGAGCGACTGACCGATTGTTATGAAACCCCTACCTGGGAATTGGATGCAACCGAGATTGATGGTCGCGAAGTTGCCATAGAATACGAAGTGATCGTGGATCGTCCTTACTGCAATCTGTTGCATTTTCGTCGTGAGAATGCGCCCGAAAATCAACCTAAGGTAATGATGATCGCGCCTTTGTCAGGCCATTATGCGACCCTGTTGCGGGGGACGGTACGGGAGTTTTTGCCTGATCATGAGGTATATATCACTGACTGGAAAAATGCCCGTGATGTACCCATGGCAGATGGCGCTTTTCATTTTGATGATTATGTCGACTACCTGATTGAATTCTGTCGTGCCCTGGGGCCAGACGTTCACGTGATTGCGGTGTGCCAGCCGTGTATACCTGCTCTGGTTGCTGCCAGTCTGATGTCGAAGGATAACGACCCTTGTTTGCCAGCCAGTATGACGCTGATGGGTGGGCCGATCGATGTCCGTATCAATCCGACCGAAGTGAATGATTACGCCTCGGGCAAGGATCTTGAGTGGTTTGAAGATAACGTCATTTGTCGGGTGCCTCGTGGCTTTACCGGCCGTGGTCAGTTGGTGTATCCAGGGTTTATTCAGCTCTCCGGTTTTATGTCCATGAATATGGACTCTCACGTCAGTAAACACTTCAAGTTCTTTGCCGATTTGGTCAAGGGTGATGGTGAAAGCGCCGAAGGGCATCGGCTGTTTTACAATGAGTATCTGTCTGTAATGGATATGCCAGCGCATTATTATCTGGATACCATTCGTCGGGTGTTTCTGGATCAGGCGTTACCCAAAGGTGAAATGGATTACCGTGGCAGCAGGATTGATCTGGCTGACATCACTGACATGGCGATGATGACGGTTGAAGGTGAGCTGGACGATATCACTGGTCGTGGCCAGACATCGTGTGCGCTGGAGCTGTGTTCCGGTATTGCAGAAGATCGCAAGCAACATATGGAAGCGGAAGGTGTGGGCCACTACGGCATCTTTAATGGCCGTCGGTTCAGGGAGATGATTGCACCCAAGGTGAAGGCATTTATTGCGGAGCAGCCAAAAAGAGCCAGTGAGCATAAAGATCTTGCGGTTGTTGAGGCGGTAGAGCCGGTTGTTGAAGAAGCTACGCCGCAGCCAGCGCCTGTTGCTGCCATCAGTAAGTCGTCGCCCAGTGCGCCAGAACCCGCCAGCGCCATATCACCGCCCCCGGCTCGTAAGCCTCGTGCGCCAAGAAAGCCTGCTCCGAGCAAGCCAAAGACTGAAACTCCGGAGTAAGTGACGTTGCCGCTGATCGGCTCTTGCCGAATAGCGGCTTCTTGACGCCAGAGAGGGCAACGGCAGCATCCTTGCTACAAATTGTTATAAAAGACAAAAAAGGCCAGCGACTGAAACAGTCCTGGCCTTTTTTTGTCTTACACTGTCTGGGCGATAGCTGTCATGCGGCTATCGCCAGATCTGACTGACTAGCGTTCGATAGCCAGAGCGACACCCATGCCGCCACCGATACACAGGGTGGCCAATCCTTTTTTGGCATCCTGACGAATCATTTCATGCAGCAGGGTAACCAGGATGCGGCAGCCAGAAGCGCCGATCGGGTGGCCCAATGCAATCGCACCGCCATTGACGTTGATTTTCTCGACATCCCAGCCCAGCCCCTTGTTGACGGAGAGAGCCTGCACGGCAAAGGCTTCGTTGGCTTCAATCAGATCCAGGTCTGAAATTTCCCATCCTGCTTTTTCCAGACACTTTTTGGTCGCAGGGATTGGACCAGTACCCATGATTTTGGGGCTCACACCCGCGTTGGAATAGGCCTTGATGGTGGCCAGAACAGGCAAGCCCAGAGCGTCGGCCTTTTCCTTGCTGGCCAGCATGACAGCGGCGGCACCGTCATTCAGGGAGGACGCATTGCCAGCGGTGACGGAACCATCACGCTTGAATGCCGCACGCATGCCCGCCAGTTTTTCAGCCGTTACACCGGCGCGAGGGCCTTCGTCAGTATCAAAAATGAGTGGATCACCTTTGCGCTGTGGAATCTCAACGGCGGTAATTTCATCTTTGAACTTGCCAGCTTCAATGGCAGCAACAGCCTTGGCCTGGGAAGCGGCGGCAAAGGCATCCTGCTCTTCTCGTGTGATGTTGTATTCGTCGGCGATATTTTCGGCGGTAACACCCATGTGGTAGCCATTAAATGCATCCCACAGGCCGTCGGAAATCATGGTATCTACCATGTTCCAGTCACCCATGCGTTGACCATTGCGGGAGTTTGGCAATGCGTGGGGAGCGTTGGACATGGACTCTTGTCCGCCTGCGATCACCAGATCGGCGTCACCGCAAGCGATGGATTGTGCTGCCAAGTGTAATGCCTTGAGACCTGAACCGCAGACCTTGTTGATGGTCATGGCCGAGGTCGTTTCTGCCAGGCCTGCCTTGATCGCACTTTGGCGGGCCGGGTTTTGTCCGCAGCCAGCGGTCAGTACATGACCCATGATTACTTCGTCGATTTGATCGTCAGCAACGCCAGTCTTGTTCATTAATGACTTGATGACCTGTGCGCCGAGCTCGACAGCAGACAGGCTGGCCAAGGAGCCGCCAAAGCTGCCGATGGCGGTACGGGTTGCTGCAACTATTACTACGTCTGTCATGGACTCTCTCCGTCCTGGGTTGATAGGGGCTGTCCTATTGAGTATCACAGCCGGCGTGACAAGTGTATGACCAACGTCAGTTAGCCCGCCTAAGTCGGACAATCACTGTTGGGGTTGTCCTGAGATGTAGCGGATGGTCAGGGGTTCCCTGATGAATGCTCTGTCGGGGAATTATTTCCTATTCGGTCGAGGGCGCCAACATCCAGTACCGGGGAGGCGTCGATGTGTTGCGCATCCATCATGTAGGCCACTCGCTCCAGAGAGCTGAGGATCATGGTCTGCTCCCACTCTTGCAAATCCTGGAATTGTCGGATGAAGCTTTCCTGCAGTGGCCGTGGTGCATTCATCAGCGCTTTGTGTGCCTCTTCCGTCAGGTGAACGTAAACCTTGCGCTTGTCACTGCTGCCACGCTCCCGGACAACGTAACCACGCTTTTCCAGACGATCAATGATCGTCGTGACGGTGGCCTGGGACAGGCTGACCTTGCGCGCCACTTCGCCCACTGTCATGTCATCGTTGTGGCGCAGGGTCTGCAGGATCAGGAGCTGGGGAGCGGTTAACCCTGACGTTTTACTCAGTTGTTTTGAATGCAGGTCAGTGGCGCGAATAATACGTCGCAAGGCGACCAGGACTTCATCATAACGTTTCATGAGCAGCACAACTGTGGATAGATCGGATGATTCTACCTTGCTGGCAATGATTAGAGTACGAAGAAAATGGTTGTTGCCCGATTGTGGCGGATCTTACAGCTGCGGCCATATGCGGCCATAAATGGCGCTGACACAGGTGGTGAATAAAAAAGCGGGTCAATAAAAGACTTGCCTGGTTAAATTTTGATCTAAATATTGCTTAGGGTTGTAAGTATCTTGGTGAGCGGCTAAAATGCTTCGTGTACTAAATAAATGGTTGGGCCGTAATGAAGCATCTTTTGGCTTCAGTAGGCGGCTCTAGAAAATGTGTGACTGATATATTGTCGGAAATGTCCGGAATTACCAATACAGATCAAAGTAATATTCTCTTCCGGAAACCAAATTCCACTGATGGGAATCGGGTTTTCAAGCTTATCAATGAGTGTAAGCCCTTAGATGTCAATTCAATGTATTGCAATCTTTTGCAATGCTCTCACTTCCGGGATACCGCTATCTTGGCTGAGTCACAGGGGCAGCTGGCTGGGTTTGTCTCCGGCTACCGGGTGCCGGAACAGCCAGATGTACTGTTTGTCTGGCAGGTTGCTGTTGCGCCACATGCCCGTGGCCAGGGACTGGCCAGCCAGATGCTGGCACGACTGATCGAGCAACAAGGGCCTCTCGTTCGTTTTGTTCACACCAGCATCACCGCTGCCAATGAAGCGTCCTGGAGTACCTTCCGCCGTCTGGCGCGGGATCTGGACGCAGAGCTGGCTACTGAGGTGATGTTTGATCAGCAACAGCACTTTGATGGTGCGCACGCTACCGAGACCCTGGTCTCGATCGGGCCATTTGCCGAGACGGCTACCCCTTCACTTGAACCACTGGAAAAGCAATAAGGAGCACTGGATTATGGGTATTTTTAAAGACATCGAATCAAACGTTCGTGGTTACTGCCGTGCATTTCCGGTGGTGTTCCGCAAAGCATATAACGCTACTCTGGTGGATGATCAGGGTAAAGAGTATGTCGATTTTCTGGGTGGTGCAGGGACGCTGAACTACGGCCACAACAACCCTGAATTCAAGCAGGCGCTGATTGATTACATCGAGGCTGACGGCATTACGCACGGTCTGGATATGCATACCGAAGCCAAGCGAGATTTTCTCGAGACGTTCCAGAGTCATATCCTTGAACCTCGTGGCATGGACTACAAGGTGCAGTTTACCGGCCCGACCGGCACCAATGCGGTGGAAGCGGCGTTAAAAATTGCCCGGATGAATACCGGTCGTCAGACCATTGTGTCGTTCACCAATGGTTTTCACGGTGTCACTCAGGGAGCGGCAGCGGTTACCGCTAACGGCTATTACAAAAAGGCCAACGGCATGCCAACGACAGGTGTGCAGTTTATGCCGTTTGATGGTTATCTCGGCGATTTCGATACGCTCAAGTATTTTGAAAAGGCTCTGGAAGACGGCTCTTCCGGTCTTGGCCATCCCGCCGCAGTGATTGTGGAATGTATCCAGGGTGAAGGCGGTCTGAATGTCGCCAGTGCTGAATGGATGCGCGGCTTGCAGGCACTGTGTCGTCGCCACGATATGTTGCTGATTGTCGATGATATTCAGGCGGGTTGTGGCCGCAGTGGCACCTTCTTCAGCTTTGAAGAATTTGATATTCAGCCCGATATTATTACCCTGTCCAAGTCCCTCGGCGGCTATGGTCTGCCGATGGCAGTGGTGTTGCTGAAAGAAAAATACGACACCTGGAAGCCGGGCGAACACAACGGCACATTCCGGGGGAATAACCATGCCTTTGTTACGGCGCGCCGGGCGCTGGAAACCTACTGGAGTGATGATCGCTTTGCGACAGAGGTCAAACATAAGGCATTTTTGCTGAAAAGCCGTCTGAAAAGTATTCAGGCGCGACATGCTGGCGATTGCAAGCACAAGGGTCGCGGTATTATGCAGGGGCTGGAGTTTGCTTCCGGTGAGGTGGCGTCCGAGATTACCGAGCTGGCGTTCAGCCGGGGGCTGATTATCGAAACCAGCGGCTCCGATGATCAGGTGGTCAAGATTCTGACACCGTTGACGATTGAAGAAGCCAATCTCAATAAAGGTCTGGATATTCTGGAATCCTGTATTGACGATGTGTTGGCTGAACGACTCAAGGTAGCCAACGCTTCCTGATCCTCTTGCTCGCGGGTGGCCCGCTGTCGTGGTTACCCGCCCCGCACTTTCCCTATCTCAAAAAACTCAAGGTTATATTCATGATTGTTCGTACTTTGCAGGACTGTGACAACTCTGAACGCGCGATTGATGGCGGCACCTGGAAAAGCGTCCGCATGCTATTGGCTGACGATAACATGGGCTTTTCATTCCACATCACGACGATTTTCAAAGGCACTGAAACCCCTATCTGGTACAAAAACCATCTGGAATCGGTTTATTGCATCAGTGGTGAAGGCGAGATTGAAACCTGTGCCGATGGCAAGGTGTATCCCATCAAGGCTGGCACTCTCTATGTGCTTGATCAGAACGACAAGCATTTGTTGCGTGCCACCACCGAGGATATGCAGATGGCGTGTGTGTTTAACCCGCCATTAAACGGCAAGGAAATTCATGATGATGATGGTTCCTACAAACTGAACGATGAACCTCTCTCGCTGTAAATCGGGAATATGGCATCACGCTCAGTCAGAACCTATCAGGAGATCATTTTTACATGACACACAGTGTCGAAAAAATCGGCGGCACGTCGATGAGTCAATATCAACATGTACTGGAAAATATCTGGATGCGTCCGCGTTCGGTAAATGGTGCAGAAACAAGCCTGTATCGACGGATCTTCGTAGTGTCCGCTTACGGCGGGATCACCAATGGCTTGCTGGAGCACAAGAAAACCGGTGAAGCCGGTGTCTATGCCTTGTTTGCCGAAATGGATGATGGCCGCTCCTGGCAGTCGCGCTTGCAAGATGTGCTGAATGCCATGCTGGCGGTGAACATGGGCATATTCGGTTCCGGGGGACTCAACAACGACATGGTGCGCAAGCGTGCCGACCAATTTATCTCCAGCCGTATGGCCGATGTGCGGGATTGTCTCGAGCATCTGGAAGCGGTGTGCAGCTTTGGTCATTTTCAGCTCGACGACCACTTGCATCGTGTCCGTGAAATGCTCAGTGCCATGGGTGAAGCCCACAGTGCCTACAACTCGGTGCTGTTGTTGCGTCAGCACGATGTCAATGCCCGGTTTATTGATCTTACCAACTGGCGTTCAGATACCCAGATGAGTTTTTCAGATCATATTCTCAAGGCGTTTCAGGGTGTCGATCTTGATAAGGAAATGCCCATTGTCACGGGTTATACCCAGTGTCGCGAAGGCTTGATGCGTACCTATGATCGTGGCTACAGCGAGATGACCTTCAGCAAGATCGCGACCATGACGGATGCCTGCGAAGCGGTTATTCACAAGGAATACCACTTCAGTACGGCAGACCCGCTGCTGGTGGGTGCAGACAACGTCAAGCCGATCGGCATGACCAATTACGATGTCGCTGATCAGCTGGCGAACCTGGGTATGGAAGCCATCCATCCTCGTGCCGCAGCCGGTTTGCGTAAAAAGAATATTCGCCTGATCGTACGCAACACCTTCGAGCCGGAACACCAGGGCACCGAGATTCGCCGCGACTATTGCAGCAGTACGCCAAAAGTCGAAATCATCGCCGGAACCCGTAACGTCTGGGCGCTGGAAGTATTTGATCAGGATATGGTCGGTGATGCCACCCACGGGCAGAAGATGGCCGATCTGGTATTTGAATCAGGCGTACGGGTACTGACCAAGGATTTTAACGCCAATACCGTAACTTTTTACCTGAAAGGTAACAAGCGCCGTATTAACTGGTTGATGGATCGCCTCCAGCAAGTTTACGCCGATGCCGATATTCGGGTTGAGAAACTGGCGATGGTCAGTGCGATTGGCAGTGATATGAAAGTGCCTGGCTTGCTGCAAAGCGCAGCGGGTGCCTTGTCTGATGCGGGGGTCAATATTCATTCAGTGCATCAGGCGATGCGTCAGGTGGATATGATGTTTCTGGTCAGTGATGCGGACTACGCTACGGCCGTCAAGGCACTTCATTCCCGGTTGGTAGAGCAGGCAGATATATGGCAACAGCAGCAAACAGCATAACGCATACGACGAACTTGCTGCTTCGGCTTGGCGCAGCAACCGGCCTCTGGCTGGTTGCTGCGTTTTGCTTTGCCGCACCCGAACCTGCCGCTGAGGGTGTCTCAATATCCGCAGACGAAAAAGCAGCAACCACCATAAACCACCTGCAAGCACCGCTTTATACCGCATTCACCGAACGTTACATCCTTGATGAAGTGAAAAACCTGCGCCAGATGCTCGCCGATGCACGGGTCGAATTTACTGAAAAAGTGGTGGAACGCGAGTTTCAGGTAGCTGATCGGGCACTGACCTACGCAACCGATACGGTGACCTATTTTTTCTACCTGATTGCCGGAGCCTCAACCTTATTGGTGCTGGTTGGCTGGAACTCCCTGCGCGACATCAAGGAGCGCGTGGGCGCCTACGCCAACGATGAAGTCAAACGGATTACCGACTCCTACGAAGCCCGACTGGACAAGCTGGAACTCGAGCTACATAGCAAATCACGGCATATTGCTGCTGCGCAGGAAGAAATAGAACTGACCAACGAAATACATTCGCTCTGGCTCAAAGCATCACAGGAAAGCAGCCCGCAAAGCAAGATAACCATCTATGACCAGATTTTGTTACTGCGCCCGGATGATGTTGAAGCATTAACCTACAAGGCCGATGCCGCACTCTTGCTGGGGCAAGCGCAGTGGGCCAGCCGTCTGGCGAACAAGGCACTGGATATTGATCCGGAAAACAGTCACGCCATGTATCAGCGTGCCTGTGCGCACGCCGAATCGGGTTACATCGACGAAGCATTACAAGATCTGGAGCAGGCCATCAATCAATCCGAAACCCTGCGTTTGCAGGCCCGCGACGACAGCAGTTTTGCGGCGATGGCGGAACATGAGCAGTTCTTGATGCTGGTGTCTGGCTTGGCGCCCGAAGAGTAGTTGCTGTTGCTATTGTAGCAGACCGAAGGTTGGCAGATTTTGGTGCTCTTAAAGGGGGAGAACGGTTTTCCTTTGAGCGATTTTCAGCCATTATTAGTACAGTTGCATCTGATCTGACAGATACGCTGTTGCGTTGGTTTGGATGCCTGACAATCCAACCAACACGGACAGTGAATATGATACGGTTTTCCTTAACGCCACTGGCATTCGCCATGGCGCTGGCTCTCACCGCATGTGGTGGTGGCAGTAGTGATAGTGGCAGTGATGCTGGCACAGACAACACTGGTACGGATACAGGCACAGATACAGGCACAGGTACAGGTACGGATACGGGTACCGAAACGGTTACCCGGGTCAGCCTGACCGGTCTGGCAGTCAAGGGTATTCTGACTGGCGCTGACATCACGGTGACCAGCCTCAATGGCAGCACCGAGTATGGCACGACGACGACGAATGCGACCGGCCGCTATACTCTGGCAGAGATGGATATTCCATCCGATGTGCCCGTCAAGGTCACCATGACCACCAATTCCTCTACCCAGGTCAAGTGTGACGCCGCAGGGGGATGTACCTGGGGAGGCAACAGCTACACCTTCGGCCAGTTCTATGACTACGACAATGCCGATTTCAAATTGACCGCCATTTTACCGTCTTATGGCTCCGAAACGGCCAAGACCCTGATGGTAACCCCGGTCACTCACCTGGCGGCGACCCGTGCGGCAGCGGCTTATCCCAGTGGCGCGACTGCGGCAGAAGTAACGGCGGTGAACAAGGCAACCGCGACTTTGCTGGGCCTGGATAACGTTGATATCACCAATACCTCTCCTGCCGACATCACCAGTTCAGACTCTGCCAGTGCCAATATTGATAGCCAGAAGTACGGTGCCATCGTGGCGGCCATTGCCACTGTTGCCAGCCGGAAAAATACCGATATTGCCAACGTCGTGAATAGCCTGGCAGCAGACTACAGCGATGGCGGAGTGGTGATTAATTCCAGCGATGAAAATGCTGTTGATCTGGAAGATGTCTTTGCTGGTGCCGCCGATGCGGCGGAAGAAGCGGGGACTAATCTGGGTGCTACCGGTGTGGCGATTGCTACCGAATACCATCTGGATGAACTGGAAGCCAGTGTCGCAGCAGAAGACGAAGAAGAAGTGGCTGAGGTGGTGGTTGAAGACGAAACCACCACCGAGCCAACCGAAGAGGAACTCAAAGCGCAGGCGGTGGCCGCTTCGATCAGCCTGATTGAAGATCTGAACAACTGGAATGATGCGATCCAGAGCGTGGATACCGACACTCTGGTGACCGCTCTGGATACCGAAGCGGCAGAAACTGATGCACTGGTGAGTGCAATGGAAAGCAAGGCAGATATCTTCCGTGGTTTTCAAGAGCTGGTGGTTGAAAGTGAGCTGCATGAAGACTGTTACTGGTGGGATAGCAGCGACAACTGCCTGGAGTACGATACCTACGAAGAAACTCATCCGGGGGTGGTATTCCAGGCAACCGGCATCATGCTGCAGAACGTTGCCTTGGGTGCCTATATCGTGCAGAACTATAACGATTTGGATAGCACCGATAACGGTGATGGCAGTTTCACCATTACGGCAACCGGGTTGTTAGCCAGCGGTGTTCCTCTACCCATTATTGATTTTCTGGATGCAGACGAGGATGGCCAGCCAGACGATGGCAAAGACGTCAGCGTCACCTATACCACCACCACGCTATTTGGTGCCACCTATGTTGATGCCCTTAGCTTCTCCGGTGAAGGTGTTGGTGCCACGATTGATGATGGTTCTGCGATGACCGTGAGTATCAGCTTGAGCGGTGCCCTGACGGCGAACATCACTGCTTTTAATATGACGGGTCTGGAGAATGGCGAATCCTTCTCCGCCAGCGGTAGCCTCGGCCTGACTTTTGATTCTCTCGACAGCCTGACGGCCTTTGTTGAAACCGAAGCGATCGATGGCCTGAAAGACATGAGCATCCAGCTCGACAGCAGCATTGACGGCATCAGTGAATTGGCGGACGACACCGACTTTGCCCAGGCCAGTGCTGACCTGAGCATTGATCTGGCAGTCAGCCGTGCGGTCGATGGCAGTGGTGACTACACGGGTGATCTGCAAGGTTCACTGGCAATGGGCGTATTACTGCAAAATGATGCTGGCAACGATGACAAGATTGAAGGCACCCTGACGGCTACTATCGGTGGCTCTTCAGACGACATCAATGACCTTGAGAGCTGGTTTGTGGCTGATACTGCCGCTATCACTTTTGTTGGTGCGCTACAGGCAACGGATACCGACGGCAATGTGCTCACCTTCGACGGCAGTATCGGCATCGTACCGACGCTGGCTGATGGTGAAGATGCCGGAGTGGAGCTGAACTTCGACGGTGCCACCAAGCTGGTCAAGGCGAGTGGATATTCAAGCGCTTTTGATGGTTCGATCGGCATGCGTGACGAAGCTATTCTCGCGGCCAATGGCTCGATCATAAAAGATGGTTATGACTCTCCGATCTATGTGCTCACCGAAGCATCGCTGTCGGGTGATCTGGAAGTGATTAATGGGGCCGGTACCACCCGCTTGCATCTGTCCGGCTATATCGGTGCCAACAATCTGCAGGAAGTGGCGGCGTTGGCGGGCTTTGGTAGTGGCCCGGTTGATCCTGGTTATGGCACGGTGATCGACAGCATTACCATCACCGGAGTGACGGTAAACTATAACGACGATAACTCTGTCAGTCTGACGTTTGAAAGTAACTACGACCCATCGTTTGCCAGTCTGTTAACCAATATGACCGGGTATGGCTGGACTGGGTATGTGTCTGATGGCAGTGCCTATATTCCATCCGAGACGCAGATTACGCTTGAAAATTGCGTTGGTGATACAACCGCTGGCTACGATTGTGAAATCTATATTGCTGGTATCAGTGCTCAGGATGTCCATCTGGACGGTAGTGTCGATATTGATGATGCGACTGAGTGGTGGGCCGCAGTATCCGACAGTCTTTCCTATTATGAATATGCGTCAGCCTCTTTAACCGTTGCCGATCAGAATAGTGCACAAGCCTGGTTATACGGCTCTGAGTACGTTTATCTGGAAGACTTGTTAGCGGGTAATGCCGTTACGCTGGAGATTTATGTTGAAGGGGTCGATCTCTATGACACCAGTACTGAGAGCCGCATTCTGGATGCTGAAACCGCCGAGACTTACCTCGAATACTCCGTTGCTTTGGACGTTGATGCCGCCGCCATGGGTATGGACGATGCCAGTATCCGCCTGGTCGGTGAACGCACTGGCCTGGAAGACGGCATCGGCTTGCTACGACTGAAATATGGTAGCAACTCGATCACCATCAACCTGGATTCTGAACAGTTAACTACAGCGTCCGTTACTAACCTGAAAATCAGCAATGGCGATGTCACCATGACCATCGCCGCCACCTGTGCCTCTGGCGATGTCACGGCTCAGGGTGTTGCGGCCTGTGACGGTGATCTGGAGTTTGCTGGCAACATCACCTCCGGCGGCTATGATGTGGGTACGCTGGAAGTCCGTAGTGGCTTGCCGGTATTCGTGTTCGACGATGGCAGCAAATACAATCTGGTGGTAACTCCCGCCTTTATGGTGGAACTGGCAACCGGCCAGTAACTGTTCGCCAGGTGTAAAAAACAGGGAGCCAACGGCTCCCTGTTTTTTTGCCTGTTTGTTTTTTTTATCGGTTTGTTTTTTTGTTATTGCTGGAATCAGCAACCCCCAAGGAAAGATCTATGACGATAAGGAACCGCCGGTGGTTGTTATGCCCGCTACTGATACTGGCCGGAGCGACCCTTATTAGGCCGGTTCAGGCTGAGGACTGGCGTGTCGCCTACAGCCAGGATATTTACGCCTGGTCTGGTGCTATGGCAGTGGCGGAAATCACCAACGACTGGAACGGCACCCTGAAAGATGGCGATGACGGCTTTCTGTGGATGCAGGAAGTGGCAACGGTCGGATATGGCCCTTTCTCCATCGGCTACGTTTCTCGCCATCATGCCGAGTACGAATTCCCCAATGCGCTGGCGCGCGGTTTTTATTATGAGGCCAACGATGTTGAGCTGGATGATAGGTACGAAGTTGAGGCTGAAGTACGTGCCAGGCACTATCAGGGTGAAGGCCTGAGCCTGTCCTGGGACTTTGAATCTGCACGAGCCAATCAGTGGTCGATCACCCCGTCGATTACCTGGTTGCGTTTGTATCGGCTGATCTGGGGGGACGTGAGTGGCACCATGAACTATCTGGATGCTGATCACTGGGGTGGTGATCTGGATGTGGATTATGGCTATACCGAAGATAAAATCCCGCCTGCCCGAGCGCTGGATGGGCGCTCGTACGGTGACCTTTACAGCCTTGATCTGGCGTTTCATTGGCGTTGGCAGAATTATCAGATCGATTATCAAGGCTACAATCTATTGGCCAGGATCGACTGGCCGGATATGCCAGGGACGATAGCCAACAAAAACTGGCAGTATGATAATGGTGCCCTGACAACCGATAGTGATTATTTTGTTTATGGTTACGAATTTTATGACGACCGTGTACTGCGCCCGCCACGGGTGCATACCCTGCGCCAGCAATACGCGCTCACCAGTGAGCTGGATATCACCCTCCGTAGCTATCTGAACCGGATCCGCAATGGCCATGAATTGGGTCTCCGCTGGCAGCCGGATACCTTTGCCTGGACACTGGCGCTGGATTCCAAAGGCGAGGCCTTCCGGGTGGGCATGCACCATCGCCGGGTGCAGATCGAGCTGCTGAGCGAAAGCCTGAATATCTCGCGCAGCCGCTTGCTGGGGGTGCAATTCGGGGTAGTGCTGGTGTTTTAAAGAGACATGAGTTCCGTGCGACAGGGGTAATCCCTTGACTGCTGAATCTGGCGAAACGTCCGTGTGATATCCACGTTCGCAGCTAAAATAATGGTAACGTGAGGTCACGTTGCCTATCGTCAACAGCCCAGACCTCACAAGAATAACAAGTCGTCAGGAGATCGAAATGCCATTCAAGTTAGCTACTGCCGTACTCAGTGCCATGATGGCGCTGTCTTTCGCTGCGCAGGCCGCTACCGAACTGGTGATTGCGACGGTTAACAACGGCCACATGATCGAAATGCAAAAGCTGACGCCGCAGTTCGAAAAAGCCAACCCGGATATCAAGGTGAAGTGGGTCACTCTCGAAGAAAGTGTGCTACGTCAGCGCATAACGACTGATATCGCTACCAGGAATGGCCAGTTTGATGTGATGACCATTGGTATGTACGAAGCCCCGATCTGGGGCGAGCGAGGCTGGCTAAAAACACTGGAGTTTGGCCCGGAGTACGACGTTGATGACCTGCTACCTGCAATTCGCAGCAGTCTGTCGAACAACGGTAAATTGGTAGCAGCCCCTTTTTACGGTGAAAGCTCGATGTTGATGTACCGTGCCGATCTGGTTGAAAAGGCTGGATTAAACATACCACCGCGTCCGACCTGGAACTATATCGCCAAAGTCGCGGCTGCGATTCATGATGAAAACAACGGCGTATACGGTATCTGTCTGCGTGGCAAGCCAGGCTGGGGGGATAACGTGGCCTTACTGACGACGATGGTCAATACCTGGGGTGGTCAGTGGTTTGATATGGACTGGAAGCCGCAACTCGATACCCAGCCCTGGCATGATGCTATCAGCTTCTACGTCGACTTGATGAAACGCTACGGGCCGCCCGATTCGTCTGCCAACAGCTTTAACGAAATCCTGGCACTATTTAATGAAGGTAAATGTGGTATGTGGGTGGACGCCACCATTGCCGCGTCCTTTATCTCCGACCCGGCCTTGTCCCGCGTCGCAGACAAGGTGGCTTATGCCCAGGCTCCCACCCAACTGACGCCCAAAGGCTCCCATTGGCTATGGGCCTGGGCGTTGGCGATACCCGTTTCTGCGCGGCACCAGGACGAGGCTCTCCGTTTTATTTCATGGGCCACGTCCAGGGAATACATTAATCTGGTCGGACAGGACACTGGTTGGGCTCGCGTACCAACAGGAACCCGTTACTCGACCTATGAGAACGAGCAGTTTATCAAAGCCGCCACCTTTGCCGATGCTGAGTTGCAGGCCATTAGCAGTGCCAATTCAGAAAACAGTACCCTGCACCCGTCGCCTTATATCGGTATTCAATTTGCCGCCATTCCTGAATTTCAGACGATAGGCATTGTGGTTGGCCAACAGATCAGCGCTGCGCTGGTGGGCAAACGTAGTGTCGAGGATGCGCTAAGGGCGAGCCAGAGTTTTGCCGACCGCGAAATGCGTAAAGGCCGTTATTACTGACCAGTCATAAACCCGGATCCGAATTGCGCTGGCAAATGAACAGCATATGGGTACTATTTGTTATCAATTGTTACCGCTTGCGGCCAGCCCAATTCAACCGCTGCTAACCCCGCACCAATACGATCAAAAGGAACCTGTTATGCCAAGCCTGTTTGCGCAACTGAAACACTACAGCACACTGGTTGCCGACACTGGCGACCTGGCTGCCATTCAGACTCTGAAACCGGAAGATGCCACGACCAATCCCTCACTGGTGTTAAAAGCTGTTCAGTCCGGCCAGTACGATGCCACCGTCGATGCCTCACTGGCAGCGGCAGAGGGAGACAGCATAGCGACTCGAATCGATGATGCCTGTGACCGGCTGTCGGTTGCCATGGGCGCTGCGATTCTGCAACACATCCCCGGTCGCATTTCGACCGAAGTGAATGCCCGTCTGTCATTCAACAGCGCTGCCAGTATCGACAAGGCCCGCCGACTGGTGGCGTTGTATAAAGAACAAGGCGTTGGCCGTGACCGTATCCTGATCAAACTGGCGGCTACCTGGGAGGGCATCAAAGCCGCTGAAATCCTGGAAAAAGAAGGCATCCAGTGCAACCTGACGCTGATTTTCAGCTTTACCCAGGCCCGCGCCTGTGCCGAAGCTGGCGTCTTCCTGATCTCACCCTTCGTGGGTCGCATTCTGGACTGGTTCAAAAAAGCCAACCCGGGCGTCGACTACGCTCCGGCGGAAGAACCCGGCGTACTTTCTGTTGCGGGCATTTATCAATACTTCAAACAGCATGGCTATCAAACGGTCGTGATGGGTGCCAGTTTCCGTAATAGCGGTGAAATTCTGGCCCTGGCCGGTTGTGACCGCCTGACCATCAGCCCGGCATTACTGACCGAACTGTCGGAAACCAAGGGTGAGCTGAACCGTGCTCTGAGCTACGCAGGCGATGTGATTGAGCGTCCAGCTATCATGACGGAAGCCGAATATCGCTGGGATCTGAACCAGGACGCCATGGCGACGGAGAAACTGGCTGAAGGGATTCGTGGTTTCGAAAAAGACCAGAAAATTCTGGAAGGCTTACTGACTGAAAAGCTGGGTTAATGATCCGAATTGATCGGGAATACATCATTTCCGCTTTTGTCGTCTTTCCAGTGTGGGTTTGCATCTGTTCAGTGAGTGCCGTCGGTCATACAGAATCGTATCAATCGTTGTCGATGCGGGCCAGCGGCCCGTGCGCTTCGTAGAGCAATAGGTGGCCCCTCGCCTGACCATCCGTTCCACCTCTCTGTGATAGTCTATCCGCCATTCATTCATGGTTACGGATAAGCGGCATGAAAATTCTGCATACGTCTGACTGGCACCTGGGTCAGAGCTTTTTTACCAAGAGTCGCAAGGCCGAGCATCAGGCGTTTTTGAATTGGTTACTGGAGCAGGTGCGGGTCGAGGAAATCGACGCAGTGATTGTGGCGGGGGATATTTTCGATACCGGCACGCCACCGAGTTATGCACGAGAAATGTACAACCGCTTTATCGTCGCGATCAGTCAGTGCCGCTGTACCTTGGTGGTGTTGGGTGGCAATCACGATTCGGTATCGACCCTGAACGAATCAAAACAGTTGGTGGCATGCCTGAATACCTATGTCGTTGCCAGCGTACAGGCGTTAGCACACAGCCAGGAGCTCGGCACCCAAAGCCAGGCTCAAGCCCATGATCAAATTATTGAGCTTAACGACCGCCACGGCAATACGGGCGCGATCGTGTGTGCGATTCCGTTTATCCGCCCTCGGGATGTGTTGCAGAGCAGCGCGGGGGAATCCGGGCTGGAGAAGCGTCAGGCGTTAGGCGAGGCGATCAAGCAGCACTATCATCAGTTGTATCAGGCGGCGCTGGCGCTCAAAACGGCCAAACAACTCGACGTGCCGGTGATTGCTACCGGTCATTTGACCGCACTCGGGGTCAGTCAGTCGGATTCGGTGCGAGATATTTACATCGGTTCGCTGGATGGCTTTGCGGCGGATGGTTTCCCGCCGGCGGATTACATTGCCCTGGGGCATATTCACCGGCCTCAGCGGGTCGCCAAAACCGAGCATATTCGTTATAGCGGTTCGCCTATTCCGCTCAGTTTTGACGAGCTGAAAACCACCAAACAGGTATTGATGGTGGAGTTTGCAGCGGCTAAAACCGTAGCGATCACGCCGCTGGAAGTCCCTGTCTTTCAGGCACTGGCAGTGATCAAAGGGGATCTTGTCGCGATCGAAGCAGCGTTAAAAGCCTACGCTCATGTACCGCCAACTGAACCGGTCTGGTTGTGTATTGAGGTAGAGGGGCAGGACTACCTCGCCGATTTGCCGCAACGCATCCAAGTCTTGACCGATGGCCTGGCGGTGGAGGTGTTGCAGCTGCGTCGTGCACGTAATACCGCCCGGCAGGGGTTAACTCAGCAGGTGCGAGAAACGCTGGCGGAGTTAACCCCAGCCGATGTCTTTGCCAAACGATTGGCACTGGAAACCTTTGACGGCGAAACGGAGCAAGCCCGACGGACAAGAATCGAAGCGCAGTTTCGGCAGATCCTCGCGGAAATCGAGCACCCGGAGCACACGTCATGAAGATTTTAAGCCTTCAGTTCAAGAATCTGAATTCGCTCAAAGGCGCGTGGAAAATCGACTTCACCCAACCGCCATTTGTTGATAACGGCTTGTTTGCCATCACCGGCCCCACCGGGGCCGGTAAAACCACCTTGCTCGATGCCATCTGTCTGGCGCTCTACCATCAGACGCCCAGGCTGGGGCAAGTTACGTCGTCCTCCAACGAGATCATGACGCGAGGTACCGCAGAGTGTTCGGCGGAAGTGCAGTTTGAGGTAAAAGGTACGGCTTATCGGGCGCACTGGAGCATGCGCCGTTCGCGTGGCAAGGCCGATGGTAATCTGCAACAGGCCGATGTCGAGCTGGCAGAAGTGGCCAGCGGCAAGGTGTTGGCGACTCAGGTACGCCCTAAAGGAGAGATGATTGAAGCCATTACCGGGCTGGATTTCTCCCGTTTTACCAAATCCATGTTGTTGTCCCAGGGGCAGTTTGCGGCCTTTCTGAATGCCAAAGAAGGTGAGCGAGCAGAGCTGCTGGAAGAACTGACCGGCACGGAAATCTATGGCCAGATTTCCGTGCGTGTGCATGAACAGTATTCACAGGCCAGGCAAACACTGGCCGAGTTGGAGTCACAAGCCAACGGTGTGCAACTGCTGACCGCAGACCAGCAACAGCAGTTACAGGAGGAGTTAATCCGGCTGCAGCAACAGCAAGAGGTGCACAGGCTCAAGCTGGCTGCTACGTCTGCTCATCGTGACTGGTGGCAACAGCACGATTTGGCCCAACAGCATAAAACTACCAATACCAAACGCTTGCAGGCCGCGAAAGCCCAACAGACTGCCGCTGAGCCAGAGATGCAACGCTTGCAGCAAAGTGAACCGGCGGTGCAGTTGAATACCCCGTTCACTCTGTTAAGCGCCACTCGCGAGCAAGTCGAGCAGAGTCAGGCACTCTGCCGTGAAAAACAGGCACAAGAACAAACCCTGACAACGCAAATGACAACCGCCGCAGAACAGTTTGCGCAGCAGGGCGTGCTGCTGCAGGCGGCAAAAGTGCGCCATGAACAGCAAGAACGATTGTTGAATGATCACGTTGTGCCGCTGGATCAGCAGATCGCTGCCGAGCAGGAAAAACTGCACGACAGAAACGGTCGTATCAAAGCGTTCAGTGATAAAAAAGAGACGTGCCAGCAGCAACTGGCATTACTGCATGAGCAGATTCAGCACCAGACGCAGCAGCTCAAAACCGTTGAGCACTATTTACAGCAGCATCCGGCTGACCAGTCGTTAAAACAGCATCTGGGCCAATGGCAGTTGCAGGCGCGGCAGATTCAGGACGCACAGCAGCTGCTGAGTCAGTTGGCCGAAAAAGAATCCAGCGTGCTGCAACAGCTGGCCCAACAGCAAAACACACAGGCTCAGGACGAACAGCACTATCTGGCGGCTCAGGCCGACGCATTGAATAAAGAACAGGCCTGGCAACAGGCCAATCACCGGCTGATGGGGGCCACCAGTGAACATGGCCATCTGGATGCACTGGAGCAACAGCGTGATCAGCTGACGGCTCACTATGCGGTGCTGTTGAAAATGCAGCAAATCCGCCGTCAGTGGCAACAGCTTGCTGAGGAGCGGCAAGACAAGCAAACAACGGAACAAGTCGAACGGGGCCGTTACGCCATGGTTGAGCAGACGCGTACCCAGCTGCTACAGCGGTTTCAACAGCAAGAACAGCTGGTAAAGGCATTGAGCAAGCTGGTGACTCAGGATGAACAGTTGGCTCATTACCGAACGGCGTTACAGGCAGGAGAGGAATGTCCTTTATGTGGCTCCCATGAGCATCCAGCGTTGCATCTAACGTTGCATCCAGGGCTGCCCACCGATGGGTTAACCGGCGGGCAAAACAGCGCGTCGCACAACATCCAAAACAAAGAGGCCGCCGAACAAGCGCTCAGCGTGATCAGAGAGCAGGGGCTGGAAGCCAAAGAGACGCTCAAGTCCATCGAGCGCTATCTGCAAGACGTGACACAACGCCTGACGACGATCCAGACCGAGCACGCCAGTTTGGAACAACAATGGTTACAGGGGGCGGCAAGCCTGAATTTCGACGGCTCCATTACCGATGCCGTGGCATTGCAGCAGTACGAAGACAACGAAAAAGCCAAGCAGCAATACTACACCAACGCCATTCAGCAACTGAAAGCCCTGCGCCAGCAGTACGATGACAGCAAACAGCAACGTGATACTGCACAACGGCAGGTGGAACAATGGCGCGCAGCGCTGAAATTGACCGAACAATCTATTGCTAACACCCGCCAGAATCTGGCCGACAGCCAGCAGCAACAGGCCAAGACAACAGGGCAGCTGACCTCGCTGCGGCAGACTTTTGCCGCGCAACTGAGTGAGCAAGGTTATCAGCTGCCACCGTTGGTATTAGCGCCAGAGTCCGGGCCGGAACCATTACAGTCGTGGCTGGCCGCCAGGCAGCAGGATGCCGGGCAATGGGATGCTTATAGCCAGGAAAAAGAACAGCTCAAGGTCAGTCTGAACCGTCTGGACACTGATCAGAAACACAGCCAGCAGCAGCTGAACGAAGGCAGCCAGCAACTGGCTCAGCTGCAGCAAGAGCAGACGCAGCTGAGCCAGTCGTTGCAGTTACTTCGAGCTCGACGTCATGACCTGTTTGGCGACAACATTGTGCGGGAAGAGCGGGAAAAGAGCCTGCAACGCCTTCAAGGAACCGAGTCCGACTACAACACCGCACAGAGTAAGCACCACGCAATATCCAGCCACCATCAAGCGCTGGTGGCAGAGTTGAACAACCAGCAACACAGCCTCAATGGGTTGCAAATCCGGCTGCAAGCACAGCAAGCGAACTGGCTGTCGCTGTTGACGGCCAGCCCGTTTGATAACGAAGCGGCTTTTCAGCAAGCACTGTTGTCTGAACCGGAACGCCAGTTACTGACGGCACAAAAGCAGCAACTGGACAGCGAACTCGAACGCGCCAAGGCCTTGCTCGATCATGCTGAACAAGCGTTGAAGGCAGTTCTGGAAACCCCACAGGCCGCTGACTACCAGTCAATGCCGCCAGCAGACGTTGAAGCGCAACTGACAGCGCTGAACGGGGTGTCCGAGCAGCTGGCCAAACGCGATGGCGAAATCAGTCACGAGCTCACTTCGGATCAGTCCCGCCGCCTGGGCCAGCAAGCGCTGTTCGAAAAAATTGCCGAATACACCCGCCACTACGATGATATTCACTCGCTGCATTCGCTGATCGGTTCGCAAAACGGCGATAAATTCCGCAAGTTTGCCCAAGGGCTCACACTGGATAATCTGGTTTATCTGGCGAACCAACAGCTGCAACGGCTGCACGGTCGTTACCTGCTGCGGCGCAAGCAAAACGCCAGTCTGGAACTAGCCGTACTGGACACCTGGCAGGGAGATAGCGAACGGGACACCAATACCCTGTCTGGCGGCGAAAGCTTTTTGGTGAGTCTGGCACTGGCACTGGCGCTTGCTGATCTGGTGAGCCACAAAACCAGCATCGACTCGCTGTTTCTGGATGAAGGCTTTGGCACGCTGGACAGCGAAACGCTGGATATCGCCCTCGACGCGCTGGATAACCTCAACGCCTCCGGCAAAATGATTGGCGTGATCAGCCATATTGAAGCCATGAAAGAACGTATTCCAACCCAGCTTCGGGTGATCAAAAAGAGCGGACTGGGAATCAGCGAGCTGGACTCAGGCTATCGCGTGTCTGGATGAGTGAGCAACCGGGTAAATTATTCCGGGTTATGTAACGGTAGCAGCCGTTTTTTGTAGGCGATGGCATTCATATCCCGAATGTCGATACTCAGACTGGTGACGTTGGGTAATTGCTCTGTCAGCACCTGCCGGAGGTTGATGGCGAGTTGTTCTTTTTGTGTGTCGGTGCGTCCTTCCAGGAGCGACAGGGTGATGTGCAGGAAGGTTTCGTCCGGTGTTCGCAGCAAAAACTGGTCGTAGGGTAGCGCCCGTAGCTTGAGGTCTTGCGGCTGGATAATGCCACCCTTGCAGGCGGCCTCGAACAGCTGTTGCAGCAGTGGCTGGAGCGCTGTTTGATGCTCTATTTTACGAGCGTATTCAATGACCAGATGGGGCATATAGACCTCTGCCTGTGTATGTATTATTCGGTATTCATTGCCGGTTAGAACAAATTAAAGTATTCCCGCTCTTCCCATTCCGAAACGGTCGTCAGATAGCGGTTCCATTCTGCTTTTTTGATATGGCTGTAATAATTCACGAAAGTGGTGCCGAATGACTGGCGGTACAGCTCGCTGGTTTCGAACAGTGTCACGGCATCCATCAGGCATTGCGGCAGGGTTTCGGCACTGCTGTCGTAGGGATTGGAAACCGGCTCTGGTGGTTCCAGTTGGCGCTTGACGCCATCCATACCACTGATGATCTGGGAGGCGAGATACAGGTAAGGGTTGGCGGCCGGTTCGCCGACGCGGTTTTCAATGCGGCTGGCGTTGTCTCCGGGGTTGGCGAGGCAACGCACCATGGCGCCGCGATTGTCTTTGCCCCATTGAATGCGGTCCGGTGCCAGGGTAAACGGTCGATAGCGTTTGTAGCCGTTAATGGTCGGCGTGGATAACACACAGCTGGCTTTGGCGTGGGCCAGAATACCGGCAATCCAGTGTTGGCCGAGGCGAGATATGGGTTCGCCAACAGCGGGTTCAAAGCAGTTTTTGCCGCTGTCCAGCGCCACAATGGACTGGTGCAGGTGCCAGCCACTGGCCATGGAGTCTTCAAAGCGTGGCCGACACATAAAAGTGGCGTGCAGGCCGTTGCGCTGGCACACCTGTTTGACCATGGAGCGGAACAGCACCATGTTGTCGGCTTGTTGCAGCGCCGGAGCCGGGTCAAAGGTGACTTCGAACTGGCTGGGGCCAAATTCCACTTCCAGTGAGCGTACCGGTAAACCCAGACCCTGGGCGTTACGGCGGATCAGGTCGAAGACGTCTTCCATTTCGTCGTAACGTTCTTCGGTCAGATATTGGTAACCCTGATTCAGCAGTTCGGTGGTGGGCGGTGTTCCTGGCTGACCGGCATCATTATGGTTCCGTGGTTTGTCGATGGTGCGAAAAACATGAAATTCCACTTCCAGCCCGGCAATAAATTCATAACCCGTGGCGTTGAGCTGTTGCTGGGCTTGTTTCAGAATGGCGCGGGTCGACAGTTCAACCGGTGTGCCATCGGTTTGATACAGATCGGCCAGTATCCAGCCGGTGTGAGGAGACCACGGCAATATCTTGAAGGTGGTAGGGTCGGGCAACATCAGCACGTCGCTGGCTCCGGTCATTTGCCCTTCACCAAACCCGGCATCGTCTTGCCAGACGGAAAACACGGTGCGGTGCGAGGTGTCTTTCAGCAGCATGGTCGAGCTCATGGTGATGCCTTTGCTCAAGGCTGAAGCCAGGCCGCTGGCAACGATGGTTTTTCCTCGCAGTACACCGTGCTGGTCAACAAATGACACCCGGATTACTTCAAGGTTGTTGGTTTGCATCGTGTCGAGCAGGGTTTTGCAGGCCGATACCTGCTCCGCGCTCCAGAGGCTGTGTCTACCGGAAAAGCTGTTCTCATGGTCGAATACCGCAGTCATGGTGTTCTCCTCGCAGGTCTGCCTGCCAGCCGTTAGCAATGGGCAAGGCGGGATCCTGACGCGTTAAAGTGAGTTTGCGCTTACCGTTCAGCATCCCAGTCGCAGGCGGCGCGGCGCTGCTGGTCACTGGTTCGCCATACGGTTTCCCAGTCCTGGGTCGGGGCGATGGCGTCAATGGCGACAGGGCCTTTGATTGCTTGAGCCTGGGCCGCGTTAACTTGCAGTGGCAACTCGCTCAGGTCGCCGCCTTCGCTGACAATCTTGATGGCCTTACGCAGTTTGCGCCGATGCTGGATGATGGCTTTGTCGGTGGTGCCCAGATGTTCGTTGGTGCGATCCTGAATCTTGCCCATGGATTCACACGCCCACTGGTCGTGGACGTTGATATCCAGTCCCATGCCGGTCCAGGTCAGGGTTTCCTGTTCTTCCCGGTTATAACCATAGTGGTTGCGTTTGTTACGGATCGGGGCGTAGTCGGGCAGGGTGTGTTCCAGCAGTCGTTGTGCACGCATGGTGGCTTTGTCGACTGGTTTGCCGAAGCTGGTGAACATCGAGAACCAGTAGCAGTTTTCGTCGTCGATGGGGACGTGCCATTGGGTGATGGTCATTTCGTTCGACATCGGAATCGTAATGGCGCAAGGGAAAACCTGGTTGGTCAGGCGTACATGGCTGGTGCCGTTTTGCAGGTCGCGCAGGGCGATGATGCGCAGGCCGTAGTCGGTGTCCTTGACGATAATCTCGGGGCGATCAAACTCGCGTAATACCTGGGTCATGGGGATGTTGGTATCGGCGGCGGTATCGCGGAACTGCTTGCCGTAGCTGTCTTCAGGGTCTTCATCCAGCAGAAAGCGGTGCAGGAACGAGGCGTGGGCCGGATCGATACCGACTTCCAGCGCTTGCAGCCAGTTGCATTCCCACAGGCCTTTAAAGGCAAAGACATGGCTGTCCGGTGCCTTGAAGCAGTCGAAATCCGGGAAGGCGGGTGGCTCTCCGCTGCCCATAAAGGCGAAAATAATGCCGTTCACTTCGTGCAACGGGTAGGTGTTGATACGGATTTTTTCGTGGAATTTTGAGCCTTCCGGCTCGGCTGGCTGATCCAGGCATTGGCCGCTGGAGTCGAACTTCCAGCCATGGAATGGGCAGCGAATACCGCCGTCTTCTTTGCGGCCAAAACACATATCGGCACCCCGGTGCGGGCAATGACGATCCATCAGCACCAGCTCGTTGTTTTCGTTGCGGAAGAGCGCCAGTTCTTCGCCCAACAGGTTGACCGGCACCACCGGGCGATCGCTTTCCAGTTCTTCCGACAAGGCGGCAGGCATCCAGTATTGGCGCAACAGTTTGCCCGCCGGGTCGGATGCCTTTACAAGGCTGAGTTCGTCGTTTTTTTCCTGGCTCATCATTAGTAAGTATCTCCTGCTGTCAGGCAGTCATCAGCGAATTAGGTAAAGCTTTTCAGACGCACCGTGGTGTCGGCGGCGGCATCTTTGGGCAATGGGTAGCGTTGGCTGACCAGCTTGCGCGCCGCAAGGTGGTCGGCGGGTGAATTCACTGAATCCACCCGGCACAAGCGGTTGTGCTGGTAATACAGCAGCGAGAATTTGCCGGTCTCCAGCTCGCCACGAACAATCAGGTCGTCGTAATCCAGTGCTGTGCCGACCATTTGCAGCTTGATGCCTTGCTGGTCTGACCAGAACCAGGGTGCGACACGTACGGGAGCTGGTTGGCCGGTAATGACGGCGGCGACGGTTTTGGCTTGGTCTACGGCGTTTTGTATCGATTCGATATGGCTTGGCGGGTGACGCTGGCCCTCTGTTGGGTCTGGGTCTGGGGCAATGGTGGTGGTGCAGTCACCGCAGGCGTACACCGCCGGATCTGAGGTTTGGCCGTTCAGATCGACCAGAATACCGTTGTCACAGACGATTCCTGCCGCTTGCGCGAGCTGGTCATTGATGGTGGCACCAATACCGACGACAACCAGGTCGGCACTGAGTGTCTGGCCATTGCTCAGCCGCAGATGGGTCTGGCCGCTGTCGGCAGGAGCGAGAGCCTCAACCGCCGTGTTGAAGCAAAAGCTGACGCCGTTGTGCTGGTGAATCTGCAGCAGAAACGCGGACAGCTGTGGGGGCAACAGACGTTGCAGAATACGACCGCCGTGTTCGACAACGGTCACCTGTTTACCCAGTGTGACGGCCGTTGACGCGACTTCCAGACCAATAAATCCGGCGCCGATGATGACGACGGTTTGAGCGTTATCGAAATCGGCTTTAAGGGCGATGGCATCGTCCATGTCTCGCAGCACCCTGACGCCTGTTACTCCGGACGCCAGCGGCAGTTGGCGGGCTGCCGCACCGGTGGCGATCACCAGCCGGTCGTAGTCGAAGGTGACGCGGCGACTGCCATGCTGTGCGGTTATGCGTTGGTTGGCGCGGTCAATCTGACTGACCCGGTGGTTACACAGCAAAGTGATGTGTTTCTGTTGATAGAAGGCAGCGCCCCGTAACGCCAGCTGGCTGTTGTCGAGACCGTCTTTCAGGTATGTCTTCGACAGTGGTGGGCGTTGGTACGGCAGGTGTGCTCCGGCTTCCAGCAGGGTAATCGGCAAGCGGTAGCCCTGGTCTCGTAATGAGGCCGCGACCTGTACCCCGGCATGGGAAGCACCAATAATCACGGTGCCTGTCTCTGCGGCCTGTCGTCGGTTGGCTGGCGGCCGTGAGACGGAAGTCATGACTGGCATTCCGGCAGTTCGAAGATATGCCCCGCCATGGCGTCGGTGACCAGCAGTTGGCAGCCCAGGCGGCTGCTTGGCCGCCGCTCGGCGGCGGTTTCTTCCAGCATTTCCGCTTCTTCATCGTTGGCTGGGATCAGGCTGTTCAGCAGGCTGTCGGGTACATACAGGTGACAGGTGGCACACATACAGCTGCCGCCACACTCCGCTTCGATACCGTCAATATTGTTAACAATAGCGGCCTGCATGATGCTCTGGCCCAGGGGCGCGTCAATGTGCTGGATGTTGCCGTCCGGGAGTTTGAAACCGATGTTGATCGTTGTGTTGCTCATAGTGTTATCCCCTGTGAAAACGGCGTGTCAGTTGCCCAGCAGCTCGGGTAAAAAAAGTGAAATAGCGGGAAAAGCCATCAAAATGGCCAGCCGCACAAAATCGGCCAGGACGAAGGGAATGACCCCGACCATGACATCGTTGATATGGAGGTTTTTGGTCGCCCCCTGTACCACAAACAGGTTCATGCCCACGGGTGGAGAAATCAGACCGGTTTCTACCGTGACGACGGCAATAATGCCGAACCAGATCGGGTCGAAGCCGCTGGCAACAATCACCGGGTAGAAAATGGGGACGGTCAGCAGGATCATGGCCAGGCTTTCGAGGAAGCAGCCCATGACAATGTAGAAACCGACAATCAGTGCCATCACCATCCAGGGCGACAGCTGGTAGGCGTCAATCATATCGACCATGGCGAACGACACCTGGCTGACCGACAACAGAAAACCAAACACCTCCGCACCAATCAGAATCACAAAAATAGTGGAGGTCACGGCCACCGCTTCAATGACGGCCTCGCGGAAATCTTCCCAGCCCAAGCCGCGAAACAGGGCGAACACCAATGCGAGTCCGGCACCAACACCACCGGCTTCGGTGGGCGAAAACAAGCCGCCATACAAACCGCCCATCACCAGGCCAAATAACAATCCTACCGGCGCAAACTGGATCAAGGCTTTACGTAACGAGCTGTTTTCATCCGGTGCTTGATCGCCGGTGGGCTGCCACTTGCGTACCATGATCACCACGGTGGCCAGATACAGGGCGTAGGCCAACAAGCCGGGCAGAAATCCGGCCAGAAACATGTCACCGACCGACTGCTCGGTAATCAGTGCATACAACAATAGCGCGACCGAAGGTGGAATCATGATGCCCAGCGTGCCTCCGGCGGCCAGCGATCCGGCCGCCAGGCGTGGGTGATAACCCTGTTTCATCATTTCCGGGTAGGCCACCCGAGTCATGGTCGAGGCGGTCGCCAGCGATGAACCGGAAATGGCCGAGAACGCCGCACTGCCACTGACGGCCGCCAAGGCCAGGCTGCCGTTCCAGCCTTTGGTGAAATAGCGGGCGGACTCAAACAGATCTTTGGAAAACCCGGCACGGGCGGCCAGGCTGCCCATCAGCAGGAACAAGGGGATAAGAGTAAACGAGTAGTTAGACGCGGTTTCAAACGCGGCCGTTTCCAGCACGTTTAAAGCGGGTTCAACCCCGACAATCAGTGCGAACCCTGACGCCCCGACCAGAATCATCGCCAGCCCGACCGGGCAGCCCAATGCCAGCAATAGCAGAATGACCACCATGCCACCCAGACCAATTACAAGAGGATCCATCGTATTACCTTCCGGTTAGTCGTGATGGGAAACAGGGCGTTGCGGGCGCAGCGCGAGCCAGAGTCCGGTAAGCACAATGGCACCGCAACATACCGCCAGGGCGCCATAAAACAGGTACAGCGGAATGCCCAAATCCTGGGAGCGATCGCCGCGATCGATCATTTCCTCCATGGTGCCGAAAAACAGCCAGCCAACAACGGCGGCGAAAGCCGCCAGTAGCAGGTGCCAGACACGCTCGAGTCCGCGTTTGACGCAGTCGGGAAATTTGTCGATCAACAGCTCGACGCTCACCAGTCCGTGAGTCGCTGCACGTGGCAGCGAGGCAAATACCATCATGAGCAGGGAGTAACTGGCCAGCTCGACCGAGCCGGGTATGACCCATTGCAGTTCACCACCACTGAGATCGAACACCAGCCGTCCAAGGACACTGGCAACTACCACAAACAGCATGCACACCAGGGCGACGAAGGCCACTTTGTCGAAAAATCGGATCACTGCTTCCACGTTATTTCTCCCTGCTCAACGGCTTTAATTCAGCTCGGTTTCACACTCGCTGACATAGCCTTTCACACTACGGTAGGTCGTCGTACCGGGCAGGCCTTCACTGTCCAGCTTGGCGATGTACTTCTTCGTGACGCCATCGGCAATGGTTTGCCACTGGGCGCGTTCTTCGGCAGAGAGTTCGTTAATAGTGCCGCCTTCTTCCTTGATCTTGGCGAGACCAACAATATCTGCATCGTCATAACCCTGACCGGCGTTAACTGCCCAGTCCATGCCGGAATTGTCGTCGATCACTTTCTTCAGGTCGGCGGGCAGTTTGTCGTAAGCGCGCTTGTTCATGGTGGTGACAAAGGCCAGAGAGTAGAAACCGAAGTCGAGGTGTTGCTTGGAAACTTCATACGCCCGAAAGCTGTTGACCGCAGACCAGGGCAACATGTAGCCGTCGATTACACCACGCTGCATGCTCTGATAAATCGAGGGTGCCGGCATACCGACCGGCTCGGCACCCAGCTCGGAAATCAGCTCGCCAATCAGATCGGTTGGGCGGCGAATTTTCAGGCCCTTCAGATCCTCCAGTGAGGTCACAACCTGATCTTTGGTGTGCAGGTGGCCGGGGCTGTGGGTGTGGACGTACAACACCTTGGTTTCTTCGTATTCCTTGTCGAGTACGCCACTGTCATACAGTTTTTGGAAAGCACAGGAACCAACCGCCCCGGTTTTGAACAGGCCCGGCAATTCCATAATCTGGCTGAGCGGGAAGCGACCAGCGGTATAGCCCTGAACTGTCCAGGCAATATCGGCAATGCCATTTTTGGCGTTGTCATATCCGGCAGGGGCCTTGCCGAGCGTTTGTGCCGGGAATACCGTGACCTGAATACGGCCAGCGGATTGTTCTTCGACGGCTTTTTTCCAGGAATCGAACATGCGTTCGCTTTGCCAGCTGTTTTTCGGCATGAAATGGGCAAAACGCAGATTGGCTTCGGCAGCCAAGGTTGAGGCGGAACTGATCACCAGCAGGCTGGACAGGGCAAATCTCGACAGATTTCTTTTCACGGCTTTCATCAATGGCTCCACGGCGGCTTATAAGATTTGATCGATAATCGAACCTATGTTTGAATATCGATCAAATCTTATAGGTCTTGGTCTTGAGCCAAGTCAAATTCTTTCCAAATGATCGAATTACAAAGAAAACAAAGCAGATGCGCTCGGAAGCCAGCAGCGTGAGAGAGGGATAGCCTGGGGCAGGTGACTCAATATGTTTGAAAACTACAATGAAAAAGACATCTCGATGACCTTTGTGAAAGGTCTGGAAGTCCTGGCTGCGTTTAATGGCCGCGATCGCGCAATGACCATTCCCGACATTGCGACCAAGACCGGGCTCAACCGAACGGTGGCGCGCAGGCTGGTACTGACACTGCAGTATCTGGGTTATCTGGAGTGCAGTAACCGGGTGTACAAGTTGACGCCCAAAATTCTGGGATTGGCTGGAGAATTCCTGCAAGGCCGGGACATTGGCAAGCATGTCACGCCGATTTTACGGTCGTACTCGCAGACGCTGGGCGACAGCATTTCATTCGCCATGCTGGACGGGGTTGAAGCCATCTATGTTGCCCATTCTCCGGGGGATCCGGGCATGATTACCCAAGGCTTTACCGTCGGCTATCGGCTGCCATTACACGCTACCGGTATTGGTCGTGTGCTGGTGGCATTTTCGCCCGTCGACATACAAGATCAGCTGTTGCAGCAGGCTCCGCGTACGGCCTATACGGAAGCCACCAGAACCCGTATCGATGACCTGCGTGCCGATCTGAAAAAGACCCGCATGAACGGTTATGCGCTGGTGAGCAATGAATTTGAACGGGGCGTCACATCGTTGGCAGTACCTGTGATGCGTTCGGGTCAGGTTCTGGTCGGGGCGCTGGGGATTGTTGGCCCAACCCCCCGTTTTGAAGATGCCAATGCCCTCTTCGAGCGGGTGCTGATGCTGCGTGAATGCGCCGAGTCGATCGCCGTGTTTGCCTGAGTACAGCCGCTGATTGGTATCCTGAAATCACAATAATCCAGTAAGCCCTGTGGCGAGCATCCGCCGTCTGGCGTTGATGACTCAGCCCGGAGGATGGCCTTGCCAGGCGAACGGCGTATTGCTTACCGAAGTGCCTGCTGAAAATGTGATAAAAAGCAGCACAAAGCCGTACTATGGCGGCTTGTTTTGGTTTTTTAATGTTAATGTTTTCAGGAGCTAGAGCTAGTATGAAAAGGATTGCTGCAGTTGTTTCAATAATGATGTTGACCAGCGGTTGTACCACGTTCGATGCCTACACTGGCGAAGAAAAAACATCCAAAACCGCGATAGGAGCGGGTATTGGTGCCAGTGTTGGCGCTGTGGTTGCATACGCGACCAACAAAGATGAAAAAAGCGGCACCCGTAATCGCCGTATTCTGGCTGCTGCTGCTGGTGGCGGTCTGGTCGGTGGCAGTATCGGGTATTACATGGATGCTCAAGAAGCGAAATTGCGTAAGCAATTGCGGGGGTCGGGTGTCAGTGTTGAGCGGGTTGGCGACAACATTAACCTGATTATGCCGGGCAATATCACTTTCTCCTCTGGCCGTGCGGCGATAGCATCCGACTTTTACGATGTGCTGAATTCTGTGGTGGTGGTGCTGAAAGAATATGATTCAACGTTGGTTGTGGTGTCTGGCCATACTGACAGTGATGGCTCCGAAGGCTTTAATCAGGCCTTATCGGAACAGCGTGCCAGGTCGGTCTCCAATTACCTGCAATCTCAGGGGATTAACTCCGTGCGTCTGGATGCAGTCGGCTTTGGCGAGAGTCAGCCGGTTGCGACAAACAGCACGGCGGCAGGCAAAGAGTTGAACCGTCGTGTCGAGATCACACTACTGCCAATCACAAAATAGTGGTATCTGGCGGTATGTGATGACTGCCGTGACTGGCTGTGACGTACCAAAAAGCCGCCTGATTCAGGCGGCTTTTTTTATGTTCCAGGGGCTGTTTGGGAACTAATAAGGAAATGAGACGAGGCCGGTTTTCACTCAATCATCCATGAAATAATGTATAGGACTGCTGCTGTTGGCCAGCATCAGTGTTTGCGGTGGCGGTAGTAGGAGTGGTGAGGGAAGCGATATTCCTGCCACTAATGGCTCTGGCAGTGAGTCAGGCTCCAATGATGTGAAACTTTTCAGGATGGCGGAATATTCGGTGATGACCTGCTCGTTCGCCTGGAAAGCAGTGACGGCGATCAGCAGGAAATATATCGAGTAAATGTCGAAGATGGTTCTTTTACCCGGGCTGTCTGGTGATATGAAGGCAGGTGGCAAGATTGCCATCATGCAAGTCTCTCCCGATGGTCGTAAGGTGGCCTGTCTGGCAATGCGTGTATCGGCAGGCTTCAGGAAGGCAAGAGAGCGGTGCTTGAACTGGTGTTCTCAGTGACGACCGAAGTCGTGAATCCAAGACCGTAACCAATGGCAGTAACCAATGACAGTAACAAGAGCGCTTGAAGCGCTGATTTTCCACACTTCCAAAAAAGTGGGAAAAATATCAGGGTCTGGAGATCTGAAACAAGATGGTGCGGAAGGAGAGACTCGAACTCTCACACCTTGCGGCGCTGGAACCTAAATCCAGTGCGTCTACCAATTTCGCCACTTCCGCAAAACAGCCGCAGATAATACAGAAATCTCAAGTGGTTGCCAAGCCCGTCGCACAGCCGTATCAGGATGGATGCGTCCTGGCGCTGGCTGGTGTAAGTTGGCGGTATTTAGCCTCCATAGACGTTCAGGGAAGGATTTATGTCGACCAATAGCCATGTGACCAGCAATTTGTTAGTGACACTGGCGGCGGCCATTATTGTTATCGCCGGTGTCCGCAGCGCTGCCGATATGATGGTGCCCTTTCTGCTGGCCGTTTTTATTGCGGTGCTCAGTGCGCCGATCATGCATTGGCTCTCGCGCCGTGGTATCCCGGATGTGCTGGCGGTCTTGATGATGATGCTGGGGTTTCTGATTATTGGTTCCGGGTTGACGCTGTTTCTTGGTGGCACGGTGAACGCGTTTTATCAGGACATACCGCTGTACGAAACAAAATTGCAAAATCTGATGCAAGGGGTTGTGACCTGGCTGAATGCTCAGGGCGTTGAGGTGCCTGCCAACCTGCTACGTGAATACGTGGATCCTGGCGTTGTCATGAGTATGGTCGCCAGTGTGTTTAATGGTCTTGGCGGTGTCTTGACCAATGCCTTTCTGATTTTATTTACCGTGGTGTTTATCTTGCTGGAAGCATCGGGTATGCCGGAAAAACTGAAGCGTGCTTTTGGTGAGCAAACCAGCGCGTTTGCCCATTTTGAGCGCTTCAGTGATCTGGTACAGCGCTACCTGGCAATCAAGACTCTGATGAGTCTGGGAACTGGCGTCAGTATTGGTCTGGTGCTGTGGGTCATTGGTGTGGATTATGCGCCGGTATGGGCGTTGGTCGCCTTCTTGCTGAATTATATTCCCAATATCGGCTCTATTATTGCGGCGGTTCCGGCGGTGCTGATTGCCTTGATTCAGCTGGGGCCCGGTTCTGCATTGGTGACGGCTATTACCTATGTGGTGGTGAATACGCTGTTTGGTAACTGTCTCTTATACACATCTGACGCTGCCGACGAAGAGGATAGTGTAG
>OJIO01000172.1_pt1 | contig 52011 bp, 55 predicted proteins | sample 1595621 | NCBI WGS metagenome assembly OJIO01 (sample SAMN05416776, study PRJEB24817) | seawater metagenome | isolation source: Sea water | place: Canada:Atlantic | collected 2013-07 | reverse complement strand
CCGATGGTAGTGTGGGGTCTCCCCATGCGAGAGTAGGTCATCGTCAGGCACTTATACCGTAAAAAGCCCCGAGCACCCTGTGCTCGGGGCTTTTTGCTGGGTGGTAGAAAAGTGGCCGTTCAAGATGGCCGCGCTGCGCTCGCCATGACAGCGCTAGCAGTAGTGCGGTTGCTGTCATGGCGAGGAGTGCAGCGACGCGGCCATCTCAAGCCCGCGGCCACATCTCCCTGATGCATTCGCAATTAAAAAAGCTGTCGTCATTGGCAATATTAAAGCAGTTGTTTTAAATATATCGATAACAATAGCTTGTGTATTTACGGTGGTATTGTTGCTAGGCAACATCTAGTATGATGTTGCAAGTACCCTATGTAAAAATCTCAGGAGGAGAAACGATATGACGACGGAAATAGCCAAAAAGTTAGCAATTGCTCTATTCATGGCTTTAATGGCAGGCGGGTTGGTCGCTTGTGATGACCAGGGCCCTGCCGAAGAAGCGGGTGAAAATATTGATGAAAGTGCAGAAGAAGCCGGTGAGAGCATGGAAGAGCTCGGCGAAGATATGGAAGAAGCTGCCGAAGATTAAGTGAGCACCCTCTGCATTTTGAAATTAGCAAAGCAGCCGCTGAAAAGCGGCTGCTTTTTTTATAGCGTGACTATTATGATGCTAATAACGATAAAAACGAGGTAAGAGCATGCAGCTACAACGGGATAAAAGCCTGCTGTTAATGGTCGATTTTCAAGCGGGCTTACTGCCTGTCATTGAGGGAGGGCATGAAGCCGTTGGCGAGGCGGCGTGGCTAGGTGAGCTGGCTTGCTTACTTGAAGTGCCGGTGTGGTTAACAGAGCAAAATCCAGACAAGCTAGGGGGGATTGCTCCTTCTCTCTTAGCCGCACTAAGCAACTATCAACGTTGGCAAAAACAGCATTTTGGCATCATGGCAGAAACTGATTTCGTCACCGCTTTAAAGGCCACTGCAAAAACACAGATCATACTATGCGGTACAGAAGCGCATATTTGTGTACTGCAAACGGGCTTAGGGTTGTTGGCAGCAGGCTATGAGCTCTATTGGCTCAGCGACGCATCAGCCAGCCGACGACCACAAGAGGCAATACTTGCCCGAGAGCGGGCCTGCGCCAGTGGGGCGGTGGCTGTAACGGCGGATATGGTGGCTTATGAGTGGCTGCATCGTTGCGACACGCCACTGTTTAAGGAGGCGCACCAGCGACTCTTGAAGCCACGCTCTTCACGCCCCGTACGTTTCTTTTAGGCCGCCGATCAAGTTAACGGTCGGCTTCTTTGCGCGTAAACACGAACGTATCGCCCTGGGAAGATGAAGCATCAAAACGATAGCCGGCCACATCGAAATTTTTGAGTTGCTCAGGCTTACTGATCTGGTGCTGAATGAGCCATGCGCTCATCAATCCCCGGGCTTTTTTGGCATAAAAGCTGATGATCTTGAACGTCCCGTTCTTCTCGTCTTTGAATACCGGCGTAATTACTCGTGCATCGAGTTGCTTAACATCAACGGCTTTAAAGTATTCATTTGAGGCGAGGTTAACGAGCACCTTGGAGCCACTGTCAGCGATAGCTTCATTGAGGGCGGGCGTTAAAACAGGCTTCCAATAGGCGTAAAGATCCTTGCCAGCTTGGTTAGCCAGCTTAGTGCCCATCTCCAGCCGGTAGGCTTGAATCAAGTCGAGGGGCTTTAGCAGGCCATATAAGCCAGAAAGAATACGCAGATGCGATTGCGCATAGCGGTTCTCAGACGCACTAAAACGTTCCGCCTGTAGGCCGGTGTAGACGTCGCCTTGGAACGCCTGTGCTGCGGGTTTGGCATTGCTCAGAGTGAAAGGAGGCTGCCACTCTTCAAAACGAGCGGCATTCAGGCCCGCTAATTTATCGCTGATGCCCATAAGCTCACTGATCTGCTGCGGCGAATAGTCGCGTAAAATGTCGATCAGCGCTTGGCTTTGCTCTAGAAAGGCGGGTTGGGTAACCTGCTTGGTGGTGGATGGGGTTTCAAAATCCAGCGTTTTGGCGGGAGATATAACGCTCAGCATTGCATGCTCCTGGTCGTGCCCTGGTAAGTAAAAGCCGCTTATAAGTGGCCTTAGTATACCAAGCCTCGGCGAAGGCCGAGGCTATAATGGCGATAGCCTGCCAATAACCCCACTGGCAGGCTAGTTGAGCAGCGATTTTAAGGGCAGGGGTTGGGCATGCGGCGATGAATATCGTCGATGGCCTCTAGTACTTCGTCATCTAGCTTGAGGCTTTCGCTGGCTAGGTTGCTTTCCAATTGTTCCATCGTGGTCGCGCCAATAATGTTGCTGGTCAGGAAGCTGCGCGAATTAACAAATGCCAGCGCCATCTGGGCAGGATCTAGATCATGCTGCTGGGCCAGCGACACATAGGCTTGCGTAGCGCTTTCTGCTTCGGGTGAGGTATAGCGCTTGAAGCGCTCATAGAGCGTCAGGCGGCCTTTCGGTGGCTGGGCGCCGTTAAGGTACTTGCCAGAGAGTACACCAAACCCTAGCGGCGAGTAGGCAAGTAGCCCTACGTCTTCACGGTGCGCAATTTCAGCCAAACCCACTTCAAAAGAGCGGTTGAGAAGGTTGTAGGGATTTTGCACCGAGGCGACCCGCGGAAGGTCCAGCTTGTCAGCAAGCTGCAGCGAGCGCATCACCCCCCAGGGGGTATCGTTAGAGAGCCCAATGGCCCTTATCTTGCCCGCATCCACCAGCTCTTTTAGGGCTGAAAGCGTTTCTTCTAAGGGAGTCGCCTCTTCGTCTTCGCTATGCACATAGCCTAATTTGCCGAAGAAATTCGTTTGGCGGTCAGGCCAGTGTAGCTGGTAGAGGTCAATATAGTCGGTATTTAACCGCTCCAGGCTAGTGTCAATTGCCTGATGGATATGCGCGCGAGTTAGGCGTGGGCCGCCCCGAATATGGTCAAGTCCTGGACCTGCCGCCTTGGTCGCGATGATGAGATCATCCCTGGCGCCACGCTGTTTTAGCCAACTGCCAATATAGCGCTCAGTAAGGCCCTGGGTCTTGGCCATGGGGGGCACTGGGTACATTTCAGCGGTATCAATAAAATTGATCCCAAAAGCCACAGCACGGTCAAGTTGCTCGTGGGCTTCGGCTTCGCTATTTTGCTCGCCGAACGTCATCGTGCCTAAGCAGAGTCGGCTGACTGCCATGCCGGTTCTGCCAAGTGGGCGCGTTTGCATTTTCATCTCCTTGTTTAAGGCGAAATTGCCACAAGATAAACTGCTATTACCAGAGTGGTTTACGGCGTATGTAGCGCATGTTAACGAGGCGCTTGGAAAGCAGCAAATTAATGGGGTTGAGTCGTCGCGAAGGCAGGCGTATGCTTGCCAGCCCATCGACCGGCTAAAGGCCGGTTTCTCGTGTGGTCGGTAGCAATAATAGAAGTGGCTACTGGCCCAAGGTTCCAACAGATAGGCAGGGTGGTTTGCCATGCTGCAGGCATCAACGTTGTTTACTCGGCTAGAGTTTCGCCTAGCTGAACGGCTGTTTCATAATCGCTGGTTGTTACCGCGTTCTCCGCGTACCCAGCGCTTAACGATGCGCTTGTTTAAGCGTTGTGCGGAGGCGGGTCACCCTGACGCGCTCTCCGTTTACGGCCATATGCTCTTTCATCGCAGTCAGACGCCGCAAGATAAGGCGCGCGGTGCGCGTTATGTGCTGGAAGCCGCGCATGCTGGAGACGTAAAGTCTCAGTACCAAGTAGCGCAAATCCATGAGCATGGCTGCGTGCAATACCCGCGTCGTGAAGATTACGCGGTGACGTGGTACGCACGTGCTGCTCAGGCAGGGCATTTTTTAGCCGCCGAGCGTCTTGCCCGCGCCTATCGCCTGGGCGAGCTAGGATTAACGGTGGACGATGAGCGAGCCGCTTACTGGCAGCGACAGGCCGATCAGCAGACGCTAGATGACGTGGCCGTCGCATAAAGCGCGACCCACGTTCTGATTGAGTGAGGAAGGTTGTGTCCGAGACGCTACCCACAGTACTAGATATTGAAGCGTCCGGGTTTGGGCGTGGCAGTTATCCTATTGAAGTAGGCATTGCACGTGCCGATGGGAGCTGTTGCGCCTTTCTCATTCAACCGCTAGACGAGTGGACGCACTGGGATCCCAAGGCAGAGTTGTTGCACGGTATTTCCCGAGACCGCCTTATTCAGGAAGGTTACCCGGTTCGCCAAGTCGCCCACTGGCTGAACGACGAGTTGCGTGAGTTAGGCAAGGCCTACAGCGATAGCTGGGGTTACGACAATACGTGGCTTTCACTGCTGTTCCATCATGCGGGTATGCTGCCACGTTTCCGTCTTGAAGCGCTCAGGATCCTGCTCAGTGAAAAGCAGCAGGCGCTATGGAGCGACACCAAAGAAGCGATGATCGCTGAACGTGGCATTCACCGCCACCGAGCAGGCGAAGATGCCCGCTTGTTGCAATTGACCTATCAACATACCCTCCGGCTGACCGGTCAAGCACACTCTTAAGCTGCTGTCCTGATGAACGTTATAACTCGGCTTCTAGGGCATCCAGCAGTTCATTGGGTGTCGAGGCGTCGAGCAACATTTCGCGTGTCGCAGTGGCTAAAAAGCCGTGGCTAACGGTATTGTCTAAAAAGGTGAGAAGCGGCGTGTAAAACTCATCGATATTAAGTAGACCCATGGGTTTTTCATGCAATCCCAGGTAACCCCACGTCCAAATTTCAAATAGCTCCTCAAAGGTGCCAATCCCGCCAGGTAAAGCAATAAAAGCGTCGGCGTTAGCTGCCATGGTGGCTTTTCGTTCGTGCATGTTACGCACCCGAATCAGCTCGCTTAAGCTAAAATGTGCCTGCTCTCGCTCTACCAGGTGATCGGGCATTACGCCAATCGCCTCACCGCCCGCATCAAGTGTGGCGTTAGCCAGTGCGCCCATCAAGCCGATACGGGCGCCGCCATAAATCAATGTATGGCCACGTTCGGCGAGCGCACGCCCCAACGTCGTCGTTGATTGACGAAAGGCTGGGCTATTGCCTTCTCGAGAGCCGAGATAGACACAAATTCGAGCCATTCGTTTTACCCCCTAGTGATTTAAAATGAAACATGCTTATGCTGCTCTTAGGGCAGGCAGCGATCGACATGATGATGTTGATCCATCCACTGCCCTATCACGTTGTTACCGCATAAATGGTGAGCGTACTGGGTGTGTAGGCAGCGCACTTGGTGCCAGTTACTAATACCGCCAATGCCGCGTTCGGTCATCACATCGGTGTAGCCCAATTGCGTAACGTCGTGCCGCTGTGCATCGCTCATGTAGTCCCAGCGAGCGGCCACATAATCGCGGTGGCTTTGTAAATAAGCCGCAAGGAAGTCTGGCTCTTCCTGAAGCTGCTGTTCAAGCGCTTTGATAACGCCGACGGCTTCAATGCGGGAAATCTCTACTTTTAGCACATCGGAGCAGAGCCAATACAGCGTAGGGAAAGGTTTGCCATCGACGATGGGAGCCATGCGCAGCACTAACGGGGTGCCTTCACCATCGGTGGCAGCCACGGCTTCGATCCCGCGTGGTGCGCGGCCAAGCTGTTGAGCAATAATAGCGAGCTGACGTTCGTCAGGCGCCTGATTGGTGCGTATCACCATCGGGTTGGTCTCTCACAAATTTGTTAGAGCGGCCAACGGCACGGAAAAAGCAGCGGTTGAGCTGTTCGGGCGACGCGACATAGCACCACGTCCGCTCACAGTATTCAGCGGCTCGTGCCATTAGCACATCATAAAGGCGATTGAAGGGGGCATCATAATCGTAGGGGTCTGCACCAAACAAGCGGATATGCGGATAGTCGGCGAAGCGCTCAATGAAGTAGTGCTCAAGATCCGCCTCAACGGCACGGTGTTGGGCAACGTTGTCCGGGTCTATCCAAAGGTTGTAGCGGATGGCCATAAGCGTGGCTCCTATTGCCCCGGTAGCGTGGGGCAGCGTCAATCAGGCGGACTCGGGCGCATCTTGCAGATGCGACGTTAGCGCCTCGCGTAGGTCGCCCTCGATAGGCATGGCGCACTTGGCTTGGTGGTCGTACTGCACCATGACAGTGTGACCCAGGTTAGTGAGCTTGCCGTGCTGACGGGCTTCTTGGGTCACCGTAAACGAACTATTGCCCAAGCGCGTTAAATACGTACGTATTTCGATGTCGTGACCATAAAACAGTTCAGCGCGATAATCGACTTCCATGCGCGCCATGATCAAGCGCCACTGCTTGGGATTTAAATCAGGCGTAAACAGTTTGAATAAGTCGTTGCGGGCGAGCTCGAACCACGCCGGTAGGCGCGTATTGTTGATATGACCGAGGGCGTCGGTGTCGTAAAACGCAGGCTCAATGGTGCGCGTAAACATGGCGTGTCCTTGTTTTGACGAAAGGTGAGTCATAACGGGTCGTTAATGAACGGGGTTAGCAGCCGCATTCAGGATTAACCCAAGCAAGTGCTTGGTCAAGTAATACGGCGTCGATACCAGGCGATCAGTTGCATCCAGCCCAGTAGCCACAGCGTTGCCGCCGCAAACCCTGCCAAGCTGCCCCATAACAGGCCTAGCGTTGGGTAAGTGAAGGAAACACAAAGCGTATAACTCAGCAATGAGCCAAGCCCCATCGGGTAGTGTTTGATAACCGTAGCCACAGGAGCCGGGCCGTGATTGAGATGCAGGATCAGCAAAAAGGGCAGCATGGTGACAGGAAAGGCGGCCAGTGTTCCCGCCCAAGCGGGCGGCAGCCAATGCGCTAAGCTCGTGATGGCAAAGATGATCGCGGCGGCAAGGCAGGCCCGGGCAGCAAGAGCAGAAAGCGAAAACGAGCGACTCGGTGGGCTTTTGACATCGGAAATTGTACGGAACAGGCCACTAAATGCGGCAATCGCTCCTAGGGTGACCAGCGTGCCGCTGAGGCGAGTGAAATCAAACTGAGCGAGTAACGTGCTGGCGGCCAGCCACGCAATGAAACCTCCTAACAAGCCGCTGATCATGCCTTTAACACCGGGTTGGCGTCCTGCTAACCAATAACCCGCGCCTAACGCCATTGTTGCGGTAAACCCAGCCAGTGTATGGACTGCGCTTTGGGTCGCAAAGGCGGGCGAAATTTCTAAGCCGATAAAAAACAGCGCCAGTGCCGTGCCCAGTGGGTAGCCTGCCAGCAGCCCGGCCATGCGCGGGCTGGCACGCACGGCAATGGCCCCTAGGCCCAGCACCATACTGATGGAGAGGCCGAGCTTTGCGAGCTGCCAGGTGAGCGGAATTTCTATCATGCGGCGTGTTCCTTACTGTTATTGTTTTGATGCTATTGGTACATCGCTGTTTTATAAAACTATTGGGCGGTCCCGAGCGCGTTGGCTTTTGAAGAGCGCGTAGTGAGATTTAGACTAAACGCAGCCCTTGCTGGTCACGCCAAGCGGCTTCGAGCGCCTCTTGCAGGGGCGCTTTTAAGTGTGCAGGAAGCGCCTCTTTAGCGGCTTGAAGGGAATCAAAAGTACGGTTACGCAACCAGCAGTAGGCCCATGCGCAGGCTTCAGCGTCGCTATCCGGCGTTGGGCGGGCAGGCATCTGATTCAGTAAAAATACCGCGGTTTTGGGCGCCCATAGGGGGATTTCATCGGCGTTAACCGTACTCCACTTATCCAGTGTTGCGCCGCTGGGCGTTGCCTCGGGCTCGCCTAGCTTTGCCACCCGGGCCGTCTCCGCGAGAATCAACGCCAGGCGATCAGCATCGGCCTGGCCAAGTGCACGCCACTGCCGCAGCAGCGCCGGCAGTCCCGCCCGCATCTTGGTATAAAAGTCATCTTGCGGCATGCTTGGCATTACCTCTGTTCAATAAGTGAGATTTTCATGGCCTATGATTTTGCCACGCCTGTGGAGCGACGCCACCCAGAAGGTGGCTGGGCATCGCAAAAATGGCACCGCTACGATAGCGATGTGCTGCCGCTCTGGGTTGCCGATATGGATTTTCGCTCTCCGCCAGCGGTGGTAGAAGCGCTGCAGGCAAGGGTAGCGCATGGTGTCTATGGCTATGGCGAAGTGCCTGCTACGTTAACAGAAACCCTATGTCAGTGGAGCGCTGAGCATTATGACTGGCGCATTCAGCCCGAGTGGCAACAGTGGCTGCCGGGGGTGGTGCCGGCTCTACATTTGGCGGCGCTCGCGCTGACCGCGCCTGGCGATGGTGTGTTAACCGTTGCCCCCATCTATCCGCCATTTCTGGCCGTGGCAGAGCGCACAGGACGGCTACCCCAGCAAGCAATGCTGAAGGCGCCCTCATCGCCCAATGAGGATTGGCAGTTGGATATTACCGCCTTGGAGGCAGCGATTACGCCGCGTACTCGCTTGCTACTGTGGTGCCAGCCTCACAACCCAACAGGCCGTGTATGGCGGCATGAGGAACTGGCGGCACTGGCAGAGTTAGTCGAGCGCCATGATCTTTGGGTGGTGTGCGATGAGCTTCACTGCGACCTTTTATTGGATGAAGATGCGCGCCACCGGCCTTTGGTCGCTGCATTTCCTACCCTTGCCAAGCGCACGATCACGCTATGGGCGCCGTCTAAAACGTTTAATCTAGCGGGTTTAACCAGCGCCTGTGCCGTTATTCCCGACCCTGAATTGCGTCACCGTTTTGCGACCGCGTCGAAAGGGTTGCTGCCCGATGGCAACGTGCTTGGCTTAGTTGCGGCGGAAGCGGCCTATCGTGACGGGGAGCCCTGGCGACAGGCATTATTAAACGTACTCCGCGAGCACCGCGCCACGTTAGCGGCACGCATCGCCCATTGGCCGGGGGTTCATTGGAGTACTCCAGAATCGACGTACCTAGCGTGGCTGGATATGCGTGAAGCCGGATTGGGGGCGGCGCCATATAAGACGCTGTTAAAAGAGGCGGGGGTCGCGCTGTCTGACGGGGCTGCCTTCGGCTGCCCCGGCTATGTACGGCTTAACTTTGGCACCACCGCTTCGCAATTGGAAGCGGCGTTGTCACGCATGGATACAGTGCTAAAAAGGCAGTAAGCCTGTTTAGTAAAGCATGGCAAACAGTTTACGGCGGTAGGTAACGGTGAGCGGGTGATCGGCGCCGAGTGCGTCGAACACCTGCAGCAACGTTTTACGTGCCGCGTCATCGTTATAGGCGCGGTCCTGTTTCATCAGCGCCAGCAGGGCTTCCAGGCCTGCATCGTACTGGCCGTCGGCCACTTGTCGCAGGGCACGCTGGTACTGTGCTTCGCTATCGGTACGCTCACCGAGGGCCGCGATCTCATCAACCGAGAGCGCCTGTTCGCCAAACTCAATGCTGGCCCGAACGCCCCTCGCTGGCGCTGCATCCCGCTCTTCTGGCGGCAGGTTATCGAGCACTTCACGGGCCTCGCTACCGCGCCCTTCCGCCACCAGCACCCGGGCGAACGCGACTTGATAAGCGTAGTGTTCTGGGTATTGGGTCATCAGGGTTTGATAAATGTCGCGCGCGCCTGCGATATCGCCTGCTTGCAATGCTTCTTCTGCCTGCTCTTCCGGGGTGGGAGGTGCTTCACCGGGGGCTGGGAAGTAGCGATTCAGCCACTCACGCACTTCCTTCTCCGGCAGCGCCCCCTGGAAACCATCGACCAAACCGCCTTGGCTAATCAGCTTCACATCGGGCACGGAACGTACGCCGAGCTGGCCGCCAATTTCCGCATTTGCTTCTATATCGAGCTTGCCGAGCAAGAAGGCGCCTGCGTACTCCACCACTAATTTTTCGAGTAAGGAGAGCAGGGTGCGGCTGCTATCGGTGGAAGGCGAATAGCAGCCCATCAGTACCGGCACCTGCATGGAGGCTTCCAGCACTTGCTGAATATTGCCTGCGTTCAGCTCGATAATGACATCTTCAGGGCGTACCGCCGCCTGCTCACCGTTAGGCGCAGGAGCGTCGGCATTTCCGGTATCCGTCGTAAGCGGCTTACCTGAGCGGGGATCAATAATCGACATGGGAGACTCTGCATCAGAAAATGAACAATAGTTCCCAATGATATGCAGGCATGAGCCGACAGATTCAAGGAAAAGGAGGGAAATAAAGCGCCCTAGGCGAAAAAAACCGTACGTTATCGATAACGGTTTTTCAGGTTCTTTTTATATAACGTGCGGACACAAAAAAGCCAACACCCATAAGGTATTGGCTTTTTCTATATTTGGTAGCGGGGACCGGATTTGAACCGATGACCTTCGGGTTATGAGGCGGATGTAGTTGATATTCATCATTCTCTTTTAAATGACTTTATAAGCCCATAACGCCCATTTAATAAGGGTTTAGGCTAATTTTCAGGAGGCTGTTAAGGTAATTTTAGGTCAATTGAACACGCTTTTAATTGTCACAAGAATAAATTCAAAATTTACGTCAATTTTGACCGTTTGGCTACTGCTGAGGCTGGCAGCAGGTTGGCTGGAGCCGGAAGGTGAGCCCTCCTCCTAGTGATGTCTCGATATTCACCAGGAGAAAACCACGATAGCAGTGGCTCATGGATAAACTAAACCTGATGGGACATTGGTACCCCGTAGTTTCCGACATCAAGCTTGAGCTATTTGATTGATGAGTTTATTATATCTGTATTGATATAAGTGAAATGAAAATTAAGGAGTCAGCGTGACGCGCAAGAACCCTGTTGCATTCGTCGGAGACTCTAAGGACAGGCTGCGCGACTTCCCTCTGGATGCCAAGCGAGAAGCGGGGTTTCAGATAGACAAAATTCAGGCTGGAGGCCAGCCAGACGATTTTCGCCCAATGCCAAGCGTTGGCTCTGGTGTGATGGAAATCCGTATTTGGGAAAATAATGGTGCCTTTCGGGTTTTTTACGTGGCCAATCGAGGTGATGTGGTATTTATTCTTCATTGCTTCCAGAAGAAAACCCAACAGACTTCCCAAAAAGACATCAATTTGGGCAAGCAGCGATACAAGGAGCTGCCCTGAGTCCAACCACAAGTGGGGTGAAATAATGACCATCGAGTATTACGACAGCGTGTGGGATGCCATTGAGGATACGCCTGAGGAGGCGCTGAATATGAGGCTCCGTTCCGAGCTCATGGCAAAGATCGTTGGCCGTGTGCGAGAGTGGAACATTACTCAGAAAGAAGCAGCCAATCGACTAGGAATTACTCAACCGCGCCTCAATGACCTGCTGAAGGGGCGTATTAACAAGTTCAGCCTCGATGCCTTGGTCAACCTGACAGGGCCAGCTCACTTCCACCTCGAGCTAGAGATTGAAGACGAGAAGGAAGTGGCTGCCTGAGAGTGACCAGGTCAGCATCTCGTGTTCGAGTTTTAGCCATCAGTGGATCGCAATATGATGCACCACGTGGCCTATTTCTATTGCGAACAACTCAAGCATAAGGTCATTGAGCTAAGGCTTAAGGTCGCCTGTGTGCAATCATTCAGGCTGAATCTCACAAAGATCGGATTGACAGGATCATCACTCGCTGGCTGAAGCGCCATCTGCAGCGGCTTGGAGCTAAAATCAATCTAGATCAGCTCAATAGTTTGGTGGAGGATAAAGATATGTTGGCAGAGAACTTAGAGAACTGGGCTCAACAGGAGCGTTGTGAAGGCCGGCTTGACGAAGCTCGTGATAACCTTCGGGCGCAGCTTAGCTTCAAATTCGGTGAAGTCCCGAACTGGGTGGAGAGTCGGATCGAACAAGCTGATCATGGCCAACTGAAAGTCTGGTCGCGCGATATACTGCTTGCTAGCAGCCTTGACGAAATGTTCAAGCAGTAACTTGCCACCAGTCTGGTGGAGGATAAAGATATGTTGGCAGAAAATCTCGAAAGCTGGGCTCATAAAGAACGCCAAGTGGGGCGTCAAGAAGCAGAACAGCGCCTGAAGCAGGAAGCTGATCAGCGTGTTTTTGAGAGCAAGCAAAATGCAGCGCGTAAGCTGATTGCCCGGACTGAAATGGATGATCAAGCGATCGCTGAGATTGCAGGCTTATCTGTCGAGGAAGTAAATATGTTACGTGCCGAGACAAAGCACTGACTGTGATTTAGTTCGGTAGAGGGCAGCAGTATGTTGGCAGAGAACCTCGAAAACTGGGCTCCGAAAGAGCGCTACCAAGGCATTGAGAGCACATTACGCAAACAAATTATCCTAAAGCTTGGCGAAAACTTCCCAACTGGGCGGATTTACATCTGCAGTAAGCGAGTGATGCTCAACTGGATACTTTGGTGGCGAAACTTTAACGGCCAATTCACTTGATGAGGTGTCCAGCGACTTACTGTCCTCTCAACGTCTAAAGCAGCCTTACGACACCACAACAACCCCATTACGCCGCGTGGGGCTCAATCTCCCGGGCCACCTGATCTGCCTTGGTGATCTGAGCCTGACGAAGCGCATACTCCGTTTGCAGGTTTAGCCAGAAACGTTCACTAGTGCCAAAGTACCGGGCAAGCCGCATCGCTGTATCTGCCGTAATACCTCGGTTTTCTCTGACAATTTCATTCATCCGGGTTGCAGGAACATGCAGTGCCTTGGACAGTGCGTTCACGCTCATTTCAAGCGGTTCCAGATACTCTTCCCGAAGGATTTCTCCTGGATGGATGGGGCGCATACCATTACGAGTCATAACGCGTTCTCCTTAATGATAATCAATAATTTCAACGTCTTCCGGGCCATCATTCGTCCACCGGAAGCACACTCTCCATTGCTTGTTAATGCGGACGCTGTGGTGACCTTCACGATCTCCAGCCAGAGGCTCTAGCCGGTTACCAGGTGGGGACTTCAAGTCCTCCAGCGCCTCGGCTGCTTCAAGCATTATGAGCTTGCGCTCTGCTACGGCTTTGATTGCGGAAAAACGTCTGGTTTTACCCGTTTCAAATAAGCGCTGAGTATCCTTGCATCGAAAGCTTTTGATCATAGTTATCAAAATATACCGTTTATCGTTAAACGTCAAACGGTTTCGTTTTGCCTTGCCACTCGCTGCCGTCCAGTCCTATGTGGCTGGCGACCATGTGAATGTGGTCGTATTCGGTGTCGGAGTGCCGGACGGCGAAGTGCTGGCATTTTTTCAGGCCCAGGATCATGCTGCCTTCGCTATTGCGACTCCACATCATTCTTCCAGGCGATAGCATAGCCGGAACGGCCACTGGAACCCTGCCAGCGAATGGCATAGACATCCTGCCTGCCACGAAAGAGCTTACGGAACACGTCGATTTCCGGTCGGGGGTTAGTGACGGTACTAAGGGCTGTTGCGCAGCGCGGTGCAGCTCGTTCCTCCGGGAAAGAAGAGCCGCCTTTTCCTGTTCAAGCTCTGACAGTCTCAGCTCAATAGCAGTGAGCTCTTGATCTACTCGGATACCAACCTCGTGCTTGCTGAAGCCGTTTGGATCCCACGATTTAACGGATTAGAAAAGCTCGCTTATATCCTAGCTTAACGCTAGCACTCGCACTGAAAGCCTCACTCGTGGCCATTAAAACATTAGGGGTGCCCAATTTGATAAAATGATGGTTAATCAAAAATTATAACCATTGAGGCATGCTGTGACGAAGTTAGTAATCTCAAAGATCAAATCTCCTTCCGGTGCGCTTGGTGAGATCGAACGTGTCAACCTTGCCGTCACCAATCAAATGCCTGTGTCGTCATGGCTTGATGCTGAATTGGTGGATGTTCTGCTTGCCTACCATCCCGTTTCGGTGCGAAAAGTGTCCAGGCACTATGAAGTGGTCAGTGGATTTCGACCCTTTCATGTTGCCAATGCCCTACTGGAAAGCGAAGAGGTTATTTCGGTGCGGATCACGAACGATAAGGAAATTGATTTAGTGAAAGGTGCCCTCTTCGAGCTTGTTACGCACAGTTTGATGCACTGCCCAGTTGCCATTGATGCGAGAGAGCATGTTTACCGGCAGTTGAATGAACTTTCTACCATTCTTCGCAAAACTCACGGCATCGAAATGCCAAACAAACTTTCTCGACGTAAACTCAAGGACTTACTGGGTCTCAAAGGGCGGCGTATTACCATTTCAAGACAGCGTAAGTCTGAGTTGCAACGAATTCTGGAATCTCATTGATATGAGCAATTCTGGCCTTGAGCAGCTAGCAAAATTGAGTGGCACTTCGGCAGTCCGCTTAGAAGAACTGCTTTCCCTGATAAAGGCGCCTGACAGTTTGACCCATCTGGCCTTGGTCATGAGCAACCTGCAGCGCGCACTGAATGCGATTCAGGAAATCCAGGGTTTACGGGAGAACCTCGAGGAAGGAGGTGAGGAAGAAAGGAAGGCGAGTCTTTTAAACTATCTGCCGCTGATAAGTCAGCTTGTTATTTCAGTTAAAGCATCTGATGCCTATAGTTGCCCAGACGAGTGGCTGGATCAATCAGGCAAGCAGCGAGGCATTATTAATGAGCATCCCGAATGGGCCATGCTGATTCTTACGCCTGGCTCTAAATGCTACGAACATGGTAGCTACTGGCAGCATGCTGGTGTCGTCATGGCGTGCTCGGCCATTCAGCGGAGGCGACATCAAGAACGTATTGGCTCTGAGATAACGGCCGCCTGCCGTGATATCCGCACAATTGGTCAAGGCAAGAAGCCCCTTTCGCTCCTGGAGCAAGTAGATACTGATACCAACCTTGAAAGCTATTATCTGAAACATCTGCTGGAAGGTGATGAGGTTTGTGAGTCTCTGGCTGGTATTGAGCTGCTCGTTCGCAAGGTACGCCGTTATAAAGGGAAAACGAGAGATGGCGGTGGGGGTGGAGGTCGATCGAATCGGCTGGTTGAGCGGCAAGTTGTTTTGCCAGACGGTGATGACGAGGATAGTGAAGGGCCTGAGGTTTCGATTCACTTCTCGGAGTCGATTGGCGACGAACAGTCTCAGGGACGCCAGCGCTCAGCGGGTCTACATCCTAAAGAAACCCAAAAACTGCGCGCCGTTTCCTTTTCTGAGAGCAAAGCGTCACCCACGTTGGGCTTTGATCTTAGGGATTTGATTAGGCGCCAGAAAAGCCGAATTCAGCATATCAGCCAGTCTAATCAGCGCCTTTCCTATCGCTATGCGAGTCTGAGCCGGGTAGAGCTGGCTCTGGCGGCGAAACAAGCGTTCCAGCTATTTACCGGCCGGGGCCGTTTTGAGCAACGTGATACAGAAGGCGTTTATGCTGGCCTGCTACTGTTGTTGATGATCTGGCTCGGGCGACCCGTCGAGCAACTACTGGGAATGCGTATCTACAACCATCAAGGTGAACTGCCAAAACACCGCAAGGAAGTGCTCGCTTTTCTGATTGAAGAGCACGCGTTTGTGTTGCCGGTTCCTACGCCGGAGTGGCGCAATAGCCTTCAGGACGACGCAAAGGCGCTGCTCTATACGGCCGGTGGCAGCACGCCTGCATTAGTAGATGACGTGGTAGTGGTCGCAAGCCCCGTGCGGATTGGCAAGTTTATCTCAAGCCTTGGGTTAGCGCGGAAGGGGCGAGCAAAATACCGCGAATTGTTTCCCGAACACCGACGTAAAGCGATTGAAGCCGCAATGCGTGCGGCGGTGTCAAAAGCCAATCGCGCCCATCGTATGCGGCTAACGCCGTTGCGGATCAGTCAGGCCCTATTCGATGAGATTGTTGATCACTCCAGTGACTGGGTAGACGCCTACTTGTTGACCGGGCAACGTTTCACCATCGCTGATGTGGCCGCCCATTATTACAGCGTTCCAGCTGGCTACCTCGAAGCCCTTTATCATGACGCGGCCGTATCGCTACGCAATAGTATCTATGAGTACCTGAGCGTCGAAGAGAAACACTATTACGCCTTTAAGCAACCTGTTTCGAACAGTGGCGATCACGGCAGTAAGTTGAACCTCAAACCGATGTTGCTGACTCGTTTAGTCAAACATCTCAAGAATGATCTGCGGGCAGCAAAGCGTCTGCCACCAGAGGAGGAGAGCTGGCGGCAGGTGCACAATCATTACGTTGCCTATTTGGCTTTCTGGATTCTTTTTGCGACCGGTTACAGAGCTGTCAATGACCTGGTTTTCCGTTGGCGGGAAATCGACTTTGATACAGGTTTTCTGGTGATTTCCGACAAAGACGACGAAGCAATGAGCCAAGCGAGGGTGGTCTGGTTGTTGCCGGAGGTGCGTGAGCAATTACGATGCTATGGCTACCACTTGGAAGTTCTGCAGGCTCGCTTGTATCAGCGTACCTCCCTCTACGAGCACCTCGATGCAGTGCTGAGCGAGCCACGGCCGAACGTACCGCTGATGTTCTTTATTAGTGAAAGCTGGCAGATGGTGCAGCTTTCACCGGAGAATCTGAGACAGCAAGTGCCTATCTTTACACTGCCAATCAACGCCAGTCGGCACTATCTGCGCAGCGCCCTTCGCGCTGAAGGCGTCCGTGGTGAGCTGGTCAACGCCTTCTTGGGGCATGCCCAGCAGGGTCAGGAACCGTTTGGTGGCTTCTCCACATTGTCTCCCGTCGAGATGTTTCGAGAATTAGCGCCGGTTCTAAGCAAAATGCGTCGGGAAGCAGGGTGGACGGTGCAGCAGGGGCTAGCAGATGTCTGATCAGATCGAGGAAATTTGGAGCGGCTGGAAGTTGATAAAAGTTCCGGAAGGGGCCGGCGGTGCCGAGGCGCGTCATAGACAGCACCTAATAAATAGGCGTCGCCACCAAATAGCAGTACTTGAACTGCTACAGAAAGCGCATCCCGGTCTGGTTCGAGGTGAGCATGGTGTCAAGGTTCCACCCGAGACCACCCAGCAGTGGGAGGAGACCTTGCAAACAACCGACAGCGGTTCGGTCGTGGAAATGCGTAACAAGGTCAACTTCTTGTCACTAGGGTTGCGGCGTGGGCAGCAGGAGCTAGGGTGGGACGTGGTCGTTCCGGCACCTCTGCACTTGGTCAGGCCAGCGACAAGTGTCTTTAAGCCTTCAACCTTTGAGGCACTGAGTTATTACCGCGACTGGTGCCGGTATGCCGACCACGCTATTCAACAAGCAGATTTTCAGGCGCTTCTTTTACACAACAATGCAGGCCAAGGGCACCGTAAGCTCGAACCCGAAATGATCAGTTGGGGGCTGTTTCTTTATTGTGTTATGACGCGTGATGGTTTGCTGGGTACCAAGCATTTTAATTCACTGCCTTTATCTACCACTACATTAGCCGGATATAAGTCGTTTGCCTGGCTGGTTTTGCATGAGGTGGTGCCGGATGACATGCCTGGCAAAGTGCCTCCACGCAGTCGCTGGCAATTGGGTGTGTCGGCGTTAGCTGTCTTGATGCGTCATATCGAGCAATTTGGCCATCCTGGTGAGAAGGTAAATAGCTACCAGCAAGCCAAGACACTGACAAAGACATCATGGCTCCATTTTTGTCGTGCAATCGGGGCGAAGGCGCTGACGCTTTCAGAGTGTCAAGAGCATGCTGCGACCGCTTTTCGACTGCATGTACCTGCTTATTTGGTCAATAGTGCGCTTGGCAAGCAGCAGGGTACTTCGCTTGACGAGGCCCGTTGGCAGCAGTTGCTCTGCGGTGGGTACAGGGTACACGCGAAGCAGGGAATTAATCAGGGAGGCGATGAGGCCACAGCCGTGGAGACCGGGCTCCCACCGATGGCGACGAAGCAACTTGGCCGTGATCAACCGTTGTATGAGGGACGCAGGCTGCTTAAGTTGCTGCATGACACCCTCTACAAACGCAGGGAACAGAAACGCCTAGGCTATGGACAGCTTTCCAAAGTGCTAGAGAGTGTCGTTACCACCTCTCAACAGATGGCGCCCATTGTCGAATGTCTCTGCCGTTGGTTGCTGTTCCTGCACCGCACTAAAAAACGCAAGCAGTCGACCCTGTATAAATATCTCGGTATCAGCATGCCGCTTTTACAGGCGATGGGGAACACATCAGTCGATCAGGATCGGCTTGCTATCTTAGTCGAAGCCTATCAGTACGTGGTGGAGCAGGCTAAGACCGAGAAAAACCGCAGCTACCGTTGGGCGGTGTTGCGTTCGTTTCACACGTTTCTTGTCGCCGATCTTGGCTTGGCCAACGTGTATATGGAGTTCAGCGGAGACGGTGCGACGGTGGCGCATCATGCCGATGCCAACTGCTTATCGGAAAGAGAGTACCGCCAGGTTTCGGGTTACCTAGCCTCCCATGCAGCCAGTGCGATGGGCACTATTCGTTACTGGATATTTGTACTCGGTTTCCGCGCAGGCCTTAGGATTGGTGAAGCTCTTTCTATCCAGCTAGATGACATCTTGCTGAATCAGGAGCTGAAACATACCGACATTACCCTTCTGATTCGCAATAACGCGTATGTTGGCATTAAAAGTCATGATTCACGCCGACAGCTGCCCTTACATTACTTACTGACAGTGACCGAGTTAGATGCCTTTAGGGCCTTTATTATTAAACGACACAGTGTGGCAATGCATGGTCGTGTCATGCTGTTCGGTGAGGGAGGTCATTCTGTTACTCCATTGCGAGATGACATAGTGCAGACGGAAATTCATGAAGCCATGCGGCGTATCACAGGTGATCCAAGCCTGCGCTTCCATCATTTGCGCCACTCGCTGGCTAACTATTTACTGCTCTCTTTTCACGGTGTTGAAGTTCCATGGGCAGTACCGCAACATCATGCAGCTCTTTGGGAAAAAGTGGTTAACGGCCCATCCCGCTCAGGGCTGTACTTTATCGCCCAGGTGATGGGGCATGCATCCCCCGAAGTAACCCTTCGTAGCTATTTACATTTCACCTGTCTGTTGATTGATCATTATTGTCACCAACAATCTGCCTCGGTAGAGGGCTGCTTGCCCGGCCATGCGATTGCTCAGTTGGAACCCATGGCTGGATTGATTGAGATTAAACCGGCGACCCTGCGTAAATGGAAAGAGCGCTTCGGTGAGCGGCCGTCTCTCTGGCTCCAGAAGGTTTTTCCGACGTGTCCGTTGATTGATGTAGAGCAGGAGGACGTTATGCCCTATCCGGCACTACCAGAGAAGGTTCTCCTTGAACGCCAAGGCCTGAGCCAGCTCTCGCTGGAACAAATTGCAGCCGCTTTAGACCTCTTGTATAAGCGGAGTTTTGAATACGTTGAGCGTATTTTTAATCTTCGTGACGGCGAGGCAGAAGGGTTAGTGTCATGCGCGGCACGAGTGCTGACCGCACGCACACGACAAGGGAAGAGTGCCTTTCGCCACTATCGGCGCACCAAAGGCAAGCAGCCAGCGGCGAGTAATAGCGCACCTCCACGATTTCCAATGCCGCACTCGCTTGCGGAACGACCGGTGGCGTATGCGATGTACCAAGCTATCTGGTCGCAGTGGTTTGAGCATCACCCCGATGTGCTTCGTAAGTATCTTCGCTTCTTCTATCGCTACCACCGTGCCACCGACGGGCATGTATGGATTCGTGATGCTGATGATGGTTTGGACTTTGTGAGTTGGGTGCTGAGTTTAGATGCTGGCGTCAAAGCCGTCATTGAGGTGATACCTAGTGCTCTATCATCTCTGCCCGCAAAAAAGCAGCTTAGTGAATGGAAGAAACGACTGCCGTCGCATTATCACAAGGTCGAGTGGCAATTAAAGCCAATGGGATACCGTTTCAACAAGCTGCTAGGTACGGGCAATGTGAAGTTCTATGTTGTTAACCAGAATAAGCGTTCTCATAGTGGATATCCGGCGCGTTATGTTCTGGTGTTGGCGTGTATCGTGATGGCTGCAGTGGCTAGGCATGAGCAGCAGAAGAGGCCCCCAGAAGAAAACAAGGCGTATATAATTGCAGAATCCGAGATGGAGTAGTCTGAAAATAAGCCATGAATAGTATGGACTGATTGAGTTGGTGCGGACATTAATGAAGGTACCTCTCCATCGGCCGGGCTGTTTAGAGGCTCAACACCAGGGGTAGACGGTAATTATGGTCAATTATTGCGCCTTCTATAATTCGACCCTTCTTAATGACATGGCCTCTCGTTCGGTATCGGTCAAATCCATACTCATTTCCGGCGCATAACGCCTTTTGCAGCAGCCAGTTATATGGGAACGGTAAATCGGATTGGCATAGAAAACCCTGTCATGGGTTCTACACAGTGAGCCTATTGTAGAATTGGGCACCTCCAACTTCTAATCCCGAATGAACAATCAATATGAGCGGACAATAAACGTCAGCTTACGCATACCCGCCCTCGCGAACATGGGCGAGGTAAGCAATTAAATCGTGAGCTCTGCCTTGCATCATCAGCTGCTCGGCTGTCAGATCCCCCAAGGCAGGAATTGTATATGTTTGATACCAAGCCCAGGCAGCTGTTCTAGAGCCCGCCCAAGGCTCGATAAGGTCTAGTACTTCCTGCGTCAAATCTTCTTGATCTTGCCTTTCGCTGTGACGATCACGGTAGCGAGCCCATAGAAGTCCCGATCCAAACAATAGAAGGGCGGCGATCAGAATGCCGATAGGGAGGAGAATAGCCAAAACATCAGGGGGTAAAGACGGCATATATGGATTCCTCTTCGTTGTTTAGGAAACGCTTCATGGCTCGCATTGCTCATTTGCAAGCCCCCAGTGCCAATGGAGGTGCATTGAAGTCGCAAGGTCAAAGTTTCCAAGCTGACAACCCCCTATGCTTGTCGCCGATCGCTTCGGGTATCTATAAATTTATCATATTCCCATAGCAGTGCGGGTTGGGACGAACATCAATCAAGACGTCTCGCCATCAGCAGGACTACCCAGGTGCTCAAGCTCTTCGAGTGAAGGGGTAGCGAGTGCATCAGCTTGGGCAGTATATGGCGTGAGGCTGGCTACTCGCTCGGCTTCAGAAAAAGGAAGAGTGTGCTTTTCCTTATGCTGTTCGTGGGGTTGCGTCATGGTGTCTAGCCTCTGCTGATGGTTCACACAAGATAAAGAGGGATGGATATCAGGCCCCTTTTTTTGGCGGCTTTTGGGATACAGCACCTGCACCTGTCTGTTCCCTGCCTACTTCGGGTATATTACGCCATGTGGATATGTCATCTGATTCCTCAGCATTTATATCGCACTGATCAAGCAGTAGCTCTAATCGGTAAGGCCGGTTCATTGATCCTTTTTGGTGAGGTGTATGGTTGTCGGTTACGATCAGCGCCTCATGAAGCCATGCATCTACTGCATCACAGACGGCATCATTTTCTTCTGGAGCCACGAGGGTAACGCTATTGCCAGAACGGTGCAGAAAAAAGTCAACAGGTATATTGAGTACGCCTCCTCCCCTAAGATATGCCATGATTTCCCCACTCATGGCCGCCATATAAGCGTCATCGCTTTGTAAGCACTCCAGTGCATCACGGAATGTTTCCAGTGGCTGAGGAAACCGATCACGAAGGTCGAAGGCTCGATAGGCAAAAATTTGTTGGCCTAAATCGTCTGGTGTTCCCATTATTACCTCCGGTTAACAGTCGTCACGAGCTTCAAAGGTGCTCGCCCCCTAAAGCATGCATGGGTTGAAGGTTATTAGTACTGCTTCATAGCACATAAGTCGCCCAACATCATATGTTACATGCCGTTGGCACTGTGCAAGATGGTAAATTTCAGGAGGTAACGATGGGAATCACTGGACATGACGGCACAGGTAGTAATGGAATTGTAGCTGAGATCAGCTTGCCGGAGGAGGTGTACACCGATCCTGCCGCTTTTATCAAGGCTGTCAGGGAAGGTTTATCTGGTCGCGTTATCAAGCAAGTGATCAGTGCTCTTTCAACCGACCGTGACCTCTTCGTTCGGCTCCTGGAGACAGATTCTGGCAATTTGCTTCATTTCTACAAGCTAAAAATACTAGGGCGAGCGAAGAGTGAGGCGGTGCTCGATACACTTAAGCTGTACGTTGAGACAGAGAAAGCATTCCGTGGTCGCGAGATCGGCCAAGAGTGGCTGCACATTGAAGTTCCTGCATTGTCCGGGTCTCGCCCCGTCGATTCGCTGGATACCTTCACCGGACGTGAGATGGTTCGCCAAGTGCTGTGGAAGATCAGTTACGGTGAGCCCAACGGATGAATCTCATCGTAGCTGAACGCTTCGTGAATAACTTACCGGGCCGCGTTGGTGGCTATGGATACTGTGCTCGCTGGAATATGGGTTGATATCGAAAAGGTCACTCTTGATAATAACTAGTTAAATTTTTACCATTATTTTTCCACTTGCTCTAGCCACTACTTCTTGACGGGCTTGATTCAGGCAAGCTCCTTGAAGGGTGACAACCCCCGATTCAGCGTGCTTGCTCAGCTTCATAGAAACGATTTCCCATGTTGTCTTTAAAGTATCTCCAGCCCGAACCGGGCTGTGAAAAGTACAATTATGTTCCAAGTAAGCCAATGCAGAACCTGAAAAATAAATGCCGATGGAAGCAGACATAAGAGCACTCGTTAAAGGCCCGTGTAAAACTCTCTCTCCAAACAAACCATCCTTACAAAATTCATCGTCACAGTGAAGTGGGTTAAAATCACCAAACATCCCGCAACCTAACATTATATGAGTATCTGTCACGGTAAGGCTATTGCCAAATTTGTCACCCACTTCAATTTCATTAAAAAATTTTCCATCAAAAACCATGCTTTTACCCCCCCCTAAATATAAAAATTCGCGGTATTAATAATGAGCTCAACAACGCTCAATCAACATGGCAATTCCTTGCCCTCCTCCAATACACATGCTTATTAAGGCATAACGCCTACTTGTGCGGCGAAGTTCGTATATTGACTTAACTAGCAAAATAGCACCAGTTGCTCCAATCGGATGTCCTAATGAAATGCCTCCGCCATTGGGATTAACTTTTTCAGGGTCAATGCCAATTTCCCTAATAACAGCGATTACTTGCGACGCAAAAGCCTCATTGATTTCCCATAGATCGATATCTTCAACTGAAATATTGTTGCGTACAATTATATTATTAATCGCTGGAACAGGCCCTATTCCCATATATTTAGGGTCCACGCCTACAAGTTCGCTATCAACTATACGGGCAAAATAATCACAACCTCTTATATCTGCATGTTCTCTATCCATCAGCACCAACGCAGCTGCACCGTCGTTAATAGTTGATGAGTTGCCAGCTGTAACAACCCCATCCTTCCTATTGAAGACAGGGGACATAGAAGCTAGCTTGGCGTAATCAACAGTACGTCGCGGTCCCTCATCCTCATTGATAATAGTTTCACTGCGCCGGCCTTCATTTTTTAAGGCAAGAATCTCATGTTCAAAAAAACCAGCATCTTGTGCTGCTATTGCACGCCGATGACTTTCAAGTGCATAGTTATCTTGATCTTCTCTGTTAATTTTCCATTTCCTTGCAATATTCTCTGCTGTCACACCCATATGGCATTTATCAAATGGATCTGTCAAAGCACCAACCATAGCATCAACTGCAGTAGAATCGCCCATTCGCTGCCCCCACCTATTCGATTTTAGCCAATAAGGTGCTTGGCTCATTAGCTCACCTCCTCCCGCAATGCAGCACTTAACTTCACCTGAAGATATATAGGAAGAAGCTGTTATAACAGCCTGCAAACCACTCCCACATAGCCTGTTCAAGGTCAGCGCCGGAACGCTGTGAGGAACTCCTGCGTTAACACTTGCGACCCTCGCTAAATACATATCCATAGGGTCGGTATGGATGACATTACCAAAAACAACATGCCCGACATCTGCATGTGGAACGGCTGCACGAGACAGCGCCTCCGCCGTCACGCTAGTGCAGATATCGCCCAATGAAAAGGAAGAAAGAGCTCCACCAAATGAGCCAATGGGAGTCCTAACGCCAGACACAATGACCGTATCTTTCATACTAAATCTCCTGACAAATAAATTGCTAAATATACCATCACCTAGGGGAAGAGCTTGTTTTTACCTAATTCTAGGAGAGGCAGTCAATGAAACACATTGCTTTTTAGCTTCACTCTCTTGTATTTTTAATGACCTCATATAAGCTTCTCTACTCCTTAGTTTATCCCAGTATCTTTTAATGCCATCTCCAAATTTTTCTTCCATATCTAAATATGAGGCTAGCATTAGAGAGTAACCAACTGATATGTCGGCAGCTGTGAACCTTCCGGAACAAATATAATCTTCGGATAATAGTCTCTCATCAATAAATTTAAGTCTAGAAAGGAACCAGCGTTCATAATCAGTCGCCACTTGCTCTATTCTTCTCTCTAACGATTCAAAGTGCTTGTATCTAAGAATAAGAGTCTGTGGAAAAGTAAGTGTAGCTTCACCGAAATGAAGAAAGTTCAAATAGCAGCCATAACTTGGCTCCGCTACTCCAACCCCCATTTTATTAGCAGAGTAGCGGTCGGCTAGGTATTGGCACACTGCCGATGACTCTGTCATAAAGGTTTTATCATCATAGAATGCTGGAACAGTTCCCAAGGGATTTGTTTTTTTGTATTCTTTTTCTAAATGCCTTGGGGGAAAATCATGCATAACCAAATCATATTCCATCGCCAGCTCTTCCAGCATCCATAAAATTCGAAATGACCTAGCACTCATGCAGTGGTGTAAAGTAATCATAAATACTCCTAAAAATTATGTTGAATTTAAAAAACGGAAAATTACTTAAAGACCATTCCAGGCAGCCATAATATGATTGATGGAAATAGGGCCATCAGCCCACAGGCCAACACGATCAACGCCACAAATGGGATCACCGCGCGGTAGAGGTCGACGATTTCCACCCCAGGCGGCGCCACCCCCTTGAGGTAGAAGAGCGCGTAGCCGAAGGGCGGCGTCAGGAAGGAGGTCTGCAGCACCACGGCAACCATTACCACGAACCACAGTACGTCTACGCCCATGCTCTCGATGATGGGCAGCATGATAGGAAAGCTGAGCAGTACGATCCCGGTCCAGTCTAAAAACATGCCCAGGATGAAAACCAGGAACAGCATCAGGATCAGCGCCCCGGTTGTGCCGCCGGGCATCGCCATCACCACCTCGTGGATGACGTCCATGCCGCCGCCGATAGAGAACACTCCGGTAAAGGCAGTGGCTCCCACTACCACCAGCATCACCATTGTGGTGGTCTTGCTGGCCTCGATCAGCGTGCGATAGCAGGTCGAGGCCTTGCGATCGCCGAAGATCAGGAAAAGAACGAAGGCGATAGCCACGCCAATGGCCGAGGCCTCGGTGGCGGTGGCTATGCCCAAGAGCAGCGAACCCAGCACGCCAAGGATTAGCGACATCGGTGGCATCACGTACTTGGCGAGCATGATCAGCAGCTGGCCGGTGGAGACCTCGGCGCGCTCCGCAGCAGGCACTGCTGGTCCGTAGCTCGGTTTGAGATGACAGATCACCAGCACGTAGAGGGCATACATCGCGCCCAGCATCACCCCCGGCACCAAGGTGCCGGCGAACAGCGCGCCCACAGAGACTGGCGAGTAGCTGGCCATCAGGATCAGCATGATGCTGGGCGGGATCAGGATACCCAAGCAACCGCTGGCCATGATTACCCCAGTGCTTAGCTCCTTGTTGTAGTTATACTTGAGCATCGGCACCAAGGCGACCATCCCCATCACAGCGATGGAGGCGCCGACGATACCGGTGGTAGCAGCCAGCAGCACCGAGACGATAACCACGGTAAGAGCCAAGCCGCCACGCAGATTGGCGAGCAGCAGGCGCATGGTATCGAACATCTTCTCGGTGACACCAGAGTCGTTGAGGAAGCGCGCCATCAGCACGAATAGTGGGATAGCAACTAGAACATAGTTGTCCATAGAGTTGCCATAAATGTTATTGATTAGGATGCCTAACGTGTTGGCACCGGGTCCTAACCAAGCACCGAGGACTGCGACGCCGCCAAGCACGAAGGCCAGCGGATGACCTATGAACAGGCCGATTAGTAGACCGACGAACATAAACAGGGTGAGCATCTCAGGGCTCATGCAACATTCTCCTTGCTTAGCTCACCAAAGGCGCGGATGACGATGGCTAACGACTGGAGCAGCAGTAGAGCAGCGGCCACAATAATTACACCTTTCACTGGGTAGACAGGGATGGCTACCATGCCGTTGGTGGTCTCACCCCGGCTGAAGGAGCGTTCAAAGAAGGCCCAGCCGAAGGTGAACAGCATCCAAATGAAGGGCGCGAAGAAGATCAGATAACCGAGCAAGTCGAGTGCAGCCTGCTTATGTCGGGAGAGTAGGCGTTTGAGCACGTCGACCTCGACGTGGGCGTGATGGCGCAGTCCGAAGGCCGCCATCAGCATAAAGTGGACTCCAAACAGCATCTTAGTCACATCGAAGGCCCAGTCACTGGGGCGTCCGATCAAGAAGCGTGCGGCGATGTCATAGATCACGATCAGCGTGATCACAGCAAGCAGCGGGGCAATCAGGTGGCCGAACCACTCGTTGAGGACATCGATAGCCCTGGCAATGGTGTTCATGAAAAAGCTCTCAGAAACGGGTGAATCAAACGAAAAGAGATGTTCGGGTGCCAGAAAGAGGCCGGGGCACGTAAGCCCCGACCTGATTACTGGTTTATGCAAGCTTCAAGTTCTTCGAGGGAGGGTAGATTGTCCGTGGTGCGACTCATGTTGAAGGGCACAGTCAAGTCGCGCCAGGTTGAGTAGTGCTCCAGATAGCTGACCATGGAGTGATATACTTGTGCTGTCATTGGATTTTCACATGCACTTTGAACAATAACTTGATTAGTGATTTTTTGGATTTTTTCTAAGTCTTCCTCTGATAGTTTATGAATCTCAACTCCAGCCTCAATAAAACTTTCAGCCCCTTCAGTTGACTTTCTTTCAAGCCATGAGAGCGACCAAGCCATGGTGGACTCAGCGGCAATCTTCAGTTTACCTTGGGTTTGCTCTGAAAGACTATCCCAAGCATCCTTATTGATCATTACGCCCAGAACACTTCCTGTTTGATGCCAGCCAGGAACAGTCCAATGGTCAACGACTTCTGCAAACCCAGCGTCGTAATCTACTCCAGGAGTATTAAACTCCATTGCTTCTACAACACCTCGCTCAATAGCTTGATAAATTTCAGCGCCAGACAACGATACTTGAGAACCGCCCAGGCCACTCAAAACTCTTCCTTGATCTCGCCCAGCCAGGCGAACTCTTTTTCCGTCAATGTCATTTAAACTAGTAATTGGAACCCCTCCCATCAAGCCAGATTCGCTACCAACAATTCCATAAGGGAGATAGACTAAATTATATTTCCCATAAACCTCTTGATAGAGCTCCCAGCCGCCCCACTGCATTATCCAATTAAGGTAGTCGACACCATTGAATAACATGGTTGTAGTGCCTAAAGGAGAAAAGGCCGAGTCAGTACCTGCCCAATAACCTGGCCAGTCACCAGAAGCTTCGATGCTTCCTGTTTCTGTGGCATCGAAGACTTCTGTGCTTGGCATAAGGGTACCGCCAGCACGAAATTCAATAGACAACTCACCATCCGTAAGCTTATTTACAGTCTCGACCCAATGTCGATCGATCTCAATTAACCCCAAGCTATCTGGCCAAGTCGATGTCATAGTCCAAGTTTCTTGAGCATTTGCTGCTGCCGATAAAGTCAGCAAAGCTGTTGAACTGATAGCTGTGATGAAGTTTGTTTTTTTCATGATCATCTCCAATTGTTATGATATATCATTGGTCGTGCGGTTTCCCAGCATGATGGGGCTAATTCATTTGCTTACAAAAGTAATTGCTAATCAAAATTATTGATCAACAACTATCCTTACTTAATTTACAATAGAGCTTTCGGCTGAATTTAAGCTCATCGTCGACTTATTGTTCTGCAAATCATCGCCATGAGAAATGATATTTATCTTAAATTCCTTGTTAATGCTCACTAAATATTGGAAATTAAATAAATATTAGTTACATTTTTTTTAGTTCTCTACGTACGATTTTTCCCGTAGCCGTCTGGGGAAGCTCATCGATGAATGTTATTTCACGCGGATACTCATGTGCTGCTAAATGCTTTTTAACATGGCTCTTGAGCTCTTCCGAAAGTTCCTCAGTTGGCTCATGCCCTTCGGCCAACACAATAAATGCCTTTACTATTTCAGTCCTCAGTTCGTCGGGCTTTCCTACTACAGCAGAAAGGCGTACAGATGGGTGTTTAAGCAAACAATTTTCAATTGGTGCAGGGCCAATTCGATAACCAGCACTAGTTATGACATCGTCATCTCTTCCAACAAACTTGAAGAAGCCATCTTCATCTTGCACACCCAAATCACCGGTTACCAACCAATCGCCAATAAATTTTTCTTTAGTGGCCTTGGGGTTGTCCCAGTATCCAATAAACATAACAGGGTCAGGAGATTGGATAGCGATACTTCCTAACTCACCACTTTTTAGAGTGTTTCCCTTATTATCTATAATTGCAACTTCATGACCAGGTACAGACTTGCCTATATATCCTGGCTTATGAATACCCATCTGTGCGCTAGATGAAACCACAATATTGCACTCAGTCTGCCCATAAAACTCATTTATTGTTACACCAAAAGTCCTACGCCCCCAGTCGAGAAGTTCGTCTCCTAATGACTCTCCACCACTTGCGATACTCCTAACACTCAGCTTCCATCTACCCTTAGGATCTTTTTCTTGCCGCATAATCTTAAGTGCTGTTGGGGGTAGAAACATGTTTCTTACCCCAAAGCTTTCAATGAGAGAGAAAGCTTCTTCAGCATTAAATTTCAACATTCGTCTAGCAACTACAGGAACACCAAAATACAGCGATGGCAATAAGACATCTAATAGGCCGCCGATCCATGCCCAGTCAGCAGGTGTCCACATCACATCTCCGGTTTTTGGAAACCCATCATGTGAAGTTTGAACACCGGGAATATGGCCAACCAGCACCTTATGAGAAAGAACAGCACCTTTCGAGCTCCCTGTAGTGCCTGATGTGTAAATTATCATTGCCGGGTCATCTGCTGACGTTTTCTTCGCTGAAAAACGCTCATCAAACAGAGATATATCTTTATGAAAATCAATAGAATTCACATCTGACTCACAGGGTTCTATTGAATAGATTATTTCTAGACTATTAAGGTCATCAATAATGGATGATAAATTTTTCAACCCCCTATCGTCTGTTATAACCACACGCATGGAACAGTCATTCATTCTATGAAAAACAGCATCTGGACCAAACAGGCTAAACAAAGGAACGGCAATAGCACCTAATTTATAACAAGCAAAATGCGAAACAGCTGTCTCAGAACACTGTGGTAGGTAAATGCCAACTCTATCCCCAGACACCACACCCTTTGCAGTCAAACTATTTGCCAACCTATTTGACTTCTCCTGCAACTCTTTATAGGTGACCTCTTTACTTCCCCCCTGCCCGTTGACCTCTATCAGGGCAATTCGTGAAGCATCCTTGTTCGCCCATTTATCACAACAAACATCTGCAATGTTAAAATCTTTATAAATCGGCCAAGAGAAATTGCTTACAATATCATCATAATTTGAAAAAGAACTAATCATACCCCCTCCTTAAAAAATATTATTGAAGTCTGATAATTTTTGATATCATTTCCGCCATATTTCGACAGCCAAGCTTTTTCATAACCTTTGATCTATGCGCTTCAACTGTTCTGTAGGATATACCGAGCTCTTTAGCTATTTCTTTACACGTCATCCCGTTAGCAATGAATCCTGAAACCTCTTTTTCCCTAGCAGATAGGATCTTACTTGGCCCAGAGAAATCTTCAGCTTCAGAAAAGCTCCAAACTGCCAGCTTGAAAGGATCTTGCGGAGTTAATGTTCTACCCGAAGCTCTAGCCCAAAAGACCTTCCCCCCCTTGGTTTGCATAAACCTCTCATCAACATAAGAGGCAGACTCTATCAATTCTGAATAGCTTTTCTCACCAATCTTGTTGAAGTCGGCAACGGAGGGGTAAAGCTTCAAAATCAACTCTCCTAACAGCTCCTCTTTTTTATATCCAAACAACTCGCAAAATTCTAAATTGCAAGTTTTTATTGATCTATGCTCGGTCAGCACAAGTGCAATAGGAGCATATTCAAAAACCAGATTCTCAACTTCATCACTAAGCACAGAGATCATAGGCGGCATCATCTATTAATTTGACAACGTGTCTTGTTTTTTAGTTACACGTTTCAATTCCATGTTGATTCATTACTTGAGATTAGCAGCACGTACCACGTTCCTCTATACGTAGTACTACGCATAGAGGAACGCATGACATTCTACTACTGCATACCCTAGCTCCCTGTCACTGCGGCGGATGTACTAAGCCTTGAAAGCTTCAGTGTTGGGTAACTTTAGGCGTAAGGGTGAAATCGGCTCTTCAATTATTTCAGTGGGTTAGATAGCATATTCAGACCGCCGACATGGAATAGAACGGCTGTCCTGAAAAGCTTATTGCTCCGGCAGCCCTTGGTGCGTACCCGTATCGTCCGCGTATTACTAGTCAGTGCTTCTGCTAGCGGAAAATGATACCGTCAAGGACATCTCATCTAAACCTGCTGCGCTGACGAAAAGCCGTCCCCGGCGTGCCCGGTTGGCTTTGCCCCCGGAACTTCCGCAGCTTGAGTTGGTACATGTGGTCCCCGAGACGGCTCCCCACTGCCAGAATGATGGCGTCGAGCTAACGGTCATTGCTGATGAGCTTAGCGAGTAGCTTCACGTGGCGCCCGCGCTATCCAAGGTTATCTATCATGTGCGGAGTAAATACGCGTGCCGCGTCTGGGAAGACGGCGTTAAGAACGCCGCGGTACCCGCTACGCTATTGCCCAAAAGCAATGCCAGCGCCACGCTGTTGGCGTATATAACGACTGCTAAGTACCAAGATACTGTACCGATGACAGATCTTCACTAGCCATGGAGCTGAGATCCCTCGCAACGCCTTGCTCCGGTCCCTTTATGGCCACGGCTCTTGGCGCAGCCTATTTGCCGCGCTGACTGTGTTCGCGGGCTTGGGCCTGGGCATTGCCCTGCCATTTTTGCTGCTCGGTTTCGTGCCGGTGCTTCGCCGCCTCCTTCCTCGTCCTGGCCCTTGACTTGCAAGCTTCCGGCATATCATGGCCATCCCCATGTTCCTAACCGCTCTAGCCTTGGCCGCCAGCTCAGCAACAACGGCATGATTGCGAGTCTCGCTCTGATCATGTTGCTGGCATAGGACTTTGGTTTACCGGCATGCGCCAAAGAAGCGCCAAGCGATTGAGCTGGCTTCCGGCAGGACTCGCGTTGGTGGGAAGTGTCCTTTTTCCTAGCTTCTTTTACCCAGCAAGAGAAGGGCGTCAATGCGATGGCTAGTTCAGCTGAAACACGACCACTTGACTTAGACGCGGTCCGTTTGGCCGAACTTCGACAACAAGAACACGCCATCTTCGTCTACTTTTCCGCAGACTGGTGCGTCACTTGTAAGATCAACAAACAGCGGGCTATCGATACCCAGCACGCAGCAGGTATTTGAGCGGGCCGGTGTGATCACAATGAAGGGCGACTGGATCAGTGGCGACTCCGCCATCACTGCTTATTTGGAGCAGCCCGGTCGCTCAGGGGCGCCTCTCTACTTATGGTACGCCCCAGGCGAAACAGAGCCAGAAGTTCTTTCACAGATTATTGCGGCCAATGTTTTACCTACGCTAGCGAACAAGTCTGGTTAACCTCCTTTCTGGTAATCCCCTCATTTTTAAAGGAGGCCACCCGGGTTTTTCGGGGGGATTTCCCTTTAATATTCCCCGTTGGTTCATGAGTTGATATAGGAAACACCCCAGACATAGTCCGAGGTGTTTAATGCGTAAGCTTAGAGGGATGTCTTAACATAGCCCCGTTGGCCAGAGCTCAAGAAATAACTACGCTTGATTCTCAAGCCCAAGCTCTTGAGTGGAAATTTCTCGCATTTTAAATTTCTGAATTTTGCCGGTGACGGTCATGGGAAATTCATCCACAAACTTGAAGTAGCGCGGAATTTTGAAGTGGGTGATTTTGCCCTTGCAGTACTCACGCAGTTCTTCGCCAGTCACTTCGCCTGCGGTGCTGTTGAGTTTCACCCAGGCGATCAGCTCTTCACCGTACTTTTTGTCGGGCACGCCAGTGACCTGTACTTCAGATATGGCCGGGTGGGCGTAAAGGAACTCCTCGATCTCTTTGGGATAAACGTTTTCACCGCCGCGAATCACCATATCTTTTATACGGCCCACGATCTGGATATAGCCCTCTTCATCCATAGTGGCTAGGTCGCCGGTGTGCATCCAACCCGCCTCATCAATCGCTTCGGCGGTGGCTTTACCGTTGTTCCAGTACTTCAGCATCACGCTGTAGCCGCGGGTACATAGCTCGCCGATTTCGCCACGGGGAAGAATGCCGCCGTTGCCAGGGTCGACAATTTTGGTTTCCAGATGAGGCTGGGTACGCCCTACGGTCGAAACGCGCTTATCAATGCTGTCGTCGGCACCGGTTTGAGTAGACACCGGGCTGGTTTCGGTCATGCCATAGGCAATCTGCACCCCCTTCATGTTCATCTTCTCGATAACCTGCTTCATGATTTCTGCAGGGCAGATGGAACCTGCCATAATGCCGGTGCGCAGCGTCGAAAAATCGGTAGTGGCAAAGTCAGGATGCTCCAGCTCGGCAATAAACATAGTTGGCACGCCGTAAAGCGCGGTGGCTTTTTGCTCATGCACCGCTTTTAGCACTTTGCCTGGGTCGAATCCTTCATCTGGATAAATCATGGTGGCGCCGTGGGTCATGCAGCCCAGGTTGCCCATCACCATTCCAAAGCAGTGGTAGAGCGGTACAGGAATCACCAAGCGATCTTCGCTGGTAAAGCCCATACTTACCGCCAAGAAAAAGCCGTTGTTGAGAATATTGTGGTGGGAAAGCGTCGCCCCTTTAGGAAAGCCCGTTGTGCCGGAGGTGTATTGAATATTGATCGCTTCATCAAACTGCAGCGTGGCCTGTAAGTCGTCAACGTCGGTTTGACTGACCTTGCTGGCCTCTTCCATAAAGTCAGCCCAGCGCCACATACCCGCATGTTTATCGGTGCTTAGGTTAATGATGCACTCAAGTTCTGGAAGGGTTTGTGATTTTAGCTTGCCTTCGGTGCATTGGTTAAGCTCGGGGGCTAGCTCGAAGAGCATAGCGGTGTAGTCAGACGTTTTGAACTGATTCGCAGTTACTAAAAAGCGCGCGCCAGATTGATTAAGCGCGTAATCAAGCTCGTGGGTGCGGTAAGAAGGGTTAATACTGACCAGGATGGCACCAATCTTGGCGGTGGCGAACTGGGTGACAGTCCACTCGCTGCAGTTGGGTGCCCAAATGCCCACGCGGTCGCCTTTTTTCACGCCAATTGCCAGCAATGCGCGGGCGCAGCGATTGACCTCTTCCTGAAGCTGGCGGTAGCTCCAGTGAATATTCTGGTGCAGCACAATCAAGGCATCGTTATCGGCATGCTGTGTCGCAATCTGATCGAATTTGTCGCCGATGGTCATGCCTAGCAGTGGCTTGTCCGCCATGCTGCTGGTGTAACTGGGTAGAGTCAGTGCGTGTGAAGACATTTCAGGTCTCTCCGATATTTTTCTTGTCTGAACATGATGGCAGAGAAGGTTGAGCTGTTTTGCTTCATTTTTATTATTTGCGACGAATCCTATCGGCTAGTGCCTTTTGCCAGCGCCACTTTGGAGCTCGGCTTGCGGCCTAACGCTTGGGTAACCCAGTAACCGGTATCAATCACGGCCTGGAGGTCGATACCCGTTTTAATCCCCAGCCCTTCCAGCAGATAGAGCACATCTTCGGTGGCCACATTGCCGGAAGCACCTTTGGCATAGGGGCAGCCGCCCAGGCCCGCCGTGGCCGCATCAATCACGCTGACGCCTTCTTCCATCACCGCATACAGGTTGGCCAGCGCCATGCCGTAGGTGTCATGGAAGTGGGCGGCCAGAAACTCTATCGGCACCTGCTGCTGAACGGATTCAATCATGCGCTTGGCGGCCAGCGGCGTACCGACGCCGATGGTGTCGCCCAGCGACACCTCGTAGCAGCCCATCTCATAAAGCGCTTTGGCCACTTCAGCCACTTTGGCGGGGGCGATCTCGCCTTCATAAGGGCAGCCCAATACACACGAAACGTAGCCGCGCACGCGAACACCCGCATCGCCAGCACGCTTGAGCACCGGCTCAAAGCGTGTCAGTGACTCAGCAATCGAACAATTGATGTTCTTTTGCGAGAAGGCTTCAGACGCGGCACCAAATACCGCGACCTCTTCAACCCCCACGGTGAGGGCGTTTTCCAGCCCTTTGAGATTGGGCGTTAGCGCCGAATAGACCACCCCGGGTTGGCGCTGAATACCCGCCATCACCTCCATAGCATCGCCCATTTGCGGCACCCACTTGGGCGACACAAAGCTGGCCGCTTCGATATGCGTGATACCGGCGTTGGCCAGCCGCTCGATCAGGGCAATTTTGGTCGCGGTGGGCACGATGTTTCCCGGCTCGTTTTGCAGGCCGTCACGGGGGGCCATTTCAAACAGCTGAACGGACGTAGGCAATGGCATAAGCAGTGACTCCTATTTGTTAGCCGCAGAGTCGTTGGCCGCAAAGTCGAGCAGCACAGCACCCTGGCTGACCGTATCGCCAGCTTGGAAATGGAAGGTGTCCACGCTGCCATCGGCGGGGGCCGTCATGGTGTGCTCCATCTTCATGGCTTCCATCACCATTAGCGGCATGCCTTTTTCAACAGCAGCACCGGGCTCTACCAGCAAGGCAACGACGGTGCCGTTCATGGGCGCTGTGAGCGTGGATTCCGCTTCATGGTGACCGTGGTCGATGGCATCGATACGCCGCCAGAACAGGCGGGTTTCGCCGCTCGGATCCGCCATGACGACGACATGCCCGTCGCGGTTCGCCTGTAGGCGACGGCGGTGGCCGTTCAAGGTAACGGCCACCGCATCGCCGGTCAGCGGCTGCAGGCTTGCAGTAAGAGTGTCATCGCCGATGGTCAGGTTCCACAGCGCCTCGCCCGCGCTGCGTTTACCTTCGACAATCACTACCGCCTCGTCGCTGTCAGCGGCCTTAACATCGGCTGGATCACACAGCGCAATGCGAATAGTGTGGGGCGCGTTGAGTCGGAAGCCATCGTGGCGGTCCCAAGGTGAATCGCTTTCGCACTCTTGGGCTAGTTGATGAAGGCCGATTAACGCAGCACTGGCGTAGGCTTCCATGCTGTAGGTGCGCGGTGCAAACAGTGTGGCTTCGTTGCGCTCGATAAAGCGCGTATCCAGCTCGACATTCTTAAAGCCGGGGTGGGACGCCAAGCGCATCAAGAAGGCGCGGTTAGTCACAACCCCTTGAACGTCCAGCGCTGCTAGTGCGCGGTTAAGCGTGGCCAGCGCCGCATCGCGGTCGGGGCCGTGAACAATCAGTTTGGCGAGCATCGGGTCGTAATGCATGGATACGGCATCGCCGCTCTCTACGCCGCTATCCAGGCGTACCTGGTCAGCACCCAGACCCGCGCCTTCCAAATCCAGCGCAAAGCGGGTGAGCAGGCCAGTAGCGGGCAGAAAATCCTGTTCCGGGTCTTCGGCGTAAATCCGCGCTTCAAAGCTATGGCCGGTAATCGTTAACTCATCTTGTGTGCAGGGTAATGGTTCGCCCATGGCCACGCGTAGCTGCCACTCGACCAGATCCTGGCCGGTGATCATCTCGGTGACGGGGTGTTCGACCTGGAGGCGGGTATTCATCTCCATAAAGTAAAACGAACCGTCCGCGTCTAACAGGAACTCGACGGTGCCCGCGCCAACATAGCCGATCTCCTGAGCGGCGCGTACCGCGGCATCACCCATGGCGCTGCGCAGTTCGGCGGTCATACCCGGTGCCGGGGCTTCTTCGATGACTTTTTGATGGCGACGCTGAACGCTGCAGTCCCGCTCAAACAGGTAAACACCGTTGCCGTGACGGTCGCAGAATACCTGCACTTCCACGTGGCGTGGCTGCACCAGGTACTTTTCGATCAGCATGCGGTCATCGCCGAAAGCAGCTTTGGATTCACGACGGCAGCCGTCTAACGCTGCCTGGAAGCCATCACCGGATTCAACAACGCGCATGCCTTTACCGCCGCCGCCTGCGCTGGCTTTGAGCATGACTGGGTAGCCGATCTTGTCGGCTTCGCTACGCAGAAGAGCATCGTTCTGATCGTCGCCGTGATAGCCCGGTACCAGGGGTACACCCGCATTGGCCATGCGCGCTTTAGCGGCGGATTTATCACCCATGGCGGCAATGGCTGAAGCAGGCGGGCCGACAAAGGTAATACCGGCTTCTTCAAGGGCTTTGACGAAGCTGCCGTTTTCAGACAGAAAGCCGTAGCCGGGATGAATCGCACCACTCCCGGTGCGCTTGGCAGCGTCAATCACCGCGTCAATATTGAGATAGCTTTCGCGCGCAGCGGCAGGGCCTAAACGCACGGCCTCGTCGGCCTCACGCACATGGCGGGCGCTGGCGTCGGCATCAGAGTAAACCGCAACGGTTTTCAGGCCCATACGGCGTGCAGTGCGCATCACCCGGCAGGCGATTTCGCCGCGATTGGCCACCAGCAGGGTATCGAATTTGGTTGGGGTAAGCGTCATGAGCGTGGCTCCGCAGCGTTATTGTGTTCTTCAGGTGACGTCCAGACGGGGCGGCGCTTTTCAAAGAAACTGGCTAAACCCTCTTGGCCTTCCTGGCTTACCCGCAGCTTGGCGATCACTTGGCAGGTATACTCGCGGGTCTCAGAGCTATCTGGCTCACGCTCAACCTTGGAGAACATCTGTTTTCCAATTTTCTGTGCCTGAGGCGAACCTGCTCGAAGTACTTCGAGCATGCTATCAACAGCTTCATCTAGGTCATCGTGTGGAACACTTTGATGCACGAGACCCAACTTAAGAGCAGTTACAGCATCTATTATTTCAGCCGTTAGTGCATATCGCCGCATTTGTCGATTGCCAATGGCACGCTGCACATAAGGGCTAATAACGGCTGGAACCAACCCAATTTTTACTTCCGATAAGCAGAACTTAGCTTTATCAGAAGCAATTACGATATCGCAACAGGCGGCAAGGCCAACGGCACCGCCGAAAGCGGCCCCCTGCGCACGACAAATCGTGGGGCATGGCAGCGTATCCAGGCCATGCATTAGCGCAGCGAGCTTGCGAGAATCAGCAATGTTGTCCTCTAGGTCATAATCGACCATGCGCTTCATCCAGTTTAAATCAGCGCCTGCGGAGAAACTTTTACCTTCTGAACTTAGCACTGTTACCCGTACATCTCCATTTTCAGCGAGCTTATGTAGTTGATTCAAATGAAGGTTTAGCTCAGCGATTAAGTTATCGTCAAAAGCGTTATGCACCTCAGTCCGGTTTAAGTTCAAACGCGCCACGCGATCTCTAATAGTCAGTGTTGAATAAGTCATCGTTATTACCCTCTTACATTCGGAAAACGCCGAACTTAGTCTCTTCGATCTCAGCATTCATTGCGGCAGCCAGAGAAAGCCCTAACACTTCACGGGTCTGTGTGGGATCAATAACGCCGTCGTCCCACAGCCGGGCACTGGCATAGTAGGGGTGGCCCTGGTTTTCATATTGTTTGCGCGTAGGTTCTTTAAAAGATGCCTCTTCTTCTTGGCTCCAACTTCCTCCCTCATTCTCTATCTGTTCACGTTTAACTTGCGCTAATACGTTGGCAGCTTGCTCGCCACCCATCACGGAAATACGCGCGTTGGGCCACATAAACAGCAAGTTAGGCTCGTAGGCGCGTCCGCACATACCGTAGTTACCCGCGCCAAAACTGCCGCCAATCAGTACGGTGTACTTGGGCACCTTGGCGCAAGCCACCGCGGTCACCAGCTTGGCGCCGTGCTTGGCAATCCCTTCGTGTTCGTACTTGGAGCCGACCATGAAGCCGGTGATGTTCTGCAGGAAGATCAGCGGAATTTTGCGCTGGGCGCAGAGCTCGATAAAGTGTGCTCCTTTTACCGCGCTCTCAGAGAACAGCACGCCGTTGTTGGCCACGATGCCGACTGGGAAGCCATGGATATGGGCAAAGCCGGTAACTAGCGTGTCACCGTAGTAGCGCTTGAACTCGTCGAAATCAGAGTCGTCGACAATGCGGCCAATCACCTCGCGGACGTCGTAGGGTTTTTTTAGATCGGTACCCACAATGCCATACAGCTCGGAAGGGTCGAGCTTGGGTGGTTTGGGCGCCTGCATAGCGAGCTGGCCGCGCTTCTGCCAGTTCAGCCGTGACACACAGGCACGAGCCAGCTGCAGTGCGTGGGCATCGTTTTCGGCGTAATGGTCGGCAACGCCGCTGACTTTGGCGTGAACATCCGCACCGCCTAAATCTTCAGCGCTAATGCTTTCACCGGTGGCGGCTTTGACCAGCGGCGGGCCGCCGAGGAAAATCGTGCCCTGCTCTTTGACTATAATCGACTCATCCGCCATGGCAGGCACGTAAGCGCCGCCAGCGGTGCAGGAACCCATCACCACGGCAATTTGCGGAATACCCTCGGCGGACATCGTCGCCTGGTTATAAAAGATGTGCCCGAAGTGGTCGCGGTCGGGAAAAACTTCATCTTGGCGGGGAAGAAAAGCACCACCGGAATCGACTAAATAAATGCACGGCAAGCGATGCTTGCGGGCAATCTCCTGAGCGCGCAGGTGTTTTTTTACCGTGAGCGGAAAGTAAGTGCCGCCTTTTACCGTGGCGTCGTTGGCGACGATCATGCACTCAACGCCGGACACTCGACCAATACCGGTGACTACACCGGCAGCAGGTACCGAAAAATCATATACATCGTGTGCGGCCAAAGTAGAAAACTCTAAAAACGGGGAGCCTTCATCGATCAAATGGTCAATGCGGTCGCGCACAAACAGTTTGCCGCGGCTTTCGTGGCGCTGGCGAGCTTTGTTACCGCCACCTTGGATCACCGCGGCGGTAAGCTCCCGTAATTTATTGATTTCACCTCGCATTGAGGCTTCGTTGGCTTGAAACACATCGCTGCGCGGATTGACTTGGCTATTAATAATACTCATAACGCGATCCTTCTGACGTTTGTTAGAGGCTTTCGGTGAAGAGTTCGCGGCCAATCAACATCCGCCGAATCTCGCTGGTCCCCGCGCCAATTTCATACAGCTTGGCGTCGCGCAGTAGGCGCCCGGTGGGGTACTCGTTGATATAGCCGTTGCCGCCCAGCAGTTGAATGGAATCCAGCGCGACTTGCGTCGCTTTTTCAGCACAGTAGAGAATGACGCCAGCGGCATCTTTGCGCGAGGTCTGGCCGCGGTCGCAGGCACCCGCTACCGCATACAGATAGGCGCGGCAGGCGTTCAAGTTGGTGTACATATCCGCTACTTTGCCTTGTACCAACTGGAACTCACCAATCGATTGGTTGAACTGTTTACGTTCGTGGATATAGGGCATCACCACATCCATGGAGGCCTGCATAATGCCGATGGGACCTGCAGCAAGCACAGTGCGCTCATAATCCAGGCCGCTCATCAGTACACGCACACCCTTACCTTCAGCGCCGAGGATATTCTCGGCAGGCACTTTGCAATCCTGGAAGACCAGCTCGCAGGTATTGGAGCCGCGCATACCGAGTTTGTCGAGTTTCTGGGCGGTGGAGAAACCGGGCATGCCTTTTTCGATAATAAAGGCGGTGATGCCTTTGGAGCCGGCTTCCGGGTCTGTCTTGGCGTACACCACCAGCACATCTGCATCCGGGCCGTTGGTGATCCACATCTTGTTGCCGTTAAGTATGTAGTGGTCGCCCTCTTTTTTGGCGCGTAGCTGCATCGAGACCACATCTGAGCCTGCACCGGGTTCCGACATGGCAAGCGCGCCTACGTGGTCACCGCTGATCAGCTTGGGTAGGTATTTAGCTTTCTGCTCGGAGGAGGCGTTGATCTTAATTTGATTTACACACAAGTTGGAATGCGCGACGTAGGAAAGTGCTACTGAGGCACTAGCGCGCGAAATTTCTTCGATGGCGATGCAGTGGGCCAAATAACCCATGCCGCTGCCGCCGTCTTCTTCAGCCACGGTAATACCGAGCAAGCCCATATCGCCGAATTTCTTCCATAGGTCGCTGGGAAATTCGTTACTGCGATCAATCTTAGCGGCACGTGGGGCAATTTCGCTGGCGGCAAAAGCGTTGACCTGCTCGCGCAGCATGTTCAGTTCGTCACTGAGGCCGAAATTGAGTTCTGAGTAGTGTGAAAACATGTGCCATCACCTTTTACGAATAGCATTAACTAGCTGTGTCGGCTAGACGTGCTGAGAGTATGTAAACAAGGCACCGAATCAGTGCATCGTGGTGTGAGAAGGGGCGAAGTGTAAGCGAGTGAGTTTAAGTTCTCTTCAGAGTTTTGTTTTTCTAGTAGTTCTTCCAAGGTTTGACGACAACGAATCTCGGCACTTTCAAGCTCTAATTGTACCATCGTAATGTCTTTCATCTGCTGATCGAGCGCCGCTCGGCGCTCGGCTATCTTGTTGAGCATTAGATACAATTGCTTCGTACTACCGCTGCGGGTTTCGTCCCATAGCTCAAAGAGCTCACGAGTTTCTGCCAGGGAAAAGCCGAGTCGTTTGCCACGAATCGTTAGCTTGAGCCGCACTCGATCTTCGCTGCTGTAAACTCGAGTTTGTCCACTGCGAATAGGGTGCAGTAACTCTTGGTCTTCATAAAAGCGGATGCTCCGGGTAGTGACGTCAAACTCGCTGGCCAATTCACTGATTGTGTAGGTTTTGCTCATAGTCGCTACTCTTGTCGGTAGGAGAATGTCCCTACGGAACGCTGATATGAGGCTAAAACAAGTTTACGTTAACGTAAAGGTAGTAGTTCTACGTATATAGTTGCTTAAATGTTAGCTAAGAGTATGAAAGATAATAATTTTATATTTTTAATAGAACTTAATTTAAAGTTGTTTAGACTAAAGGTGCAATTGTAAAGCTCTGTAGGTGGTTGCTAGTTTCCGTCTTATGCTTACGTAAAAGTAATAAAGAGTTTTCAGCTAACGAATTTCGCTTAAACATTTAAGCAGCTTGTAAAACTTTACATCTAGCATCTTGATACAAGAATAAAAGAGGCTTATCACTTCATGCGTGCAAACGATGTAATTAATGGGCCTGTGCTCGAAACCCGAGGTTTAACCAAAGAGTTCCGTGGGTTTACCGCCGTGGATGATGTCAATTTACAGGTGCAAGAAGGGCATATTCACGCGCTGATTGGCCCTAACGGTGCTGGAAAGACCACCGTCTTTAACCTGTTGACCAAATTCTTGCCGCCTACCCATGGCGGCATTTTGTACCGCGGCAAATCAATCACCAGTAAAAAATCCAACGAAATTGCCCAGCTAGGTTTAGTGCGTTCATTTCAGATTTCAGCGGTGTTTGCTCACATGACCGCGCTGGAAAACGTGCGGGTGGCGCTGCAGCGCAAACTGGGTACGTCGTTTCATTTTTGGAAATCCGAGAATTCCCTCGATCACTTAAACGAGCGTGCGCTAGAGCTGCTTGAAGAAGTGGGGCTGCGCGAGTATGCCGATACCCTAACGGTTGAAATGCCTTACGGTCGCAAACGCGCGCTTGAGCTTGCCACCACGCTAGCGCTTGATCCCACCATGATGCTACTCGATGAGCCAACCCAGGGCATGGGCGCGGAAGATGTTGATCGCATTGTGGCGCTGATTAGGCGTGTCTCTCAAGGGCGTACCGTATTGATGGTCGAGCATAACTTAAGCGTTATTAGTCGTTTATGTGATCGGATTACCGTGCTGGCGCGAGGCGCAGTGCTTGCGGAAGGCGATTACGAGACTGTTTCTCGTAACCCGCTGGTGCGTGAAGCTTATATGGGCAGCGACGCGGTGGTAGAGGAGGGCGCTGTCGTATGAGCATCGCTGAAGCGCAAGCACCTATCGAACACAATCAAACAGTGGAAATGTTGCGCGTAAAAGATTTACAGGCGTATTACGGTGAATCGCACATCCTGCACGGCGTAAATTTCGATGTAAAACGCGGTGAACTGGTTACGTTACTAGGTCGCAACGGCGCAGGCCGTAGTACCACCTTAAAATCGATTATGAACATGGTAGGGCGGCGTACCGGCTCTATTGTGATTAATGGCAACGAAACACTGCAGATGAAGGCGCACCATATACCTCGTCTGGGTATTGGCTACTGCCCCGAAGAGCGCGGAATTTTTGCCAGTTTGGATGTGCAGGAGAATCTACTGCTGCCCCCCACGGTTTCCTCAGGCGGCATGAGCTTAGATGAAATCTACGCCATGTTTCCTAATCTCTATGAGCGGCGTCCAAGTCAGGGCACACGGCTCTCCGGCGGTGAGCAGCAGATGCTGGCCATGGCGCGTATTTTGCGTACCGGGGCGCGCATGCTGTTACTCGATGAAATTACCGAAGGGTTGGCGCCGGTTATTGTGCAGAAGCTGGCAGATGTGCTGGTTCAGCTTAAAGAACTTGGTATGACCATTGTGCTGGTAGAGCAGAACTTCCGCTTTGCGGCACCGCTGGCAGATCGCCACTTCGTCATGGATCATGGTCAGATTGTCGAGGAAATTAGCGCCGCGCAGTTGCCATTGCGCCGGGAACATCTCAACTCCATGCTAGGGGTATAACGCCGACCAAGACTAACAGCGCTACAACACTAAACGTTCATCAAGCACTTAATAACGTCGTAACACAAAAACAAAGGCCTTAAAGGCTAGGAGACACACATGCCCTTTATTAAAAAAACACTCGCCGTCAGCATCACTCTTGCCGCTGCCTCTAGCATAGCGATTTCGACCGCCCAAGCAGAGATTAGCGATGGTGAAGTACGTATTGGTTATCTAGCGGATATGTCTGGGGCCTATAGAGGCCTAGCTGGTCCGGGTGGGCTTGCGGCCCTGGAGATGGCGGTGGAGGATTTTGGTGGCAGCGTTAATGATGCGCCGATCCAAGTATTCAGCGCCGACGATCGACTCAGTGCGGACGTGGGTACCAGTGTAGTGCGTGAATGGTACGACACCCGCAACGTAGATCTGGTGGCTGGACTGGTTGCTACCTCAGTGGTTGTCGGCGTGACGAAGGTGATCGTGGAGAATGACGGTTTGGGCATCGTCTCTGGTTCGGCGTCATCGAGTATTACCAATGAGCACTGTACGCCGAATCACATTCACTGGACTTATGATACCTACCCGATGGCTAACGGCACTGCCAAGGCGATTGTAGAGCAGGGCGGCGATAGCTGGTTTATGTTGACTGCAGACTATAATTTTGGCCATTCACTTGAATCTGATGTGACAAAGGTGGTGGAAGAGAATGGCGGCGAAGTTGTTGGAGGGGCTCGTCATCCGTTTCCAACCAGTGATTTCTCCTCTTACATTCTTCAGGCCCAGGGTTCCGGAGCAAAAATTATTGGTCTAGCCAATGGTGGTGCTGACACAGTGAATGCCATAACTACGGCAAGTCAGTTTGGCCTAACGCAATCCGGTCAGCAGCTAGCGGGCCTAATGATTTTCTTGAATGATATTCACGCGCTGGGTTTAGAAGCGACACAAGGGCTGCTGCTAACCACCGGCTGGTATTGGGACATGGATGATGAGAGTCGTGAATGGGCGCAGCGATACTACGAACGAGTAGGGAGCATGCCGACCATGGTTCATGCAGGTACTTACTCTAGTACGATGCACTATCTGAATACGGTGGAGGAGCTGGGTAGCGACGATCCTAAGGCGGTTCGTGAGGCAATGGCCAAAAAGCCAATCGAAGACTTTTTCTCCCGCAATGGCCGCATTCGTGAAGATGGCCGTATGGTTCACGACATGTACCTGGCTCAGGTGAAAACGCCAGAAGAGTCCTCCGGTGAGTGGGATCTTTATGAAATCCTCAGCACCATTCCCGCCGAAGAAGCCTACCGTCCGCTGTCTGAGAGCCAGTGCAAGCTAGTGCAAAACTAAGGCTAGCAACTGAATAGGCCCAGCCACTGAAAGTAACGTGTAGAACCGGTTGGCGGCAGGTTGCCGCCAACTGCTTGACGGCGAGGAGAGTCGTATCATGATGATGATATTCGGCGTGCCATTGGCCGTCTTCATGGGGCAGCTAACGCTAGGCCTTGTGAATGGCGCCTTTTACGCACTGCTTAGCCTGGGCCTGGCGGTCATCTTCGGCCTGTTGAAGATCGTCAACTTCGCCCATGGGGCGCAATACATGCTGGGCGCCTTCGCTGCGCTGTTAGGCTTTCGTTATCTAGGCATTAATTACTGGCTGGCGCTGTTTTTGGTGCCCTTGGTGGTGGGGGCCTTCGGGGTGCTTTTGGAGCGTTTCCTGCTGCGCCGAATCGCCCATTTGGATCACCTCTACGGGCTGCTGCTGACCTTTGGTTTGGCACTGATTTTTGAAGGCACGCTGGTCAATTTTTTCGGTGTTTCCGGCGCGCGTTATGCAACGCCTGAGATACTGCAGGGTGGTTTGAATCTCGGTTTCATGTTCCTGCCCACGTATCGCGCCTGGGTGCTGGTCGCCGCACTGGCGATGTGTCTGTTTACCTGGTTTATGATCGAGCGTACCCGGCTGGGGGCTTACCTGCGTGCGGGTACTGAAAACTCGCAGCTAATGCAGGCCTTTGGCGTCAACGTGCCGCTGTTGATCACGTTAACATATGGTTTTGGTGTTGCCTTGGCTGCGTTTGCCGGGGTGCTGGCCGCGCCGCTCTATCCGGTCTCCCCGACCATGGGCTCAAGTCTGTTGATCGTGGTGTTTGCGGTGGTGGTAATCGGCGGAATGGGCTCGATACTGGGCGCCATTATCACGGGTCTTGCGATGGGTATTATCGAAGGCTTGACCAAGGTGTACTACCCGGAGGCCTCCAATACGGTGATCTTCCTCGTCATGATCCTCGTGCTCATGTTGCGCCCGGCTGGGCTGTTCGGTAAGGAGGCATAAGCATGATGACTGAATCTCAACCAGTGGCGGCCCCCTCCGCCGTGCTGGAACGTCAGAAACGGGCCAAATTTCGTCGCAATATGTTCTATCTGGCGCTGATTGTGGTTGGCTTGGTGGCGCCGTTTTTGGCCTACCCCGTGTTCTTGATGAAAGTGCTCTGTTTCGCACTGTTTGCCTGTGCCTTCAACCTGCTGCTGGGCTATGCAGGGCTGTTGTCTTTCGGACATGCGGCTTTCCTGGCCACCGGCGGCTATGTGACGGGCTACCTGTTGGCGAGCTACCCAGGGCTGACGCCGGAGCTGGGCATTATCGCTGGCACCTTATTAGCTACGCTGCTTGGCGTGGTGTTTGGGGTGCTCTCCATACGTCGTCAGGGCATCTACTTTGCCATGGTGACGTTGGCGATCGCCCAGCTGGTGTACTTCATGTTTGTGCAGGCACCGTTTACCGGCGGTGAAGATGGCTTGCACGGCGTGCCCCGTGGTGAGCTGTTTGGCGTGATCAGCCTGAGCAGCAATCTGGCGATGTACTACTTTGTGTTCGCGATTTTCATCTTTGGCTTCGCGCTCATTCAGCGCACGGTGCACTCGCCGTTTGGTCAGGTGTTAAAAGCAATTCGCGAAAACGAACCCAGGGCCGTTTCACTGGGTTACAACGCCGATGCCTACAAGCTGGTAGCGTTTGTCATCTCTGCAGGGCTGGCGGGGTTAGCGGGCTCGACTAAAACCGTGGTGTTTCAGTTGGCATCGTTGACCGATGCGCACTGGCACATGTCCGGTGAGGTCATTCTGATGACGCTGCTGGGAGGCGTGGGCACGTTGCTGGGTCCCTTAATGGGCGCAGGCATTGTGGTCAGCCTGCAGCATATTCTGGCGCAGTCGCCGCTGGGCAACTGGGTGAGCGTCATTCTGGGGATTATTTTTGTGGTTTGTGTCCTTAGCTTCCGTAGCGGCATTGTCGGTGAGCTGGACAATATGTATCGCAAGAACTTTAAATAATCGGTTAAGCTGAGTCGGTTTTTGGCACGCCATGTATGACTCGCTGCGCATAGGCCGGTGTGGTTCCTTATGGCGGCGTCTAAGTAAGGCTTGAATTAGAGTTCTGTTGAACACCCGACAGGGGCATTGCTTGCCAACGGCAAGATTAGCTCCCGCGAAAGAAAATCTGAAAAAGACAAGGCACAAAGAGTCTCAACGATGCCAATTTGACAATGCAAACAGTAAGCGATGGCGTGCACGCCCTCATCGGTTATATCGTCGATGAGTTAAATCAAGATCCCCGTCGTTCTTTTGTAGACCTTATTCACGCTGATGTTCGCCAGTGAGTTTTTGACAAGGTACAGACAGCTGTTGCCCATAGCCCTTAATTTACGCTGAGCTATCGGCTGTTAACTGCTGACGATGGCGTCTGATGAGAGCCTCAGAAAGGTCAAGCTGTTTTTGATGACAATGGGAAGTGCTTTATCTAGAGTCGGTTATTACCGAAACCGCCGAGCAGTATGAAGTTCAGCGTGTGAAAGATGCTGTTGTGCAGATTATCTCAACGGTCACCAGCTGCCAGGGTGATAGTTAATCAGCTTCTCAATAGCCTCTCCCAGCTCCTTGAGGCAGACGTTGGCTTTCTCGCGCAGTTAGATCTTTCTCCTAGAATACTGATGAGCTCATCGCGCTGTCTCTCGTCACGATGAGCCCCATGGTGGAAGGGGAGCCACTGATCAGTATCAGCTTTGCCCTGATGGGCACTTTCGGTGAAGCGGCTAGGTATGATCAAGAGTGCATGGTGAAAAAATGCCTCTGTGCAGTTGCTAGGACTGACCAACCAAGTTGAAGCATGGGTAGGCCGTCGCCTTGATAATGCTAGAGGCGAGCCAGTTGGATTGATGATGGTACTTTTTTATCAACCACTGGAAGCGAATGCGCTTGCCACATCAGTACTGCACATTCTTTCAACGGGAGCCGCCGCAGAGCTAATGCGTCGTCGCGATTATCAGAGTATGCATCAACTCGCCTGTATGGATAGCACGACTGGGCTACCTAACTGTAATGATTTTATTGAGTTTAGTGCAGCTACTTGACGATGCAGAATGTGGCCACTTTAAATTCGCATTAGTGTTGTTAGATATACGACGTTTTAAAATGTTTGTGATCACCGTGGGAACTCGGCGGGTGTTCAAATTTGCTAATTTCGCGAGTTGATTGCAACATTCCATCACCTCGCATGAAGTGCTGAATTAATTATGTGAGATTGAAACTGACAGCTTATGAAGCTTTTAATTTTTTGAAAAACATTTGAGCCTGACTATTACCAGGCGATACAGTCAACATTGTATCTTTTTTACAAAACGACTTGCTTTATCTCTGACTCTGCAAGCAATACTACATACAGAAATTGTTATATCTTAGCAAGTTTGATAGTGAATTAAAAGCAACCATAGCCGTAGGACTCCACTTTCTTAATAAGTAGGAGCGTGCTGCTAGTTAGCAAAAAAACAGAGCACTAGTACCACGGTAAGGGTGCTGCTCCGGTGCTGACACCCTCTTTCTCTATGTTAATAACATAAGATTTTTAATCACACAAATTCTTAGTTATTTTAATGCATTGATACCTCCTGTAATAAACAAAGTCATTTTCTCGATAATATCATCTTCTGACTCTGCGTGAATTTTCCCATCAGTAAGTTCACCAATACGGTCTACACCTCTTAGCATATAAAGTATCATCGAAATCATAAATACTGCTCCCCAACTAACAGCAATCCCATTTTCCTGTCCTTCACAATCAACCATCTCTTGTATAAAAACTTTTAATGTGTGATCGTAAAGCTCTTTTCTTAATGGGGCAGAGATTTCATCAGGTTCACTTGCTAGGCGGGTCTGCAACTGAGCAAAATGCTTCCATGCTTGGCCACCCTCTATGTGTTCGAATTGAGGCCTAAGATATGTTCGAACAACATCTGAGAGCGAATAATTATCATCTTCATCTTTTAGATTCTTGAGATAATCATGCCGTTTTCCCTCAATATCCGCCAGCCTTCGCCGGTATACCTCGGTATAGAGATTTTGCTTTGTTCCGTAATAGTACGTTATCAACGCTTGGGTTACGTCCGAATGTTGGGCAATTTGTCTAAGCGAAGTTCCTAGAAACCCCTTAGAAGCAAAAAGTTTTTCAGCCTCATTTAAGATCAGTTCTTTATTTTCGACTTCTCCAAGTTCTGAAAAACGGCGTCTGCCGAGGCGACGACTTTGCTTCTGATCCGTTGCTGTTACAGAACCTACCATAGTACTCCCCAAGTCAAATTTGTTCGTTCATAATTTTATTATACTCATCATATACGTACAATTAAATAATTTTCCGCGCGCATCAGCAGGAGGCTATCCGACATAGAACTTCGAGTTGATACCTAACAACAAGATATTTAGGCTATGCCAACCCTGGACGAGTGCTGTTGAATCAGGAGGTTAAGCATTTTTAGGCTAGAGGAAGTTTCAGTAAGTAATTGATATTTATTGTTATAAAGGCATTATAATCCGCAAAAGATTCAGCTCCAGCATGGATCAAGTCACCTTTTTTTGAAGCTGAGTGCCACTGACGGGTTCCAGTAGGCAGGTAAAGGACGCGCATTTGTATGATGAGCTGAAAAGGCTGCGCCGAGAAAATGCACAACTCAAGGAGGAGTTGTTAAAAGGGCGGCAGCCTTCCTCGCCAAAAAATCACGCTGAAATACACCTTTAATCAAGCATCATCAGAGCGAACTTAGCATCGCCCTGATGCATGGGTTGTTTGGCGTTTCTAGAAACGGTTATTACGAGTGGCAATTAAGGTCACCCAGCTTGAGAAACGAGCAAGATAAAGCGTTGAAGGCCAGCATCCAAAAGCACCATCAAGCTAGCCGAACGACGTCCGGTACGCGATGGCTCCAGCAGAAACCGTCTGAAGAGGATGAAGACGCAGTCGACGACGTATTGGCCGATTAATGCAGGGGCAGGCTTGATGTCGTATTATCTCTGATTTCAGAGACTTATTCAGAGCCTCTTTAGAAGTTTAATGCTATATTAGTTCTTTGTAGTTATCTCGATATTGTTTTGGGTTGAACCCACTCCAGCGTTTGAACGCTCGACTGAATGAGCTGAGCTGTGAGTAACCTAGCTCAGAGGTTATATCCGTAAGAGATTTGTCGCTATCTTTCAGGAGATCTATTGCTATTTGATAACGTAAACTTTCAATAATATTTAAAAAATCAATACCCTCATAGTTACAGCGGCGCTGAAGGGTACGTTCGCTTATATACATGCTGCTAGCCACCTGGGCTAGACTAGGTATGCCCTCTCCATTATTAAGTGTATTTAATACAGCGCGAGAGATTCTTTCTGCCAAACTATACGGCATTCGTCGAGTTAGTAGTCGTTTTTCCAGATGTTGTAGCGAGAGCTCATATAACCTGGGATCAGGATCAACTACGGGAGTTGCCATGTCCGAGCGGTTAAACATGATGATGTTTCTGGGTTGTCTAAACTTTGGTGCTACGCCGAAATATTCCAAGAATTCTTTCGTTATTACAGGTGCTTCATGTTCAAAATGTACAAGATTAGCTTTGATATCCGAGCAAGATGCTTCACGTAACATAGAAAGAATTGCTGTGAGTGTAAATTCAGAGTCTTGGCGTCGATTCTCAATGAAGGGGTTGGTAAGGCGATAGCTCAGTCCTATAGCATTCTTTGTTATAATAATTTCTTCTTCAACACCCTGGGAAAAAACGTTGACATATTGAGCCATAACACGTAATGCTGATTCTAAATCTGGTGAGTTCCGCACTGCATAGCCGAAGATGCCCCAATTTCGTGCTTTTAACCTCATGGCCATGTGCATGCCAATTAGGTCGTCTTCTTCTTTTGAGATCAACTCCAAAAGATCGACAAATTTCCAATCCGGTATTTCGTAGTCTGGATCTTCTATTTTTGTGCTCTCGATATTAATTTTTTCGAGATAAGGCTCTATGATAGAACGGAAAGGTATAAAAATTGTTTCAGCAGTTTGAGTAGTATATTGTCCTGTCATTAGACTGCTCCAACTCAGTGGACACACCAAGTTTGTAAAGGTAGCGATAAAGAATCATGACCAAAAAAATATTAACTTGTGCTTATAATGGTTTCACTAATATAATATGTATAACCTTCCAGCTCACATAGCTCACATAGCTCACATAGCTCACATAGCTCACATAGCTCACATAGCTCACATAGCTTACATAGCTTACATAGCTGACAATGAAGACACAACTAACCTTACCTTTGTCGATAAAACACAGGCTACCGAGATGAGCGAAGTCTTCGGTCTCAATAGGATAACGTGAACACTTGAGCTCCCATCACGTTGTGCAGCTACCTCAAACAGCTTTGCTTGACAAAACTCAATGGTATTTATACATTCATTTAAATAGTTTGTAAATAATGTGGCAAGCCGTTCGCTCTGGCTGATGTCTTTTTGAGTGTCATCTTAGATCGGAAGTTCGTAAGAAATGGGTGGAGTCCTCCCCGCCCTATAACGGCGCACATTGGTGGGTGGGTGAGCATTACTTCCCAGTTGAGGATCAAGAGTCTGGGGGATTGGGTTAATAGCCATCACGTTCCTGCAAACGCTGGTGGATGCGGCGCGCTAGCCATTCAGAGGCAATTAATAAGCACAGGGCTATAATGGTGGTAAGAAAACACAGCCGTGCCACAACGGCTTTTTAGCCGGGCATCTGTCTAAGTGTATAAAGTGCTAAGGGCAAGGTGCGCGTTTCAGCAGGCATATTTGAAGCGAAGGTGTTGGTAGCCCCAAATTCAGAAAGGGCTCAAGCAAAAGCCAGCATGATGACCTTTAGCAGCCCATCTACAGCTAGTGGCAATGTGATGGTGGTGAACACCCGCCAGTGATGAGCCCCTAAGTGTTGGCAGTCGTTTCGAATTTGGGATAAACGGCTTCTAGGGATAAGCGCAGAGCCCGCACCAGTAGCGGAAATGCCATTATGCTACAGGTAACAGCAGCTCCTTGCCAAGCGAATAACAAATATACGCCTAAATTGCTGTAAAGACCTTGGCCAATCCCCACTTGCCTGCCCAAGCCAATTAACTAATAGCAGATAACCCATAACAACGGGTGGTGATACCAGCGGTAAAATGTATTAACCTATCAACAAAAGCTTTACCGCGAAACTGATAGCGTTCTAGCCACAGGCCATGCCAAGTGGTAATGCCAGACTGCCGCTGCCAAGCCGACCAGTAAGCTTAGTCGAATCGCCTTCCACTCTGCTATGGGCATTATCACGGTGCGCTGATGCCTGGATCAAAGCCGTACATCGGTAAATATGTTGAGAGATTCTTCACTGGCTAACCACTCGCGTATCGCAGCGGCAGCTATGTTTTGCTCGGTATCAATCAGTGCGATGGGGTAGGTAATGGTCGTGGCTAGCAGCTGGAAATAACCCAAGTGCTCGTACGACATCGCCGACAAAGGCATCGGTTTGATATAGCCGACGGGGGGGGGCTTAGCACTCTACAAGCGCTAACGCGGCGCGCGCATCGTTGCCACGGGCTAAGCGTGCTGCCAGTACTTCCTATCGGCTTACTCACTAGAGCTGAACCTGATTGAGATCCTGTGGCAACAGATGAAGTACGCTTGGCTGACGCTGAGTGCATACCTCTCGTTTACTGCCGCTGTGATGAGGTAAATCGGCTGCTCGGTAATTATGGAACTGATCACGTGATTAATTTTGAATAAGCACTTAGCGCCGATCGGTTTTCCAGTAAATCACAGCGCTGCTGAACATTGATGTTCTGGTCTTCAAGCCAACCCATCCACGTCACATTTGTCGAAAGAAATAACTGTGCGGGCTACCGTTGACAATTTGCCGAGCAAGCGTAGACGAAGAAGTATGAATTGCAGTGACATCATCGTCATTATATTCTTCATAAACGGTGATGGCATCGTTTAAAGCATCGGTCAGCGACGTCGCAGCCGCAACGTGCACACTGTCGCTTGCGAGTGCAGATATTGCCGGAAGGTTAACTAACATAACCCCGCCTTATTCACGAGGGCGCTGATTGAGCGGTCTGAAGGTACTGGCTGTTGGC